>MDTG01176919.1_pt1 | contig 12907 bp, 16 predicted proteins | sample 811421 | NCBI WGS metagenome assembly MDTG01 (sample SAMN05326645, study PRJNA326480) | marine metagenome | isolation source: seawater | place: Pacific Ocean: South East | collected 2011
TAATCTACCCATAATTCCAAAATCTATAGGAACAATATGACCGTTATTATCTATAAATATATTTCCTTGATGCATATCAGCATGAAAAAAACCATCTCTTACAGCATGTCTTAAAAAATTTTGTATAATATCCTCTGCTATTTTTTTTGTATCGATATTTCTTTTTTTTAATTCTTCTGTTTCTCTAATGGAAATTCCATCAATCCAGTCTAATGTCATTACATTTTCACTAGTAAAATTCCAATAAATTATTGGCACTTTAAAACCTACGTCGTTTTTAGTATTTTCAGCATATTCGTTGGCAGCAGCAGCCTCAAATCTTAAATCCATTTCTAAATTTGTTATTTCTTTTAGCAAGAAAACTACTTCGACTAGTTTTAATCTTTTTGTTTTTTTAATAAAAGTTTCAATTAAAAAAGCAAATAACATCATCGCATCTATTTCTTCATTAAAAATTTTTTTAATATTTGGTCTTAAAATTTTAATTGCCACATCTTTTATTGTGCCATTATCGTTAATTTGTGCTTTGTGAACTTGGGCTATAGATGCAGCAGCCACAGGATCACTTAAATTAATTATAGTATCAAATGTAGTCTCACCTAGATCCTTTTTAATTATTTCTTTGGCTTGATAAATTGAAAAAGGCGGTAGTTTATCCTGAAGATTTTCAAGTTTTTTGGATAATTCTTCTCCGATAATATCTGGTCTTGTTGCAAGAAATTGACCAAGTTTTATAAATGTAGTTCCCATAGACTCTAATGAACTTGATAACCTTTCGCCAACATCTTGGTTCAAATCAATTTGTTTTTTTTCTGAGAAAGAAAAGGCGAGAATTTTGAACAAAACTTTTATTAAAATAGGTGGTTCTTGATATTTAGATGTTAACTTAAGAATATCTGACTTTGCAACTTTTCTTCCAAGTTTAAATAAAGTTACAAGTTTTCTTATCATTAAATTTTCCAACCACTATGAATTGATACAATTCCACCTGATAAATTCCGGTATAAACATTTTTTAAAATTATTTTTTTCCATTAGTGATAGAAGCTCCTCCTGATTTAAAAAATTTTCTATACTTTTTATTAAATATTCATATGGCTCTTTTTCTCCTACTATAACTCCACCAATTAAAGGTATGATTTTTGAATAATTCTTATAAATTAACTCTAAATTTGAATTTTGTATTTTTGAAAATTCTAGACATAAAAATCTACCACCAGGTTTTAAAACCCTGTAGGCTTCTGATAATGCTTTACTAATATCTTTAGTATTTCTTAATCCAAAACTAATTGTATAAAAATCAAAAACATTATTCTCAATAGGTAATTTTTCAGCTGGGGCAATAATCCAATTTATATTCTTATATTTTTCTAGCTTTTCTTTACCTTTATTAATCATACTTTCATTTGGATCGACACAAGTTATTTTAGAATCTATTCGTGTATTATCTAGAAACGACTTCCCAACATCTCCGGTTCCACATCCCACGTCAATTAAGTTACTTTTTACAGTTGGGTTCATCATATTAATTAAATTTTTTTTCCATAACCTATGAATCCCTAAAGACATGAAATCGTTCATTAAATCGTATCTATTGTAAACACGATCAAAAACACTTTGGACTAGCCCTTTTTTATTTTGAAGATATTGTTGCATAAATTATTTTATATAAACAATATAGTATCAAATGCCAGAATTACCAGAAGTAGAAATAGTAAGACAATCTTTAGATAAAAAGATTAGACAAAAAAAGGTAAAAAAAGTAATTATAAGAAACAAGAATTTAAGATTTAAAATTCCAAATTATTTCAAAAACTCACTCGAAAACAAAGTAATAGGTAAAGTAGAAAGATTTTCTAAATATCTCATTATTTATCTTCCTAAAAATCAATATTGTTTAATTCATCTAGGAATGTCTGGGACTATCCATTTAATAAAAAAAAAAAAGAAAAATATTTCTACAAACTTAAGTTTTTATAATTCACCAAATTTACCAAAAAACCATAATCATGTAGAAATAATTTTTGATGATTTTAGAATTATTTATAATGATCCAAGAAGATTTGGTTTTTTCCAAATTATCAAAAATTTTGCTAGTTTGAAAAAAAGATTTGATCATTTAGGTCCAGAGCCATTTAATAGAAAATTTAGTATCGAATATTTTCAAAATTTTGTAAGAAAAAAAAATAAAAGTATTAAAGATTTACTACTAGATCAAAAATTTGTCTCAGGAATAGGTAACATTTATGCTAATGAGATATTATTTTTAAGTAAAATAAAGCCAAATAAAAAAATAAAATTTTTGAAAAAAAAAGATTGTAATCAAATTATCATTAATTCTAAGAAAGTTCTATTGAATGCCATAAAAAGGGGAGGTTCTAGTATAAGAGACTTTAAAAATACTGATGGTAATCGAGGAAGTTTTCAGGATAATTTTAAAGTTTATTTCCGTGAGGGACTGGAATGTAAAAGGATTAATTGTAAGGGCAAAATTATTAAGAAAGTGATTTCTAACAGATCGACCTTTTTTTGTAATTCTTGTCAAAATTAAATAATTATTTGATTGACCAGCATAAATTCTCAAGTTATACCCCTGCGCATATGGCTAACACAAAATCAGCAATCAAGAGAATAAGAAGAATTTCAAAGCAAACAAAGGTCAATAAGTCTAGAAAAAGCCGATATAGAAATGCCCTAAAGAAAATGAATATTCTTATAAGTGAAAAGAAAAAAAAAGAGGCATTAGAGTTCTTGCCAAAATTGAATTCCGAACTAATGAAAATTTCGAAAACAGGTGTAATTAAGAAACAAAATGCAGCAAGAAATGTTTCAAGAATTACAAAAAAAATAACCTCTTTGTAATTTCTAACACTTATAGTTGATTCAACTATAAATACACGCTTCATATATCCATTATGATTAATTAGACTCTACATTTAGATTTGAACTAACACTAAATTAAACTTATTCAACTTAAGATATATTTTACTAACAAAAGTTTTACTTAAAGGAAAAAATTTATGTCAAACAAAAAATTTTTTTTTATAAAAAAAAACTCAATCATAGATTTTATTTATTTTTGTTTTTAAAAATATAATACTTGCAAATAGATCTAGATGGTTCTAACTGGGTTCTTTCCTGAAAATTATGAACAGATTTATAAATAAAAATCTAGATAGTCTAAAATCTGATGGATTGAATTGGGAATTAATTCAAACTCAAATGAAAGATAAACTAGGTAAAGAGGTTTACGAAAGTTGGTTAAAAAAAATCAGTTTTTTAGATGAATTCAATAATTATATTTTATTATCAGTACCAACAAGATTTATTAGAGACTGGATTACTTCAAGATATTTGGACCAAATCTTACAAGTAGTCAGAAATTATAAAAAAGATATTGTAAGAATAGAATTTAAGATCACAGACCAGCAGATAAAAAAAGATGAAAATAGTTTTATAATCGACAATTATAATACTAAGGAAAACATATCTTTTATTAAGGACTCATATCTTCAATATAATCGTATAGATCCTAATAAAAGATTTGATAATTTTTTAACTGGTTCTAGTAATAAACTTGCTTATGAAGCTTCATTAAAAGTTTCAGAGAATATTTCTCATTATAATCCATTATATTTATACGGAGGAGTTGGAATGGGAAAAACTCATTTGTTAAATGCAATTGGTCTTGAACTGAAAAAAAACAATAAAGTAATGTTCATTTCAGCAGAACGTTTTATGTATCAATTTGTAAAATCCATAAAATCAAATGATATGGTAAAATTCAAAGAGTATTTCAGAAATACCGATATTTTGTTAATTGATGATATTCAATTTATGAACGGCAAAGAGGCAATGCAGGAGGAATTTTTTCATACTTTTAATGCACTTTTAGATAAAGGCTCTCAAATTATTGTATCAGCTGACAGAGCTCCAAATAAACTATCAAGAATACAAGAGAGAATTAAATCTAGATTTTCTGGTGGACTTGTAGTTGATATACAAAAACCTGATCGTGAATTAAGAAGAAAAATAGTAAAACATAAAACTAATGAATTGAGTAAACTTTATTCTGATCAAATTCAAATTTCTGAGGATATACAGGATTATATAAGCACAGAAATTACTGCGAGTATAAGAGAATTAGTTGGGGCTATTAATAGAATTGTCTCTTTTTCAAGAATTTATAATAAGGTGCCTAATTTGGCAGAAACTAAAGTTGTTATTAAAGATTTGCTTAATTTAACTGAAAATAAAGTCACGATTGATCTAATACAGACTTTAGTATGTAAATTTTTCAAAATAAGTAAAAATGAGATGTTATCTTCTAGAAGATCTAGATATTTAGTAAGACCAAGACAGACAGCAATTTACTTAACTAAAATTTTGACATCAAAATCATTACCTGAAATTGGACGTGAATTTTCTAATAGAGATCACACCACAATTATTCATTCAGTTAAAACTATAGAGAAATTGAAGGAGAAAGATCCTGAAATGGTCGATAATATTAATAAACTAAAAAATCAAATATTATATAATAATAAAGAAAATGAAATTTAATGTTAATCAGCAAGACCTTCAGCAAGCCCTAAGTTATTGCCAGGGTGTAATTGAAAAAAGAAATACTCTACAAATACTCTCAAATGTCTTACTAAATGCTAATAATTCAAAATTAACGATTACAGCTACAGATTTAGATTTAATTTTTATTCATCAAATTGAAAATATAGAAATTATTGAAGAAGGAAAAACAACAACAACCTCCTCTATAATGTATGACATTGTAAGAAAGTTTTCATCTGGAAAAAAAGTAAATTTGTCAATGACAGGAACAAGCAAGCTTCAATTAGAATCAGAAAAATCAATATTTAATTTGAATTGTATAAATCCATCAGAATTTCCATTAACTGATGAAAATTTTAATGAAAATGAATTTGTTATTAATTCTAAAAATTTTTTAAAACTTCTAAATAAATGTAAATTCTCAGTTTCTAATGATGAAACAAGACATTATTTAAGTGGTATATACTTTCATCAAACCGAAGTAGAGGACAAAAACTATCTTACAGCTGTAGCAACTGACAGTCATAGGATGTCTATCTCAAAAATTAGGCTTAACCAAAAAATAAAATTTGATCCAATAATCTTACCAAAAAAAACAATTTTTCAGTTAGTATCATTATTAGATAACTATGATGGAGATGTAAAAATTTCAAATTTAAAATCAAAGATTAAATTTGAGTTAAAAAATAGCATTTTAATATCAAAATTAATTGACGGAAAGTTTCCAAATTATATACAAGTAATTCCTAAAAATAATCAAAAAAAGCTTGAAATTAATCTTAAACTTTTTCTAGGTTCAGTGGATCGAGTTGCTTCTGTATCCTTAGACAAAAAGGATGGTGTCAAATTTATATTAACGAAAGATATCTTAAACTTATCAGTAAACAATACTAACAGTGGTGATGGAAATGATACATTAAATGTTAAATTTGACCATGATTTAGAGATTAGTTTTAACTCAAGATATTTAATAGATGTGGCTTCCCAATTAGATGGTGAAAATATTGAAATTTTCTTAAACGACACAGGGTCACCAGCACTAATTAAAGATCCTGGTGATTTCGATAGCATATATGTTGTTATGCCAATGAAAGGCTAAGAAATTCTATCCAACTCTGAATAAATTAAACTCTCTATATTACTTAAGAACTGATTTTTATCCACACCGTAAGGTAGTGCTGGTAGAATTGAAATAGTAATTTTTTTATTTGATTGCATAGCTCCATTTTTTGGCCATACATATCCAGAATTAATTGCAACAGGTTGGCATGAAATTTTTAATTCATCATAAATTCTTGATACACCTTTTTTAAAGGCAGGTCTTTCATAAGGTTTTACCCTAGTTCCTTGTGGAAAAATGATTAATGGTCTTTTTGTTCTTTCTACTATTTTTCTAATTTCATCAAATAATCCTAAATTCTCTTTTGAAATCTTATTTCTTTTAATAGTAATAGATCCAATTTTTTTTAAATACCACCCAAATATAGGTATCATTACTAACTCTTTTTTTAGAATAAAGACTGGTGAATTAAAAATTGTTTGAAGATAAAAAGTCTCAAACATTGATTGATGAGAAGCAGCTATAAAAAATTTATCATTTTTAATAACATTTTCTTTTCCTAAAATTTCAATTTCTACAGACATTATGATCTTTAAACAAAAAGCTGTCCAATAACCCATAATTTTTCCACCAACTAAAACAAAATATTTTGGTAAAATAAGAGCGGGTAAAAAAATTATTGAAATTAGGATTATTCCTAAAAAAAAAAATATAAAAAAAATTAAATTTCTTAACATTGCTGAGATGTTATATGAGTTCAGATAACTTTTGTTTTTTTTTAATTACTTGAATTTTTGATTTTTTTATCAATATTTCAATAGGTTTTGGTCTTAAGTTGTAATTAGAGGCTAAAGAAATTCCGTAAGCTCCAACATCGCAAATTACGACATGATCACCTTCATTTAATTTTTGAAATTTTTTAATAAGTGAAAATTTATCTGTGCTTTCACAAATTGGACCAACAAATTCGAAACTTTTTTTTGATATTCTTTTGTTTTTTTTTGATGGAATTATCTTATGTTTTGCCCCATAAAGAGCTGGTCTCATTAAATCATTCATTGCAGTGTCAAGAATTATAAAATCTTTTTTATGACCTTCTTTAATATAAATTATTTTAGTAATTAGTATTGCAGAATTACCAACTATTGATCGTCCTGGTTCAAAAATAATTTTAGCATTATTATTTTTTAAATTTTTTTTGATACTTTGAGAATATTTTTTCAAATTTAGACTAGATGCTTTATGTGAATAGTCAATACCCATACCTCCACCTAGATCGATATAGTCAAATTGATGTTTTGATTTTTTAATAATTTTATTTACTACTTTAAGCATTTTCTCGTAAGGTTTATGATCTAGTATTTGACTACCAATGTGAACACTTAAGCATTTCAAATTCAAATATTTAGAGTTTTTTGAATATTTAACTAATTCTAAAAATTTTTTTTCATCAACACCAAATTTATTTTCTTTCCTTCCGGTTGAAATTTGACTTAAAGTTTTTGCGTCCGTATTAGGATTTAGTCTGATACCTAGATTGACGACTTTCTTTTTTTTCTTGGCCAGTTTTTCAATTACTAATATTTCACTTTTTGACTCAGCATTTATTAACAATATCTTTTTATTAATAGCATAATCAATTTCTGAAGCAGTTTTGCCTACCCCCGAAAAAACAATTTTTTGTGGGTTAATACCAGCTTTAATTGCCTTCATTAATTCTCCAACAGATACTACGTCAGCACCAAGATTGGATTTCTTTATTTCTTTTAATATACCAATATTAGGATTTGCTTTAACTGCGAAACATATAAGAGGTTCAATTTTTTTAAAATTTTCCTTCAAATTTAGGATATTTTCATTTATTTTTTTTAATGAATAACAATATATAGGTGTAGCAAATTTTTTTACTAGAAAATCTATACTGTAGCCATCAAAGTAAAGTTTATTATTTTTATAAATCATGAAATTGTACTCTGTTGAGTACTTAAAATTTTAAGATTTTTAGTTTCCTCATTATAAATAGGATCGCCTTTCTTTCCACATGAAGAAATAGAAATTAAAATTAATAAAATGATATAAATTTTTTTCATTATTTTCTTTTTTTATATTTCATTATCATTTTTTTTATATTTACAAAAGATGTTCCTCCAAAAGATTTTTTTGATTTAATTGAATTTGTTAAATCAAAAATTTTTAGGATATCTTCTGTAATTTTAGGCTCTATTTTTTGTAATTCAGCTATTTTGAGATCTTTTAATTTTTTCTTCTTCTTTTCAGCATAATTTACTATTTCTGAAGTTATTTTATAAGCTTTTCTAAAAGACATAGAATAATTTTGAACCAAATAGTCAGCTAAATCAGTAGCAGTGATAAATCCATTATCAGCTAAATCGTACATTTTTTTCTTATTTAGACTAATATTTTTTAAAATTTCATTTAATATTTTTAAGCAGTTGAGTAGTGTATCATAAGAATTAAAAACGATTTCTTTATCATCCTGTAAGTCTTTAAAGTAAGATATTGGCAATCCTTTCAATATAGTTAGCATTGAGAATAAATTACCGAATGTTAAACCAGATTTTCCCCTTAGATACTCTAACATATCTGGGTTTTTTTTTTGAGGCATTATTGATGATCCAGTAACAATTTTATCAGATAGATTAATTAAATTAAATCCATCTGAGTTCCAAATTATAAGTTCCTCAGCTATTCGAGAAATATGCATAGAACAAACAGATACTGCATAAAGAAAATCTAAAACAAAGTCTCTATCCGATACAGTATCAATAGAATTTTTAGTAGGTGATTTAAAATTTAATTTTTTTGCTGTGTAATGTCGATCTATATTGAAAGTTGTTCCTGATATTGCCGCCACACCTAGGGGACTTTCATTTAAACTTCCTAAATTATTTTCAAATCTTTTTTGATCTCTTATAAACATTTCAACATATGACATTATATAATGTGCAAATGATATTGCTTGTGCATTTTTCATATGAGTAAACCCAGGCATAACCGTTGAAATATTTTTTTCTGCAATAAAAAGTGAGGAATTTATTACTTTGTCTAAGTTATTATGAATTTCTTGATTTGCTTTTTTTATCCATATTTTTAAATCAGTAATAACCTGATCATTTCTTGATCTAGCAGTGTGAATATATCCAGCATCCTCCCCAATTAATTGGAAGAGTCTTTTTTCAATATTCATATGAATATCCTCATACTTGATGTTAAATTCAAATTTATTTTTAGATATTTCTTTTTCAATTTTTTGTAATCCATAAATAATTTTATTCTTAATTTTAAATGGAATTATTTTTTGTTTAAATAACATTTCGACATGTACAATTGATCCTTTTATGTCCTCTTTATATAATCTTTTGTCAGTATCTAATGAACTTCCAACTTTTTGAAAAAGAGTAGAGGTTTTTCCTCGTATTCTAGTATTCCATATTGCCATGTTGTTTTTATTTTTAGTCATGATAATTATTTATACCTTTTTAGTATGAAATTCTTAATAATATTTATATTTTTTATATCAAACACTTTAGCAAACGAAATATTAGATATTAAAAACATTGTTATTAATAATGAATTAAAAATACACAAGAATATAGTTTTTCAAGACTCTTACAAAAAAATTATCAAATTAAGTGATTATAAAGGCAATTTGGTAATGCTAAATTTTTGGGCAACGTGGTGTGCTCCATGTAAAGAGGAGATGCCATCCTTAGATAATTTAATAGCAAATCCAAAATTAAATAATTTAAAAATATTTCCAATTAATGTTGGAAGGGACAATATTGAGAAATCAAATAAATTTTTTAAAGATTTAAACATAGAAAATTTAGAAATTTATTTTGATAATCAGGTAACACTTGCGAAAAATTTTTCTTTAAGAGGAGTGCCAACAACAATATTGATAAATAAAAAAGGTGAGGAATTTGCAAGAATAATTGGATCAATTGATTTTGATGATGAAAAATTTATCAAGTGGCTTTCTAGATATAATTAGTTTTTGAAGTAATAAGCAAAAACTACTAAAATTATTATTGCAATAAATTGTAATAGAACTCTCAGTTGCATCAATTTATTTGAGTACTTTTTGCTAGTCTCTCCTCCTTTGAATAATGTTCCAATACCCAGAATTAAAACAATTCCTACAAGCATTAAAAGTACGATTGATAATATTTTTACAATTATTCCTGAAATCATAATTATATTGTAAGGTGTTTTTTAAAATAAAAAACAAATTTAATTCATAATGACATTTTGTCTTAATAGTACGATTATTAGACCTGAAGCAAGTGTAAATATAGATAATGCTGTAGTATTACTTCATGGTTATGGTGGCGATGGTAAAGATATAAGTATGTTGGCTTTAAATTGGAAAAGACATTTACCAAATACAATCTTTGTCTGCCCAAATGGACATGAATCATGTCCAATAAATCCATCTGGCTTTCAATGGTTTGACCTAACTAAAGATGATCCAAAATATGTCTTAGATGAGTCGATAAAAGCCGAAAAAATTCTAATTAAATTTATAAGTGAAATAAAAAAAGAATTTAATTTAGATAATAAAAGAATTATTTTGTCAGGTTTTAGCCAAGGGTGCATGATGGCTATAAATTTAGGACTAACATCTGAAAAGGAATATAGCGCTATAATAGGATTTTCAGGAAAAATTATAAATCAGGAAGATTTAAAAAATAGAAAAAAGATCTCAACTAATACTTTGCTGATACATGGTGAATCAGATCAAGTTGTCTCACCTAATTTTATGCTGGAAGCTAAAGATTTTTTTATAAGAAATAACATTGAAATAGAGACGCACTTAATTAAAAACTGTGATCATCATATTCCTATTGAGTCATCAAGTATAGCATTAAACTATATCTTAAAAAAAATTTTATAATTGCTAAATGTTGAAATAATTTTTTATTTAAGTTAAGATTTAATTATGAATAGCTTTGTTGAACACGATATATCTTTAGAGAAATGTCCAGCTTTAGTCTTGAACGCTGATTATAGACCATTAAGTTATTATCCGTTGTCGTTATGGTCGTGGCAAGATACAGTTAAATCAGTTTTTTTAGATCGTGTAATAATCGTAAGTAATTATGATAGAATTGTAAGAAGTCCATCTTTTAATATGAAATTACCAAGCGTGATTGCCTTAAAAGATTATATTGTTCCACAATCTAGACCAAGCTTTACAAGATTTAATGTATTTTTAAGAGATAAATTTTCTTGTCAATATTGTGGAAGTGGTGAAGAGTTAACATTTGATCATTTATTACCAAGATCCAAGGGTGGAGAAACTAATTGGGATAACGTTGTTACAGCTTGTTCTGCATGTAATGTAAAAAAAGGTGGAAAGTTATTAAAATTATCTGGAATGAAACTATATCAATATCCTTATCAACCATCTACTGAGGATCTCCATAGAAATGGAAAAAACTTCCCTCCAAATTATTTACATAAAAGTTGGATGGATTATTTATATTGGGACGTAGAGTTAGAAGCTTAGAATTTAAACTTTTTCTGAAATCCGAATTGCTATTTTTGAGCCTGTTTTTATTATCTTATCCATAATAGAATAAAAACCCTTTTTTGATGCACCCTCTTCATAAGCGATATCTTTATGATCCAGTTCATCTTGTCTAAATTTAGTAATCTTCCTTTTTAATTCCTTTTCCTCTGGACCCAATTGGTTAATCTGATCTAAATAATGTTTATCGATCACTTCCTCAACTGATGCAGTGCACAACATTGCAGCTTTTTTTCCCAAGAGAGTTGAGCCGAAACCTAAGCCAACACCCAATAGATCCCACAATGGCAAAAGTTTTGTTGGCCTAATATTTCTTTTCTTAATTTCGTTCTCAAAAAACTGGCAGTGCTCTGTTTCATGAACTTTCATTTCTTCAATGGTCTTTTTTAAATCCTCATTTTTAACAAGTGTGTTCAGTGCTAATAGTTGGCCTTCATATATTTTTACTGCACCACGTTCACCTGCATGATCTACTCTTATAAACTCTTCAACTTTTTTATTTGTTTTTTTCATTACTAATATAAATTTTTGTTAGTGTTACAATAAATATTAAACTAACTATAATATTAATACCTGTTAAAGATAATCCAAAAATCCTAAATGTCACATCTTTACAGCTTATAACTCTTTCATTTAATTGTTTTAGTAAATCGTCTTTAGTCATATTTTCAGTAAAGCTTTTTACTCCACAAACTGAAGATTCTTGAAAAAATCCTTGTTCAATACCTAAATGATAAGCAGATATTGCAAAAGAAAAAATAACGTTGAGGATTAACAATACAATAAAAAATCTTTTATCTTTTTTTAAGATGAATATCATCGCTATTAAAATTAAATTTAATCCATAAGGAATTCTCTCTATCAAACATAAGTTACAAGGCTGGTGTCCAATAATATACTCTATAAAATAGGCGGAAATTAAAGCTATAATGCTGAATATAAAAATTATTCTTAAGTAAAAATCAGCTTTCAAATTAAACATGTGACTTAAAAATTAAATAGATTGTTAAGGCAATCATAACTATTAATATACCAGTTATAGTAAACCATTTTGAACCATGTCTATTCATAAATTTTGTAAATAGATCTCCAAATCGATAAGATAAGTATGACACTATAAAAAAACGCAATCCTCTAGAAATGAAGCTTATAAAGATAAAGATAAAAAAATTAAAACCTATCAATCCACTTGTAATAGTAAATAGTTTATATGGAATTGGTGTAAAACCAGCTAAAAATAAAATAGCCAGCCATGTTAGAAAGTTCTCTTTTTGTAAGAGTGTACTTTTTAGATTTATAAGTTTTTCATCATATCCATAAAATTCTACAATCATCATTGCTAAATCAAAAAAAAATACACCTATCATGTAACCAAAAATCCCGCCAAAAACTGAAAATATTGTTGCTATTAAGAAAATTTTTATAAAATTTTTTTTTCTTGAAATAGTCATTGGTATAATCATGACGTCAGGTGGTATTGGAAAAAATGAACTTTCAAAAAAAGAGACAATAGCTAAAAAGTAATTAGAATTCTTGTTGGCTGCTAGCAGTAAACATTTATTATAAAGTTTCGTAAACATTTTTCGGTTTTAATACAATTTTAGTTCTTATACTATTTAAAATAAAATTTATTAATAAATTAGGGCGAATGGCGGAACTGGTAGACGCGCACGACTCAAAATCGTGTTTCGCAAGAAGTGAGAGTTCGATTCTCTCTTCGCCCACCAA
>MDTG01366065.1_pt1 | contig 12907 bp, 15 predicted proteins | sample 811421 | NCBI WGS metagenome assembly MDTG01 (sample SAMN05326645, study PRJNA326480) | marine metagenome | isolation source: seawater | place: Pacific Ocean: South East | collected 2011
AACTCAGACCAGAGATGCTATAGGTACACAAGGCACTATTGCTAATCGGTTGAATCAATCGATTGATGAAGATGGAGATTTAAAGAAAACCGCCATCGATAAAGCCCTACACAGCATGGGAAAACATGTTGATGATGAGTGGGGAGATTCAGAAGAATACGACGCATGGATAGCAACTCGGTCAGCTCCGTTTGTGAGAATGGAGAAATCAGAAGCAGATAAACTTGCAAATATTGCAGAGAATGCAACTAACTTATCTGTACAAGTTCAAGAAGACGCTGAGGGAGACGATATTGTAAGTTTCGATTCTGGTATTCTTAAATTTTTGCCTTCAAGTAGCATTAGTTGGGAAATTGTTGCTCCCAATAAATTGAAAGCAAATTTAGGTTTTCCAATAGCGTCTGCTCACAAACACTATTATGACCAAACACCAGTAGATTTTACTACATCTAGTCCTGATTACAAAAAATATAAAGTAAACACCACTTCTACCTCTTTTGTAGAGGGGACTTTGCGGGTTTATGTTAACGGAGTCAGAATTTCTGCAACAGAAGCAATTTATGTTCCGGGAGCACTGGTTAATGATCCTTGGGTGCTTTTATACGTGACTCCTAATCATACTGATGGTACTTTTACTTTATCAAAAGCTTTATCTGAAGATGATATCATACGTATTGATTATGATGTTGCCTTCGTGGATTCCTAAAATATGTCTAAAAAAAACAGCTACAATTCTGGTATTATTTTACTTTGTCCAGACTTAAAAATTGCAAACTTGCAAAAAACATTAACTTGGGCTAAATCGCAGGTTAATGAAAATTTGGACAATGTAATCGCAGTAATACCTCCTACTAAAGATAAAAAAATACATGATAGTTTTAGTTCTATTTGTAAAACTTATCGAAGTAAAACTAAATCAATTTTATCGATGGTCAACAAAGGAATGCGTTATACAAAATCTGATTGGAATTTTGTAATTCGGGCAGGAGTGAAAGTAAAAGGAAGTAGTTTCTTTAAGAAATTGCCATTGTTTGGAACAGATGAAAAAGATATACTTTATCCTATTGTTCCAGATTGTTTAAGTTTTGTAGAAGATCCAAAATTAGACTGGCTGTATTTACATTCTCAAACATTCAAACAAATAGGTGAATTTGCAGACAAGTTACCTTTTGATTTAGGCAAAATACTTTGGACTGCTCAAGCAATAGAGCAGGAATGTAATCTAAAAGGGATTGTTGGTTTAAGAGCAATCGATTACTTGAAGCGAGATAGAGAAAATGTTCATTCGAATAAAAAATCGACAAAATAATTTTGCAACAGGTATTGTTCCTGTGCATAATTTTTCTCTAAAAATTATAGATGACTCGAAACGGATGATAATCAATGCTGAAATTAAAGAAGATTCGTTTAATCTTTTTATGAAATTCAGTCAATTTATTGCAAACAATACAATAACTCATTTCGATATCTACACAGATTCAGATTGTTGTTATCAAAAATTAACGTTAATAAAATCGGAACTATCTGGCAATTCTGTTGAGCGTGAATATCAACTAAATTTGCAGTTCTCTGGTTTTGTACCAAAAAAACAGTTAGACACTGTGTGTTGGCAAAAAGAAGGATTTTGAATGCTTACATTTTTACAATTGAAACCTCAGAATGCAAACTATTTCAGCCAAATCACACCAGTCTTTTCTCTAAGCATAACTGTTGAAAATGGATTTGTATTTAATTTGCCTAGAACAGCTGGTCCAATTTTTAGAACATTAGATGTTATTGCTTCTGGTGAAAATAGTATTTTTCAAGATCTATTTGATTCACTTGGAGATGATGTATTCGCTCAAAGATTTGATATTTATATTGCTTATAGTGAAGGAAACATCCCTGTTACCGCTAATTGCTGGCAAGGTTATTTAATAGAGTCGATTCAATTTTTAGGAAGTGGTACAGGTTTAAAGTTGCAAATAGCGTTTAAAGGTAGTACAGGGCCAGTTATGGCAGAATTTGGTACTGTAGTACAAGAAAACACTCGTCCGATATTATACAATCTACATCGTCAAAGAATTCCAGTTATGTCTGTTGATTGGCAAACAGAAGGTTTTTAGATTAAATCGTAAATACGAGCAAGTCGGTCATTGTCAGTATGATGTCCTGCGTTGATCTCTCTTAAATAATTATACAATTCATCCCAACTACCGAACATGAATTCTGGTCTGATGAATCCGAAATACCAAACAGGAATGCTTGCTTTTCCTTCGTTACAAACTAAAAATGTGGGCTTTTTACGATCATTTGCATTGATAATTTCATGATGAGTACCAGTTGTCGGCACTTTAAGTGGCAAATAAGCAATGAGCATGTGAGAATGGTCAACTTCTGCTAAATCTTTGCGGACAAATTTTTTAGCAATACGTTTGATTTCTTCAAAATCTTCTTGCTTCCTTGCTGCTTCTAGTTTGGGTACCCATTGTTGTTTAGGGTCTGCAAATGGGTCAAATACATCAATACCAAACTCTTCTGTGAGTGTTTTGGTTGGTTCGATTCGCCAATTTAAATTGGTTGTATCATATTGAATTGGGCCTGATAAATAACAGCGTTTCCCTTTAAGGTGCTCTGCCATTTTCGTAATTCCTTACTGTAATAGTATAGTTCTATCATATTTTAGAAAAAGGATAAATTAATGTCAACAGAACTTATAGAAAAGATAGATTCAGTATTATCAAATATTGAGATTCCAGATAGATCTACATTCTTTCAATTGAAACATTTTGTTATCGGTAAAGAACCTACAGTACACGGTCAAATTTGGGCCTGTATTCGTAATATTCAGGAAAAACGAGACAATATCGACGCTTTGGAACTACAAATCGATGATTGTCAAGACAATATCGAACTTCTTGACATCAGAAAACAAAGAGCACTTGTAGAAATAGATCAAATTCAAGCTGGTGCTCCAATAATGTTGGAAAAAGAATTACAGATTCAAATTCGAAAAATAGAGCGTGAAAGACTCTCAGTTGAAAATAATGTGAATAATTTGAAGTTGAAAATCAAATATATCCTTGAGGAATTACAATATTTAACTTCCGCTTTTGACAAACTTGTAGAGATAGCAGGGGGAGTTAAGCCTTTAGATGATCCTGAAGTTCAGAGAAATTACTGGAACGAAAAACTGACAGAAGAAATCAATCTTTGTCTTCTTCTGAAACGTCCTCTTAGTACAGAGTTAATACATAATGTATTGGCACTCGATGATGAAATGCCTGTAAAAAAACAGGTATTGCAGATTCTGAATCAGGTTCAACAACAAATGATGGCACATACACAACAGTTGCTAAAGGACACAGCTAAGGTAGAAGTAGAAAAAGGTTAATATGGTTGATCGTATATCGGCATCAGATAGTGGATACACAACAGGAGATTTATCAGTATTCCCTGAAGCATTGGATGATAAAACAACATTATATGAAGCAAAGAACAATGCTGTCGTTACGTTAAAACAGACTTTAGGTTACGATGGTAAAATTGTTGTTGTGGAAGATACAACAGGTTTTCCAGATCAGGGAATTATTCGAGTCGGTCCTATTACTGGCAGTCCGTCTATTCCAGAGTTGATATTTTATACCAGTAAAACTCGAACCGCTTTTAAAGGTTTAAAAAGAGGTTTTGCAGGATCGAAACAAAATCGATGGGTTGCTGATGGTAAAACTATTGTCACCAATTCGGTTTCTGCTGATCCGCATAATGCCATAAAAGATGCGATTATCAATATTGAAAATGATCTTGGTGTAAAAGAGAATCCGGTAGAGACCAGTTTGAATGGTATTCTAAAAGCACAAGAAACAAGGTTTCTCGCTCCTAAGCCATTATTTCGTGCTTTTCCAATCAAAGGACCACCTTCTTTAAAAGTTCGTTTTCAAAATTTTACCACAGGACATATTTTAAGATATTTGTGGGATTTTGGAGATGGAGGAAATTCATTAGATAAAAACCCTACACACACATATGTGTCAGAAGGTGTTTACACTGTTAAGTTGAATATTGTAACCTCAACTGGAGCTATGGGTATTGTTACAAAAACAGACTATATAACAGTAGACGCAGATGAAGCTATTCCTTTTTTCTATGTTGAATCAATTTCAAATCCATACTCTACTCAAACAGCTGCTTCAATGACAGCAGATGGAAATCCAACATCTCCAAAAGAGTTTGTATTTGTTGATCAAACTGATGGAGACATCGTCCAAAGAAATTGGATTTTTGGAGATGGAGTAAGGTATTCGGAAGAAGATCCAGATATTCATACGACTTCTCATATTTTCTCACAACCGGGAGAATACACAGTTAGTTTGTTGGTTATTTTTAGTAACGGTCGTTTAAAACGAGTAGACCTACCTGATACTTTAACAGTTTTATGAGGCAATATGACAATTCCTAGTGGATCAAATTATCCAACATCATTTGACACAGATGAAAATCTTTATTTAGTGAAAGATTCTCTAAGACTGCGTTTGGCAAAAAATTATACACCCGGTGACACCACCTTCTTGGTAGAAGGTGATATTGCAGTTTTACAAGATTGGCCAACTGTAGGTTTAGTTACATTGACCGAACAATGTAGTGACATTGAAGATCGTGCCATCTCTTTCTTTTACAACGGCATTACCATCAATGATGATTTAACTGGTACTTTTGAAAATCTGGAAATTCTTCCGGGATTTACGGATGTTACAAAAATGAAGCGTATCACAAACGTTACCCAAAACGTAATGGACGCTCATCACAACCAGATTAAAGATGCGTTAATTGCTATTCAAGAATTTGTGGGAATTAAAGGGACAATAGATGCAGAACCCTTTGGCCCGACTTTGGAAGGAAGAATTAATTTCTTACGTAAACTTGTTTTGGTACCAAAGGCTTGGTTTACAGCAAATAAAAGAGTTGGCATTGTTCCTTTTGAGGTCGAATTTACCGATCAAAGTTTCAGATTGGGTACAGATACTACAGATCAACCGGTTGTCGTCACATGGGACTTTGGAGATAACACTACTTCAGCCGTTTCCGTGATTAGTGCAACAACAGAAGTTCCTGATGATGCAATTAACGTAATTGTATATGATGAAGATCAGGGCAAAATTAAGAAGACTTATGTACGTCCCGGCATCTACGGCGTCAGGATGGACGTAGAAAACGAATTTGGTAGTGATGAGTGTTACTTCCCGGATTACATTCACGCTCGTGTAGAGGCTCCCAAGGAAGCTGTAATTCGTATTAGAGAAAATTCTTCTACTCAATTAGGCACACCCGGAACTCCTCCAGATGGGCCATTTACCACAGTTCCAAAAATTAGAACTCCAATTAATACTTTGATTAATTTTGAAATCGAAACAGGAGAAAACGCCTCTCAACCGGGATACTCATATGCGGGAGAACTTTTAGATGGTGTTGGATCTCCATTAGACCCAATTGAGGCTTATAATTGGTATTTTGGAGACGATTTACCTCACGATAACGCACGTACTACAGAAGCTTCTTATAGTGTCGGTGGTATTTATGATTTGAAATTACGAGTCGATACTGAATTCGGAGCATATCGTATCACAACATATGAAGATGCGATTGATGTTGTAGAAAATACAAATTTATGGTTATGGGTTTATACTTCAACTAATACGATTCGAGCTTACGAATACGGACTTTTAAGTCAAACTTTTAAATTAGTAGATGCACCTACTGCGGTTGTGACAAGAGATGATTCTTTTTTAACAGGTGTACCAGATGAAGAAAATCAGAAAAAAGAATTTCGGAAGAATGTTGGGTTTATTCCAAGAACAAATTTAGATTCAGGATCTCAAGGTACTTCTTTGTTATATTACTCAACAGGTAGATCCGCTTCAGATCCAGTTGCTTCCGAAAAAATAAATTTAATCGAATTTAATGGATTTTTTGGAACCTATTCATCCAGAACTCCTGTTACTCGACCTTGGAATTGGGCTGCGTTTAATGGTCCTGATACAGCTTATTTTCTCTTTGGAGCAAAAGATGCAACATATTCAGCTAATTCTTCGCCTACGAATATGGTCAGACAGGAATTAGGTTTGACCAGTTTGACAACAAATGAAGTAACTATGACTTCGTCAGATTTAACAAACGCTTCTGAGTTGTTACAAAACACTGCTGTATACGAAGATGATGGAACTCCTACTTATGGGCATTATTCGGTGTATCGAACTGCATGGAAAGATTCAGCCGGATATTTGGCTAAGAATAGTGGAGTCGGTCCGTTTTTCAGAATTAAGAGTTTTTATAAAACCGAAGGTACTGTTGGTGATCCTTTTCAAACAATTAAAAGATTAACTGACATACAAGGTACTTCTAAGTTAGAGGGTGAATTAGTTAACCTAACTGGTGGTCTTTACTTTTTCAATAATACAGGATCGGTTGCTTTGTACGATGATGTTGGATCGACTTGGTATAAAACCGGTCCGGGAACGAACTCGGCAACTTTTAGGCTATTGCAGGACACGACTGTTTCTGGTTTTGGTAGTTCAACAAATACTTTACTTGCAGCTTCAGATGGTGATCAGCGAGCATACCTAAGTTATGACTATTCACCTCGTGCGTTTACCAAATATGACCAAATAACTGGTAATTTTTCTACTTTGGGCAGTAGACCTTCAGGTGATCAATTTGCAATGGGAGTTTATTAATGTCGTTTCCACCACAACCGGTTTTCCCAAAAGGGATTGATAGTGATTACACGTTATATTTGGTTCACAATACAACTGAATCAAGAACTTGTACAGAAAATGTAGCATGGGCTGATGAAATCACAATAGTTCCGGTACGTCCAGACGCTCCTGAAATATGGGCAGACAATGGTTTTGGAAACATTAATGGCGAACTTTTTTACTACGATGCTGTCGAAAAAGATAGTTACGGAAAAGTCTACAAACTCAAGAAGTGTGCAAGGAATTTAGGCGGATCTGCTACTAAACACAGTCCTGCTGGTACATGGGTACGTTCCTATGTTGTAGCAGAACATCATAATCAATTGGTTGATGCAATTTTAAAAACAGAGGATTTTATTGGTTACAATTTTGATCCAAGAATTGCAACTTTAGATTGGAGAATTCGTAATTTAGAAGCATTAGAAGTTATTTTTGACGACTACTCCTGTCCTGATGTTACCTTTACTTGGAACATTACGGAAAACAATCCTACAACTGGTATTTTGGCAGAATACTTGATTGAAATTACCACAACAGGGGCAACAGGAGGAGTTTCATTTCGGTTAGATTTTGGAGACGGAGATTACACTACTTCGTCATTGGCTGGTACACATCGTTATGCATTAAATACAACAGTCGATCCTGTTCTTACTATTTCGAATGATAAGTGTCAACTAATCACAACTCCGGTGGAAAGAGAAAATCCAGCTGAACCTCCAGTTACTGTTGATGAAGTGTTTGATATTGCTATTCCTGAAACACCCACTGTACCTGATTTTAATGTTGTTCCTTGTAATGTTCCTGAACCAGAACTGAATCAACCTCCATTCGTATTTCCATGTATTTCATTGGAAGGTACAACTGGATCGGTTATTGAAGGTCCAGATATCAATTTGGTTAGTCACGTATTGATTGAATCAACCAATCCTGTAAATATCACACAAAGTGTTGTGACAATTGAAGGTGGACCTATCAATATTCCAAGTATTATTTTTGTTGATGCCCCTCCAACAATTGTAATCGACCCTCCTATTCCTCCAACAATTGTAATTGTTCCAGACTCTAACGTTGCATTAAGCTTAAATGCTCATGATATGCCTTCGTTGGATGTAAATTGGGGCAGTATTCCAGAAATGAATATTGCTTTGACCATGCCCACACGTACAAAAAGAGTGCCATTAAACGGGCAAGCTTTGGAAGATTTCGGAGATGAATATGGGGATTTATTACATGCACAGAATCAGACTTATGTTGAAGTAGAAGAAATTGGTATCCCTGAGGAAATTCGTATCATTCCGCCAACTATGCCTAAGGTGGAATTCGATACAAGGGATTTCCCAAGAAGTATTAAGGTAGATTCATCAGATGTACAAATTCCTGAGAATATTAGAGTGTTCGGTCCAGAGGTACCTATTCCTGATCGTATTCAGATTGCCGGTCCTAATACTCCATTGCCTGAAGAAATTCAAATTGTGAATAGAAATGTTCCAGAAGAAATTGAACTTGTGGTTAACGACCCTATTCGGGTAGAATTAGATAGGGAAATTCCAGATAAGATCGTAATTGAAGCCCCAAATCTTCCAGAAAAGATTTTACTAGAAGCAGTAGGCATACCAGATCAAATTGAAGTTTCTGGAATTCCAGACTCTATTGAAGTTACCGGGTTCCCTGAATTCATTCCATTAAAGATGCCAGATAATCCTGAAATCGAAATGGTTTACAAAGGTGCTCCAATCGAAGTAAAAGTTGATCTTCAACCAATTATGGCACAACAGGATGCAAATGGTAATCCAAAGAATTGCGTAATGATCGTGCCTTGTCAGAATTAGTATGGCAAAAAGTAATATTATAATACTTCATTATGTTATCTTAATTTTTTATCAATAAGGATAACATAAAGTGTGCTAAAAAAGTAGGAGTTTCTGCTCCTACTTTAAGGAAGTATAGAAATAAAAATTTAATTAAATAGAAAGAAACAGAACAGAAATGTTTAACAGTACTGAAAGATTGTTTTCAAACACAATTCCTATCAATCAAAGTCGAGCTAGAACGGCAATACAAAACTTGTATCAATACTGCGATTTAGTAATGCCAAGAGTTGTTTTTGTAGATGGTCCAACTCATTTCAAATCTGTGGTAAAAGAAGATTTATGTAGTGTAAATTTATTTAAATATGAAAAAATAAGTCATTTTGTTACTAAACGAGGCAGTAGTAAACATGATCGCATGAAACATTATTTAAGTAATATTTACCTTCCATTGTTGAATAGTGTTGATACAAACACAAATACTAATAATTGGTTTAAATTGTTCATTGCAGAAGATTATCGCTACCTTTCACCTGAATGTAGTGAGGATGACTATATGCACGATGAATGGTTGCCTCTAGCGAACGATGTATGGAATTCTACTTACATGGTTTTGAATTATGAAAACATAGTTTACGTGTTTGATAGACCATCGGAAGTTCATACCGACGATCGTGGATTTCATAATACAGAAGGTCCTTGTTTAGTGTTTAAAGATGGTACTGAATATTATGGACATAGAGGGCAACTTATAAAAAAAGAACACTTCCTACATCCAGAAAAGATGACAATAGAAGAGATAAACTCTTATGCAAGGAAGCATGTTGTTATTGATTTAGTGGGTATTGATCACTTTAAAAAACTTTGTGAAGACTGGCAACCACCTGAAACCGAAAATCGTTTTAATAAATTTTTCTATTTTTCACAAATCGCTGATGCTTCGATATATCAAGATGGTTACGAAGTGAAAATTTATCATGGCGAATTGAATGGGGAGCGGGGAATTTTTGTCACACAAATGAATCAAAGCGAAATTAATCCAAGTTCATTTTTCATAAAAGATGAAGACCAATCCGGTTTAGAACATCTAATTGAACCAGAAGATATGGAACTCTGGGATTCTTTCAGGTTGTCAGAAATGTTTCGTTATGGAGATATGTGTAAATTAATTCTTGGTTACAAAGAAGGTCGATTCTATGCACGTGGCTCTGGATGTGACGGTTATCGGGATCTTAAGAAAAATGTAGCACCTGTTTGGTTTAAGGCTCAAATGTTAAGAGGTGAAAATGCTGAATATGTTTGTGAAGATTATACTATAAAATATACCGAAGAAGATGGACTACACGGTCCTGTGCATGATGAAACTTTAAAAATAAATGCACCCTTTTGGGGGAACGAGCAAAGTCTACCTACGATGAGATTTAATTTTGAGTTAGAGAGCGATACTTGGTCTGGACTTCTACAAAAGCTTAGCCGTTACGCTTTTGAGTGGATGGTACTTTTTAACTAAAAAGGATTTTATAAATGGTTTGTTATAGCATGCATTTAGAAACACATTCAGTAGAGTTTGTTAAAGGAAAACTAACAAGTAGTGGATATCAAAATCCACATGAATTGTTTGTAAAAGTAAGATTTACTTATCCTTTTCAAGAAGACGGTCGTGCTCCATCGCACGGTGATAGAACTAGATCATTTGTGGAAGCAATTGTTTCTAACATATCTCAAGAACCAATTATTGCAATATTGCAAACAAACGGAATTGAAAGTTTAGAAAGAGGTAGTTTTCCTCAAGTTTCATTTTCTAAAACTGATGAATTTTATGATGCATTTGGTATGGAAGAGTTAAAAGAACCTATTTACGAAATGGAAATCAGATTCCGGTTTTACCAAAAAGATAAATACAAAATGGCTACTCAGACTTTGTTAAACTCCGTTCGGTGGGAAGATTCAAAAAAAGCGATTCTAGAAATGCAAGAATAAAATGGTATGTGTAGACCCATCTCGGTGTTTTGATTATACCGATTGTATCCATTCCTGTCATTTACCGGGAGCGGAAGAGCGTAAAGAAGCATATTATCAAAAGCATGCGATGGAAACAAAAGAGCTAGAAGCGAAAGCTAGACGAGAACAAGAAGAATATCAACGATCTGTAGCTTTAGCTCTTCAACGGGAATTAATACGCAAACAACAAAAAGACCAATATGAAAAAGAATGGTTGAGAGAAGGATTTTGAAATGCAAGAATTAAAATCACAATTTATTGTTAAGGCAAATATGCCAAATAAAAATAATAGAATTTATTCTAAGGAAATATTGAGAAAAATTGTAGAAGATTTTGAAAAACTACCTGACAGAACTTTGATGGGTCAATTAGGAATGTCTGAGGATAGTGTGGTACATTTAGCTAATGTAAGCCATCTTGTTAAAGATCTCTACCTGTCAGATCAAGATGAATTACTGGCTGACATCGAAGTGATGAATACTCCTAGCGGAGCAAAACTTGTTGATATGATTGACCAAGGAAATGTAGTCTTTCGAATGCAAGGAGTTGGAAACGCTGAAAGTGTGGATGGGAATAATGTGATTCAAGAAAATTACAAAATGATCACAATAAATGCCATTCTCGCAGAGGACGCATCTTAATGTTTGTCAAGACAGCTATTATGTATGTAGACGATAATACTAATGAGGTAATTCTTTATTCTCTACAGGGATCTGTTGGATCTTGGCGTGTGCCTTTGGAGTCGCTGGAAGATGGGGATGTAATACAACCAAATGCAGAATTTTTGTGGATTGAGTGTGATGACTTTTGGCGTCCTAATTATGTAAAATTATGGCATACAGTGCCTACTAATCTAGATAAAGAGTGGGAACAAGAAGGATTTTGAGATACCTTGATGAGAATTAAAAAAGTTAAAAAAACGAAGAACGAATATGTTTTTGCTGGCGGTGTTTGGGTGCGTAATTTTACAAACCCAAATGGTAAGCCAATTCTTGAAGAGAACTTACTTGCTCAGGAAGATGTGAATCTCATCATCAACAACGAACGTTCAAATCACACTATGAATTTAGGATTTATATCCGAAGAGGTTTTTCGTTTTCCTCATGTGGTAATTGTTTCTGATGGGTACGATTTTGAGAATCGACAAAATGCTTTGAAACAAATCCCAGATAAAGACATTTGTGTAATCGCTGTCAACAAGGCTTTAAAAGATTGGAAGTTAATCTACGATGAAGATCCACGTAGCATTAACTTTTATTTTATCAATAACCCATATAAGGAAGCAAAGTACAACCTGCCCGTTAAATACTTTCCATGTTGTGTTGCTTCTACAAGAACGAATTTTGATTTTTTGGTAAACTATACTGGTTTAAGATATTTATATGAACCAACTCCTTCTAAGGGTTTTGGTTATCAAACACATCATAAATATTATTTAGACGATTATCGTAATCCAATTTGTGGAGCTTTGTGCTTTGCTTTTATGTTGGGTGCTCGAAAGATATCTTTATTGTCTTGCGATGATAGTTTTGATGTAGAGAAACCGGGAGCAATTAAATTAGAAAATGGTTTATGGACTTATCCTCAACATTTGAAGAGTCAGGAAATTATTGATGCTCAATGTTTTTGGTTAAAGCAGGCTGGGATAGAGGTATCAGACTATTCTTCTGGTAGAGAATACACTTATGCTTCATATATAGAAAATGAAGAAGCATTTAAAAAATTCTTTATTGATGAGGATGAATAATGAGAGATTTTCAAGAGTGGTTAAAAGAAGAAGCAGGAGTTGTATCGGAAGATTTCGGTGGAGCTTTAGGTAATATGATGAATCGTCCCATGACTGCTGGCATGCAACGTGGATTGAATATGATGAATCGAGCAACTGCTGGTATGAATGATGATCAAATGGGTGTGAAAAAAATTATGTCAAGCATTCTTAAACAAGCCGAAACATTAGATCCAAAATCTTTAAGAAAACTTAGCATGATGATCGCTCAAATGAGTAGACAGGCAAGCGGTGATTTAGGTCACCCAATCGAAGATCAAGCAGTTAATCCTAAGGCTCGTTATCAGGGAGGCAATTCTTAATATGGCACGTGCTCCTAAATTTTCTATGAGTGAATTTGAAAATTGGTTTTCAAAACAAAATGATGCAAAAAAATTCTTCACATCTAAACAAGAATCAATAGATCCTCTTTCTAAATTTATTGGACAAGAAGTTAGACCAAGAGTCAGTCGTCGAAAGTTACTTGAAAAAATTGAGTCAACACATCCTGATGAATACGCTTTAATTGAAGATTTCCTCAAAAATGGAGGCGAAATCACAGATGTGAATGGGAAAAACCTTTGTATCGAGGTAAGTGAAGG
>MDTG01011827.1_pt1 | contig 12906 bp, 15 predicted proteins | sample 811421 | NCBI WGS metagenome assembly MDTG01 (sample SAMN05326645, study PRJNA326480) | marine metagenome | isolation source: seawater | place: Pacific Ocean: South East | collected 2011
ATGGAATTTCTCCAGGTCCAACTTTAAAAAATAAGAGACAATCAGAAAAACATTTTAAAGCCCAATGGAAATCTACAATTTTAGAAAAACAAGTTAACATCGATGATATTTGCAATCTAGTTAAATATTTTATTGAAAGTGAAAGTGTAACTGGACAAATAGTTAATGTAGATGGAGGACAAAGTTTGGCTTGGAAGACACCAGATATAATAAAATCTAAAGAATGAAAATCATCAAATTCAAAAAAAATAAAAGTTTTAGTTACAAAAGAAGTGTAATTATAAATGATTTATTATTAAATATATCAGTTGGTATACATAAATTTGAAAAAAAAAATAAACAAAGAGTAAAATTTAATTTAAAAATTAATATGGACTCTAGTCAAGTGCCAGATGACAGTGATTTATCGAGTATTATTAACTATGAAGAGGTGATAAATATAATAAAAAAAATTACAAATAGAAAACATTATCCTCTTTTAGAAACACTCGCAGAAAAAATCTTATCAAAACTTTTTGAAAATAACAAAATAAAAAAAGTAAAAATTAAAATAGAAAAAATTGATATTCTTGAAAATACATCTTCTGTTGGGATTGAAATCAAAAAAACCAAAATAAATGAATCTTAAAAAGGTTTTTTTTATAAATACAATTATTTTTTTTTTAATAATTTTATTATTAGAATTAACTGCAAGATTATTAAATTTATCAGATTTAGTTGGGGTTGACTCAAAATTAGTTATAACCAGTGAAAAAAATTTTCATTCTCTCAAACCTAATAGTCAAGGTTTAGTTTTTAACAAAAAAACGTTTATTGATAAATATGGTTTTAGAGTTCCAAGATTAGATTATAATTACAAAAATAAAAGAAAAATATTTGTTATTGGTGATAGTGTATCTTTTGGCAATGGTGTTAAAGAGGAGGACAGCTTCGTTGGATTGTTAAGGTCAAATTTAAATAGATATGAACTATATAATTCTTCGGTTTTTGGTTATCAAGCATATCATCATGAAAATCGGATTGATGAAATTAATAAATTTCTTCCAGTTCACAAAATTTTTTATTTTTTAACATTGAATGATGTTTTTCCGTCACCAAATATCAAGGTGCTAAACAATAATTATAAAGCTGAAAATAAATATAAAATAATTGAGATGATGAAAGAATTTATTAATCCTGATTATATAAATCAGGTAAACTATACATTGAGAAATAAATCATACTTTTATATGTTTTTGAAAGGTTTATTATTTGATCCACAAAAGGTTTGGTTTCAAAACATCTACAACTATTATAGTTTAAATGATCTTACAAATTTTAATAAATATATCAAAGTTTTAAATAATAAAGCAGCAGAAGTAAATGCAGACCTTTACATAATAATTTTGCCATATGAATTTCAAACAAGAGAATGTCATGATGATATCCTGATGCCACAAAATACAGTCAAAAAAATTATAAAAAATAATGAAGTTAAATTTTTTGATTTTACTGCTGAATTCTGTAAAAATGCTAAGCCGAAGGAACTTTTTTATAAATATGACCCAATGCATTTGTCTGCAAAAGGTCATCGTTTAGTTTATGATATTATAAAAAATAAAATTAATTTTTAAAATGGAAAATTTAACAAAAGGAAAAGAAGTAATAAGAAAAAAAATTATTAATCTTACAAAAAATCCTGGTGTTTATAAGATGCTAGGAGATAAAGATGAGATTCTTTATGTAGGTAAAGCTAAAAATATTCCAAATAGACTTAAAAGCTATATTTCTGAAAGCTATTTGCCAATAAGAACTGAAAGGATGATATCTCTCACTAAAAAACTTGAGACTACAACAACCTCGAATGAGAGTGAGGCACTATTATTAGAGGCCAATTTAATTAAAAAACATAAGCCTAGATTTAATATATTATTACGGGACGATAAATCTTTCCCATACATATTTATAGGGAACAAGGACAAATGGCCACAATTAATAAAACTAAGAGGAAAAAAAAATAGAGATGGGTATTATTTTGGACCATTTGCATCAGTAGGTTCTGCGAATTGGACAATAAAAATTTTACAAAAAATTTTCTTATTAAGAGTCTGTGATGACACTGTGTTCAAAAATCGGGATAGAGCATGTATTTTATACCAGATACGAAGATGTTCAGCCCCTTGTGTTGGTAAAATTGAAGAAAAAAATTATAAAATACTGGTAGAAGACGCTGTAGATTTTATTTCAGGCAAATCACAAAGGATCCAAAAAAATTTATCAAAGGAAATGGAAAAGGCTAGTGAAGTTTTAGATTATGAAAAGGCAGCTATACTTCGAGATAGAATTAAAGCACTTACGCAAATTCAATCATCTCAAAAAATTAATCAAACAAATTTAAAAGAAGCTGATGTTATATCTATATTTAAAGAGTCGGGTAAAACATGTGTTCAGGTTTTCTTTTTTAGATCTAAACAAAACTGGGGTAATCAAGCTTATTTTCCAAAACATGACCCAGATGAGAAAGAGGAAAAGATTCTGTCATATTTTTTAGGACAATTTTATGAAAATAAAAGTGTACCAAAAATTTTATTATTAAATAAACATATTTATGATAAAAAATTATTAGAGAAAACTTTTTCAGATAAAGAAAAAAAAGAAATTATAATTAGAGAAGCAAATACTAAAGATGAGAAAATTTTATCAAAGATGGCTGAGAAAAATGCCAAACAATCTCTAACTCAAAAAATTTTAGAAACTGAAAGTAATTTAAAATTAATTGATAATTTAGTCGATAAATTTAACTTTAAGTTTAACGTAAACCTCATAGAAGTTTTTGACAATAGTCATGTGCAAGGTTCTGACTCGGTTGGAGCTCTTGTAACCTTTGGCAAAGAGGGATTTATCAAAAAAAGGTACAGAAAATTCAATATTAAATCTGACATAGTAAAAGGTGATGATTATGGCATGATGAAGGAGGTTCTAAAAAGAAGATTTTCTAGGGCTCTGAAAGATGAAAATAGCATTATGACTTTGCCAGATTTAGTATTAGTTGATGGTGGTAAAGGACAATATTCTGTAAGTCGAGAAACTTTGAATGATTTGGGTTTACATGAACTTCCAATCATAGCAATAGCAAAAGGGAAAAATAGAAATGCGGGAAGTGAAACCTTTTATCATAATGGTAAAATATTTAATTTCAAAAAAAATGAACCTACCCTGTTTTTTTTGCAGAGATTAAGAGATGAAGCTCACAGATTTGCAATAAGTACGCATAGAGCAAAAAGAGGAAAAAAATTAACTAAATCATTACTTGATCAAATTTCAGGTATAGGAAGAGGTAGAAAAAGAGCATTACTTAATCATTTCGGTTCTGCAAAATCTGTTGAGGCAGCAAGTTTTGAGGATTTAAAATCAGTAGATGGAATTGAAGAGAAAGTTGCAAAAAAAATTCATGACTTTTTTCATGAAAATTAATTATGAAAATTAAAATACCAAATATTTTAACTATTGGACGTATAATAATTGTACCAATTTTTGTTTTTTCTTTTTTTATTCCTGGAATAGTTGGTGATTTAGTTCCTTTTTTTCTTTTCATTCTAGCAAGTTTTACTGATTACTTAGATGGTCTTTTAGCTAGACTTTATAAAGAAGAGTCTAAATTAGGTGAACTTTTAGATCCAATTGCTGACAAGATTTTAGTTTCCGCAGCTCTAGTTTTGTTAGTAATGAACGGAATTATTAAAAATTACGAGGTAATCGCTGCTATCATCATATTAACTAGAGAAATATTAATATCCGGATTGAGAGAGTTTTTGGCAAAACAGGCGGTATCCATGCCAGTTTCAAATCTTGCAAAATTTAAGACCTTCATTCAAATGTTTTCTATAGCAATTTTATTAACTGGAAATACAGGGAATAAACTTATAAATTTCCAAGATTATAATGCACAAACTATAGGAATAATTTTGTTGTGGCTTTCAGCTTTTTTAACTTTGTATACAGCTTATGACTATTTTGCTAAAGGTATTATTAGTGCGATTGATGATGATGAAAAGAAATGATTTATGTCCTTATCTGATATCAATATAAGAGAAAGAAAATTTCACAATGACCTACATGCTTCCGGTCAAGAAAGATCTCAAAATAAATTTTACAAGGCTTTATATCATTTATACAGCGATTTTATAAATATTTTACAGGTTAAAACCAAATCTGCAGAAGTTCTGGATTATGGTTGTGGCATAGGAAATTTTGCTGAACAAATTAGCGCTTTTAAACCAAAGAAAATTATTGCAATAGATATCTCTGACGAAGCAATTAAAAAGGCGAAAAATAGAAATCAAACGAATAATAACAAAATAGACTACAGAGTTGATAATTGTGAAAAACTAAGTTTGGATAAAAATAGTTTTGATTTGGTTTATGGTTCAGGAATACTTCACCATCTCAATTTAGATAAATCTTTAAATGAGATTAATAGGGTGCTTAAAAAAAACGGAACTTTAATTTTTGTTGAGCCACTTGCAACAAATCCATTCATAAATATTTATAGAAAATTTACTCCTAAAGCTAGATCAGAAGATGAACACCCATTTAAATATGATGACATAAATCTTATTAAAAAAATGTTCAAAAATGTGGAGATAAAATATTATGGATTTCTAACCCTAATTTTATTTCCACTATATAAATCCCCAGCAGAGTCAAAATTATTTGGGGTAATAAGTAAAATTGATAAGTTCTTATTAAGTCAAAAGTATTTAAAATTTCTTGCTTGGTCGGTAATAATTAGCGCAGAAAAGAGTTAGGCTGCGGCTTTCTTTCTTACAATATTTTGATAACTTTTTGATAAATCTTTAATTAACTCGCATACATTAAATTTAAATTTATCTATCTCGGAAACTGGTGTTATTTCTGCAGCTGTTCCAGTTAAAAAACATCCTTTAAAATTTGTCATTTCTTCTGTAGTTATTTTTCTTTCAACAACTTTAATTCCTTTAGATTTAGCAATTCCAATTACACATCTTCTTGTGATCCCATCCAAAAAAGAATCTGGTATAGGAGTGTGTAAAGTACCATTTTTATCCTTAAAAAAAATATTTGCTCCAGTCGCTTCAGCAATATTGCCATTATGATCTAACATTAATGAATCTGAAAATCCTTTACTCTCAGCTTCGTGTTTTGACAAAGTACAAATCATATATAGACCTGCAGCTTTTGTGTCCCATGGTACAGAATTTGGAGATGGTCTTCTCCACGATGATATATTAAGTTTTATTCCTTCAAGTTTTAATTTTGGATCAAAATACGACCCCCACTCCCATGATGCTATAGCAACATGAATTTTATTTTTCTGCGCAGAGATTGCCATCATTTCGCTCCCTCTCCACACAATCGGTCTCACATATCCATTTTTTACTTTTTGAATAACAATAATTTCTTTACAGGCTGCGTTAATTTCTTTTTCAGTATATGGTATTTTAATTCCCATTCTTTTAGCAGAATAAAAGAGTCTACTTGTATGCTCTTCAAGTTTAAAAATTTCACCATCATAAACTCTTTCTCCTTCAAAAACACAACTAGCATAGTGAAGACCATGATTTAACACATGAACTTTTGCATTCTTCCAATCAACCAACTCGGAGTTTATCCAAATTTTTCCGGATCTTTTGTCGTAAGGTATTGTTTCCATTTAATTTAAAATAAATAATTTTTTACTAACAAAAAAGTATATTTCTTGTTAAAATATGTCAACATATCTGACCGAAATATGAAAGATTTACTTTATCTAAAAGATGATCAAATTAAAGACTGTATACAATTACTTTTGTATGCTTATAGAGAAACATTTTCTGATCCAAGTGATATTTTAAAGAAAAGATCACTAGGACCTGCTCATTACAGAACACTTCAATTAATCGAGAGAAATGAAGGTACAAACATGAGCGAATTGCTATTTAAGTTAAAAATCACTAAACAAAGTCTGAATAGAGTTCTAAAGGATTTAAAGAAATCGAAAATTATTAAAGAAGTTAAGGATCAAAAGGATACTAGAAGAAAGTTACTTTATCTTAATCAAGATGGAAAAGATTTTTATAAAAAAATTTTCGAAATTCAAAAAAAACGTATTTTTAATGCTTTAAAAAACTCAGATGCGGACTCTGTAATTAAGTTCAAAGACGTTTTAAAAAAAATTATAAATGGAAAAAAATAAATTTCATATTTTAGTTGTAGATGACGATAACAAGATAAGAGAATTAATAAAAAAATTCTTGAATGATAAAGGTTTTATTGTATCTACAGCCATGAACGCTGATGATGCAAAAAATAAGATTAGTATTTTCAATTTTAATTTAATTATACTCGACGTTATGATGCCTGGACAAAGTGGATTTGAATTAACAAAAGAATTGAAAGAGTCAAAAAGTATACCAATAATCCTTCTAACTGCAAAGGGTGAAGCTGAAAATAGAATAGAAGGATTAGAATTAGGTGCTGACGATTATCTTGGGAAACCTTTTGAACCGAAAGAATTGCTACTTAGGATAAAAAACGTAATTAAAAAAGATAATAATGTAAATCTTCTTATTTATGCAAAAATTGGAGATGCAGAGTTAAACTTAAATAAAATGATGATAAAATTTAAAGGAAAAACAAAAAAAATTAATTCTTCTGAAAAAAATGTTTTAATAAAAATGCTATCATCTCCTGGGAAAATTTTTTCAAGATCTGAGATTGGTAAAATTTCAAATATATCAAAAGAAAGATCTATTGACGTTATGATTACTAGATTGAGAAAAAAAATAGAAATTAACCCAAAAAATCCAAAATTTTTACAAACAATAAGAGGGTCTGGATATGTCCTATGGAATAAATAAAATTTTAAAAAAAATACTTCCAAAAAAATTATTTTATAGGGCTTTGATAATTGTTGCGGCACCTATAATAATTCTACAAGTTACTATCTCAATAGTATTTTTCGACAGTATATGGATAAAAGCAAACAAAGGTATGACGAGATCTCTTGTAAGTGAGATAAAAACGTTATTTGATGTCTATAGATCTGAAGATAGAGAGAATATTCAATTTTTAACGAATTCTTATAAAAAAAACTTTGACTTTGTTATTAATATTAAAAAAGATGAAAATTTACCAACTACAAAATCAGATAGACGCTTTAGTCCTATGGATAGATCTCTTAGAAGAGAAATGAAACCTGTATTTGGAAATGATTACTGGTTTGATACTGTGACTTATATAGATCTTGTTGATCTAAGAATTAAGTCTGATAGAAACATCATACAAATTTTTTTTTCCAAAGACAAAATAGCACCTTCATCAGTTAGAATTTTTGTAATGTGGCTTACACTTCCATCATTAATATTGATATTGGTAGCTCTAGTTTTTTTAAAAAATCAGACAAGACCTATTGTAAATCTTTCTAAAGCAGCAAAAAGATTTGGTAAAGGTGAGAACATAGAAAATTTAAGACCAAGTGGTGCCTTAGAGATCAGAGAAGCTACTTATGAGTTTGATAGAATGATGAAAAGAATTAACAGACACCTTACTCAACGGTCAGAAATGTTGTCAGGTATAAGTCATGATTTAAGAACACCCTTAACAAGATTAAAATTACAACTAGCTATGTTAAATAAAAAGGAAACCGCAGTGAAAATGGCTGAGGATATTGATGAAATGGAAAAAATGTTAAATGATTACCTTCAATATGCAAAATCTCAGGTCGAGGAAAAATCAATTAATTTTAATCTTTCAGAAATGGTATCAAATCTCTTAAAAAAATATGAACCTAACAAGTATGAATTTAATATTAAAGAAAATTATAAAATAAATGGTAGAGAAAATCTTATAAGAAGATGTATACAAAATATTTTTGAAAATGGTATGACATACGGAAACAAAATTTTTGTTGATATTAAAAAAACAGTAAATAGCCTAATTATCACAGTTGAGGATAATGGGCCTGGAATTCCAAAAAATGAATATGTTAATGTTTTTAGACCATTTTATAGAGTTGATAAAAGTAGAGGTTTGAATAAATCTGGTGTCGGTTTGGGTTTGTCTGTTGCCCAAGATATCGCAAAATCACATGGTGGCGGTATTGCTTTATCTGAAAGTAAACATAAGGGCCTGATGGTTAAAATCTCGTTACCTTTTTGATTTTTTTTTTTTAATTTTATTAATTTCTTTTTGTTGTTTTTCAATCAACTTTTTTAAAATTTCGAACTCTTTTCTTGTGACAAGATCCATTTTTCCTGCAAATTTATCCTTTTGAAACTTTATTGAAGTATCAAGTTCCTTTTTTAAATCTTGGGACGTTAATATTCCGGCCTCAATAAAACCTGAGATCATTTTTAGTATTTTTTGAGAGTTATTCATTATTTCAGTTTAAATTATAAGCAATTTAATTTCAATTGTGATAAATTGTAAAAAAAATGATAGTTCATAATTTTGATCCAGTTTTAGTTGATTTTGGAATTATCCAAATCCGTTGGTATTCTTTATCCTACATTATAGGTATTTTACTAGGATGGTGGTACGGAAAGAAAATTATCTCACAGATAGTTAGAGAGAGTGAAAAAAAATTTTACTTAAACAATTTTGATGATCTTGTGAGCTATATTATAATTGGAATTATAGCTGGAGGGAGATTTGGTTATATTCTGTTTTATAATCCATCTTTCTATTTCGAAAATATTCCTGAAATTTTCAAGTTGTGGAAAGGAGGTATGTCTTTCCATGGTGGATTATTGGGAGTAATTTTTTCAATATATATTTTTTCAAAAGTAAAAAATTTAAATTATAAAATCTATTTTGATACAATTTCGTGTGTTGCGCCAATAGGTATTTTTTTAGGGAGAATTGCAAACTTTATTAATGGTGAACTTTATGGAGTTCCAACTGAAAAGCCGTGGGGAGTTATTTTTCCAAAAATTGACAATTTAACCAGACATCCATCACAAATTTATGAAGCTATACTGGAAGGTTTAGTTCTATTTCTTTTTCTCAATTTTTTCGTAAAAAAAAGAATTTTTAATTATGGAGGGATTTCGGCATTATTTATAATTTTTTATGCAGTTTTTAGAATTTTTTCTGAAAAGTTTAGAGAGCCAGATCATAATATTGGAATTATTTTCAATTTTTTAAGCATGGGTTCTGCTCTTAGTTATATTATGTTAATTTTAGGTACTATATATTTAATTAAGTTTATTTTAAATGAAAACAATAGAAAAAATTTTTTTAAAAAATAAAATTATACCGCTAGATTCTTATTTGGATAAGGTTCTTTATGATAAGAATTTCGGCTACTATCAAAAAAAAAATCCATTTGGAATTAATGGTGACTACATAACGGCCCCAAATATTTCAAATATTTTTTGCGAAATGATATCAATTTGGCTAGTTGGTTTTTGGGAAAATTTAGGAAGACCTAAAAATTTTAATTTTGTGGAAATGGGACCTGGAAATGGAGATTTTTGTATTATTTTACTCAAAACTCTTAAAAAATTTCCTTATATTTTTAATTCAATAAATATAATGCTCTATGAAAGAAGTAAAAAACTAAAAAATTTACAAAAAAAAAGAATTGTTTCAGGAAAAGTTTCATGGATTCAGGATTTTAAAAGAATAAAAAAAGGTCCGGTAATTTTTTTTGGAAATGAATTTCTTGATGCTCTTCCCATTAAGCAATTTAAAAAAGAGGGAAATAATATCTTTGAAAAATATGTAGCTTTAAAAAATAATAGCGTTTCTTTTGTTTATAAAAAAATTAAAAAAAAACAATTATTAAAGTTAGAAAATTTCAATCTTTTAAACTCAGACGGTGTGATAGAATATCCTGAACATGGCTTTAAAGAGTTAGATGAAATTTGTAAGAAAATAAAAACACTTAATGGAGGAGCTTTATTTATAGACTATGGTTATAAATCAGGAAAAAAATTAAATACTTTGCAGTCAATAATAAAACATAACTATAATGATATTGATAAGAATTTAGGCAAAGCGGATATAACATCATTGGTCAATTTCGGCTTATATGAAAAATATTTTTATTTAAATGGTTTAAATGTTGAAGATGTAATCACACAAAGTAAATTTTTACAAAAAATGGGTATCTTAGAGCGCTTTAAAATTGCAGTAAGTAAAATGAGTACAAAATCTAAGACAGATTTATATCTAAGAATTAAAAGGTTGATTGATCCAAAATTTATGGGAGAAAATTTTAAAGTTATATTCGCAAAAAATAGGAGTTGTGACTATTCCTTGGCATTTAAATAATGTTTTACTCTAAATACTTAAATAAAGAAAAAAATATTCAACATTGTTTTTTTTCAAGAAGAAACGGTAATTCAAAAGGAATCTATGAAAGTTTAAACTGTGGACCAGGAAGTAAAGATAACAAATCTGATATTAAAAAAAATTTAGAAATTGTTTCAAAAAAATTTAATGTTGCAATAGATAATTTAGTTTTAATGAACCAAACACACAGCAATAAAGTGCAAATTGTGGAAGATCATAGTTCCCAAAGAGTCTACTCGGATGCAGTTCTAACAAAAAATACTGCTTTAGCTTTGTGTGTTTTAACGGCGGATTGTGCTCCTATTTTAATATACGAAAAACAAAAAGAAATTGTTGGAGCAATACATGCTGGATGGAAAGGTGCTTTTAATGGAATAATAGAAAATACAACACAAAAAATTATTGAACTTGGAGGTAGCCTAGAAAAATTGGTAGTTACAATTGGGCCTTGTATTTCCCAAGAAAGTTATGAGGTGAAAGATGATTTTCTCAAACTTTTTTTAAATAAGTCAAAAAATAATAAATTATTTTTTACAAAGAATCATACTAATTCTTTCAACTTTAACTTAAGAGGATTTTTAAGAAGTAAATTTAATGAAATAGGAGTAAAAAAAGTAGATAATATAGAATTAGACACATTTTCATCTAAGAAAGAATACTTTAGCCATAGAAGGGCCAAAAAGTTAGGCGAGAATGACTACGGAAGATGCATATCAGTGATAAGAAAAATTAATATACAAAAATAATTGAAACTTTTATTTAATGGATGTATAAATAAATTTCCTAATGAAAATTTTATCGGGAACAAGTAACCCTTCGCTAAGCAAAAGTATATCAAAGCATCTTAGACTTAAGTTGGTAAATACTAACATTAAAAATTTCGCAGATGGAGAAATTTATGTTGAAATCAATGAAAACATTAGGGGCAATAGCGTTTTTGTAATTCAATCAACATCCACCCCAGCAAATGACAATCTTATGGAACTTCTTTTGTGCATTGATGCACTTAAAAGATCGTCAGCAAAAAATATTACAGCTGTAATCCCATATTTCGGTTACGCAAGACAAGACAGAAAAGTAGTTCCTAGAACATCAATCTCAGCAAAACTTGTATCAAATTTAATTACTAACGCTGGAGCTAACAGAATTGTTACAGTTGATTTACATTCTGGGCAAATTCAAGGTTTTTTTGATATGCCAGTAGATAATCTTTTTACAACTCCTTTGTTCGCAAGATACATAAAGAAACATATTAAAGGAAAAAATTTTATTTGTGTCTCACCTGATGCTGGTGGGATCGAAAGAACGAGAGGTCTAGCAAAAAAAATAAACGCTGATTTAGCTATTATAGATAAAAGAAGACCACAGGCAGGTAAGTCTCAAGTCATGAATATTATAGGAGAAGTAAAAAATAAAGATTGCGTGATAGTCGACGATATAATTGACAGTGGTGGGACTATAGTAAATGCTGCAGATGCTCTAATAAAAAAAGGTGCGAAAAATATTTATGTGTTTATAACACATGCAGTATTAAGTGGATCAGCAATAGAAAAAATAAAAAAATCAAAAATAAAAAAATTAGTAATCACAGACAGTATCGATAATTCCAGTAGAGTGAAAAATATTAGTAAAATTCAAGTTTTATCTATTGCCTCTCTAATGGCGGAGGCAATAAAGAGGATTTCAAATTCAACTTCTGTGTCTGATTTGTTTAATTAGCCCTTGTTTTATTTCAAAGTTACGTTAAATTGCCATTTCAATGAAAAATAATTTAAAAGCAACTAAGAGGGAAACCAAGACTTCTAAAGATTTAAAAGTCTTAAGAGAAAAAGGTTTGATACCTGCAATATTGTATGGGGGGAAAAGTCCAAACCTAATGCTTAGTATTGAAGAAAAATCTTTGACGAACGTATTTAATTCAGAAACTTTTTTGTCAAGAATAATAAATATAGATATAGATGGGAAAACTGAAAAAGTTTTACCAAGAGAAATGTCTTATCATATAATTTCAGATAAACCAATTCATATAGATTTTATGCGTGTAGTAAAAGGATCAAATATAATTTTAGAAGTTCCTGTAATCTTTAAAAACAATAGTGAGTCGCCTGGACTTAAAAGAGGGGGTGTTTTAAATATTGTAAGACGTAAAGTAGAATTAAAATGTGATGCTGAGAATATACCGGAAAACCTAGTGGTGGATTTAACTGGCCTAGATATTGGAGCAAGTGTAAAAATTTCTTCCATCAAACTGCCTCCAAATGCTAAGCCGACAATAACCGATAGGGACTTTGTAGTTGCAACTGTTGCGCCACCTACAATAGTTAAAGAGCCTGAAAAACCAGCCGAGGGAGAAGTTGTAGAGGGTGCAGAAGGAGAAGCTGCTGCTGAAGGAACAGAAGTGGCACCAACTAAAGAAGGAGAAGCTTCTAAAAAAGATGATAAAGCAAAAGACCAGCCTGGAGACAAAAAACAAGCTGAAGAAAAAAAATCTTCAGAAAAGAAAGAGAAAAAATAGTTACAATGCTTTTATTAGTAGGTCTAGGAAACCCAGGTCCAAATCATGAAAACAATAGACATAATATTGGTTTTAAAATTATTGATGCTATCAAT
>MDTG01065165.1_pt1 | contig 12906 bp, 10 predicted proteins | sample 811421 | NCBI WGS metagenome assembly MDTG01 (sample SAMN05326645, study PRJNA326480) | marine metagenome | isolation source: seawater | place: Pacific Ocean: South East | collected 2011
CATCCCGAACAGAGAAGTTAAGCCCAATAGCGCAGATGGTACTGCCATTGGTGGGAGAGTATGTCGCCGCCTTCTTCGAACCCCTTCACATGAGTGAAGGGGTTTTTTATTTATCACCTCTCTTTTTACCGGATAAACCTCAAAAAGATGTCAATGTTTGAGAATGGATAAAACAAGCCCGATTAATATTACAAAAAGTTTTGAGATATTAAAGTTGTGATTTTCTGAACTTTCAAACAAAATAGTTGTTGAAATATGAAGTAATAACCCTACTACTAGAGCAGTTATGTGGAGGCTATATGGTTGTAAAATTGGGGTGTAAAAATTAAGGTAACTTCCCATGGGAGTCATGATAGCAAATCCGATAAGAACAATTACTTTTTTAAAGAAATTGAATTTTGTTTGCCAAATTGCCAGGGTTAGTAACATTGCTATCGGAAGTTTATGAATGACAATAGCCCATATTAAATCATTGTGTCTGTGAATGGGAAATCCTTCTATTAAGGCATGCAAATAAAGCCCAGTCACAAGCGTCATTGGAATCCTTTTTTCGCTTGTATGGATATGACCATGCTCAGCACCTTTTGACAATTGCTCTAACATAATTTGAATAATGATTCCTCCTAAAATCCAATAACTAATATCCTCATTTCCATTGGTAAAAACAGATGGAATCAAAGAGGTTATTGTAGTACCAAGTAAGAAAGCGCCGCTAAACGCAAGTAACAATTTTATTGATCGAAAATCTTTTGGCCGCCAAAGATATATTAATAAACTACCGAATAATACAGCAAATATTGGTAAAAGGTAAATCTTCATTGAAAAATAAGTATTTGTCGGTTTGATAAATCTTTATTGTATGCATCAAGTTGATAGTTGCCAAACAAATCCACAAGTTGGAGATTTACTTGAGAAAACAAAGTAATAAAATCATTGACTTCTAATAATTCTACTTGCTCTTGAAACTTATAGCTACGTTCATCAATTTGAAATTGGATGTCTTTATATAGCCATTTACCTCTTTTGTAACGCTGAATCGAAAACCTTACCCCGTCTCTTTCTATACTTTCTTCTTTGATAAGATTTGATAGGACCCAACTTGGATTTAAAAAATCAATTACTCCGACGCCATTAGGCATTAACTGCGTACGAAAAGATTCTAGCGTATGAATCTTATCTTTCGGGTCTTTGAAATACCCAAAGCTGGTAAATAGATTAAGCACATTAGAAAATTGTGTATTTAGAGGTTTGCGCATATCGTGAACCATAAATTTTAAGGCACTACTCGCCTTTTCATTTTTGGCTTTGTCTTTTGCATATTTGATATTTTCATGGGATAGATCAATTCCAGTTACCGTAAACCCATGACGATACAGTTCGATAGCATGACGCCCACGACCACAACCAACATCTAGAATATGTGCGTCTTTAGAAGGTTGAATCAAATTGATAAGCCGCGATACAAAATCGGCGGCTTCTTGATGATTTCGATGAGAATAAAGTGAATGGTAATAGGGCGAATCAAACCAGGATGTATACCATTCTTTTGAGTAATGCATATTTACAAAAATAAGCAATAGTTATGAGGCATAGCAATCGTATTATATTGTTCATTCCTTTACCCCTTTGTTTAATCCAGCTAACGATTCCCTACCTTTGCAGAATGAGACAAGTCCAGTTTGAAATGATCGCCAAGACCTTATTTGGGCTTGAGCAAGTTTTGGAAAATGAACTCAAACTTTTGGGGGCGACATACGTCAAACAGGGAGTGCGTAATGTACGTTTTCGGGGTGACACGGGTTTTTTATATAAGGCTAATTTGTGTTGTCGGACAGCATTGCGAATTTTAAAACCTATTTACTTCGACCAGTTTAAGACAGTGGAAGGATACTATAAAAGTTTATCGCGAGTTCCTTGGGAAGAATATATGACTATCGATACGAGCTTTTCCTTCAAGGTAACTCAGTCTGTTCCCATGTTTAGTAATACGATGTTTGCAGCCCAACGCGCTAAGGATGCATTGGTCGATAGGTTCCGAAAAAATCAAGGTAAACGACCAAGTGTTGAAAGGGAGGATCCAGATATCGTTTTTTACATACATCTTTCACCCAGGGGAATGGAAGTGTCGATTGATAGTTCTGGAGCACCCTTAAATAAGCGTGGATATAGAACCGATACAAATATCGCCCCAATTAATGAGGTGTTAGCTGCCGGCCTTGTTATTCTCTCAGGTTGGAAGCACACAAGCCCCTTTCTAGACCCAATGTGTGGTAGTGGGACACTACTTATTGAAGCTGCTATGCAAGCATGTAACATACCTTCACAAATTAACCGTAAGCACTTTGCATTTGAGAATTGGAATAACTATGAAGCAGACTTATTTGAGACCATCCGTGAAGCAATGCTAAATCGAATTAAAGAATGTTTGGTTCCTATTGTGGGTTATGATAAAGCCCCATCAGCTGTTCGAAAAGCCCTACAAAATATTGAGGCAGCTAACCTTTCAGATTATATCAGTATTGAACGAAAAGACTTTTTTAAAACTAAAAAGGATCATCCTGAGCTGCACTTGCACCTGTTAACTAACCCTCCCTATGGGGAAAGATTGACTATAGACCCCATCTTTTTTTACAAACAAATGGGTGACATCTTTAAACAACATTACCAAAATACAGATGTGTGGATGATCACTGCAAGCATGGAGGGAATCAAAAACTTCGGATTAAGAACGTCTCGTAAAATCAAGTTGTTCAATGGAAAATTGGAAAGCCGATTGGTCTATTATCCAATTTATAGCGGAAGTAAGCGTTGAAAAATGTTTGGTTTTTAGGGCTTTATTGCAAGCTAAATTTAATATGCAACTGACTTTGTGTTTGTAATGAGCTAGCTTAATAATAGCAACTTATTCTATAATCAGCTTACTAATCAATTTAATATTATTTTTTGTTTTAATTTCTATAAAATAAATTCCTTTGGGTTGGTTGCTCCAATCAATTTCATGTTTACTATAATCTGTTAATTTGTTATCGTAAACTTGCTTGCCCTCAATTGAATGAATACTAATATGTTCAAGTTCAAACTGCCCATTTGCATCAATAGTAAAGCGTCCAGTTGTTGGGTTGGGATATATCTTAATATTTAAATCGACATCATTTTCTAAATTTAATGAAACACCCTCTACAATAAAGTCATCAATAACCGCCCCCTCTTCATTCACATATTGATCTGAAATCAAATGAAACCGAAAAATGACGTTATCTACCAGCATACTTTGGCTTATTGGATAACTATATTCTTTTAATTCAGAATCAAAGCCATTATAAACATCAATATTAACCCAGTTCAGCCCATTATCAATTGAATATTGCAAATAAACATAGTCATAATTAGCCTCAAGTTTATAAGCTAGATAAAAACGAATATTACCGCTTTCTAGCTGGCTTAAATCATAACATGGAGATACCAAACTTGAAGTAGAATTATTAGGATGGTTACCTTCAAGGTTTGTAGCATAGGCAGATGTACCAGAATTAACCTGATTGAGTGACTCTCCAGATGGGATGCCCTTTTCCCAAATTGTATCACCAACAATTAACCAATCGTCTTCATTGTCTTCAAATTGGTTATTAAAATTTGTTTGCCCGAAATAATTGTGGGGGTTAGAAACTTCGATAGTTAATTCAGATGCATTATTCATTAAATATAAATCATTTGGGTTCGATAGGCTAACTGAAAATGAATTCTCCCCAAAATTTATAGATTGTTGAAGATTTGGAAAAAGAGTAATTTTCTGACCTGGAGCCAAATTTCCAGTCCAATTAACTATACCTTGAGAGACATTATTTAAGTTTATTTCATAGGAAAAGGAATTTACTGTTGAAGTTCCATTGTTGTATACATCAAAACTTGGTTGGAAAATATTTTCACAACCAAAATCTGAACTTATCTCTGGGTTAACTTGAACTAAATCTAAGTCAACTGATGGTCTGGTTATTGATGGAATTGGTGTTTGCCAAATTCCCCTTCCGTAAGTAGATACAGTTAAAATGTTGTCGTAAAAATTAATCTCCATATCTGAAACTTTTACATTGGGCAAATCATTTGATATTGAATACCACCCATTATTAGATTTATCTGTATAGTACACACCTAAAATAGTTCCTAAATACAGAGATTTTTTATTACTATATTGTTGAAGTTTTAATGTTCTAGCAGATTCTAGTCCTGTATACTCAGTTGTCCAATTATCACCTTCATCTGTCGAATGATGTAATCTATAAGAGTCCAAAACCCATAAATTACTTTCTGTAAAATCTATTTCAATCGATTGAATATAATTATTAGTACTAAGAATTGATGTAAAATTATCACCTCCGTCAGTACTTTTATAAACGTTGAAGTATGTTGCTACATATATTATATTGGTATTATTAGGATCAATTTTAATAACCCTTAACTTATATGGAAAATCGTGATTGGATATTTTTTTCCACCTATTGCTGTCAAGCTTGTACAGTTGATCAAATCCAGCATATAACTGACCACTTTTTGAAAATTCTAACGGAGTCACCCATTGTCCCTTTACTGGACCTGAGGCAACAAAATCAGTGTTACTCCACCCACCGTCTCCACCAGTAGTAGTGCGGTACAAGCCCCCTCCGTATTGTGTCATTCCGTAATATGTGTTTTCTTGATATAAATCAACAGCAGTTCCCATTCCATCTCCTCCGTGATAACTATTCCAGTTATTCCCAGAAAACGCAAAACCACCACAATCTTGCAAGCCACCAGCAAGTTTTGAAGAATTTGGTCGTGAAGTAGATACTGTATAGATTTGTGCGATAGACAGAGTATTACTAAGGTCCTCAAAATTAACTCCATCATCTGCTGATCGATAGATCCCTCCATCAGTTCCTGCATACAAAACCCCATCAAAATAACGCATAAAATGAATATCTGCATGGGTAAAAGAACTGGTGCGTTGATTCCAAGCGTTAATCTGAGTAAAATCGTTACCCCCATCTGTTGATTTCCAAATATCTAAAACACCAACAAATAGAGTATTAGGTTCCGTATCTGAAACGGTTAATGCCATATCATACCATGACTGAGCACTTGTAAAAATATCATCATTTTCAGCAGTTTTTGAAAAATTCAGCCCTGAATCACTAGAAACATAAATCCCTTGGAATGAATTTTCTCCTTTATAGGTACCATCCCCATTATCATAGGCAGACAAAACATAAACTTTATCAGGATCTGCAAGAGTTGTTTCTAGGACGATTCGATTAGAATCAGATGGTATGCTTGAAATTTCGCTAAAGGTTTCCCCTTTGTCCTCAGACCGATAAAATTTTGATTCATTATTATTATATCCAACTGCATAAATGATTGAATTACTAGCATAGCTGGGATGTAGTCTAAAATCAACGATATTTCCTGATTGCTTGACCACCCAAGTATTACCAGCATCTTCAGATTTTTGCAGTCCATCAGTAGAAGCAACCCATATATGGTTGTTGTTGGTGGGATCTATAAAAATCTCATTAGTTGTTTTTTCGTTGGAATATTGATAGCTCAAACCAGTTGCGTTCCAGCTTTGTCCAGCATCAGTACTTTTCATAACCCCAACGCTGTAAGAATCACCCGCATCATCATCACCAGTAGATATATAAATTATATTACTGTCTGTTGGGTCGATTGCAATACCAGAAACTCCAATCTGTGGTAGGTAGTCGGAGAGCGGAGTCCAATTAACTCCATCATCTGTTGATTTCCAAATACCTCCTGCTGGAGCGCCAATGTAAAGCGTTTGTGGTTTATTTGGATCTTTAATAATGGTATTGATACGACCTTGCCCACTGATCGAAGTGGATGAATTTGATACAACTGCAGGCCCTAGATTTCTCCAATCGATTATAGTGTTATCAGGAACACCGTAAGGTTTTTTTTCTGATTCGGATTTTTGTTTTCTTTCCCAAGCTTTCCATAATACCGCTGGAGGAGCAATCGTTCCATCTTCCTGTAAATAGTCTTGCCAGTGATTTGCCCATCGTTTGAAAGGCTTGTATCCACTTCCTTTTTTGGTGTTATCTTTACCTTCCCAATAGATGTCAAAAGCGTTTTCAATATCTGATAACTTTGCTGATTGTTGTTGTTGTGCTATTTGTCCAACAATCCCTGAAGAACCAATTGTTGGGCTCACAAAATTTTTGGTGTACGGATTGGTTGGACTAATTACTTGTCCAAAAGTTAAAATTGATAATAAATTAGTTAATAAAATAAAATAAATAGAAAATGCTTTTGTCATAATGAATTACAATAAGTCTGGACGTAATTTTTTTGTCCGTTCAACAGCTTTTAGCTCTTTCCACTCCTCAACTTTGGGTGTATTTCCAGATGTTAGAATATTAGGAACTTTATACCCCTTATAGTTGGCAGGGCGAGTATAAATTGGTGGAGCAAGAAGATTGTCTTGAAATGAATCTGTTAAAGCAGAAGTTTCGTTTCCAAGTACGCCTGGAATGAGTCGGATGATTGCATCACAAAAGACTGCAGCTGCGAGTTCTCCACCCGAAAGGACATAATCACCAACTGAAATTTCCTCAGTCACAAAAAGATCTCTAACACGCTGATCAACCCCTTTGTAGTGTCCACAAAGAATAATTATGTTCTTAAAAAGTGAATAGCGATTGGCAGTTTTTTGATTAAGCTGCTGACCATCAGGAGTCATGTATACAATTGCATCGTAGTCACGTTCACCTTGTAGAGCTTCAATGCATTTGGCAATGGGCTCAATCATCAAAACCATACCAGCGCCCCCGCCATATGGATAGTCATCCACCTGTTTGTACTTGTTGGAAGAATAATCTCGAATATTGTGAGTATGAATTTCTACGCAGTTGGCATCTTGTGCTCGCTTGAGAATCGAAGCTTCAAACGGACTTCTAAGAAGTTCAGGAACAACAGAAAGTATATCGATACGCATTCAACAAATATGGCATTTTAAAGCGACATTAAAAATTTAGTCAATTAAAGGGTAGTTAAAAACTTATTTTTTTCAATCAAAAAAGAATCGAAAACGTTCTTGGTCTTTATTCATAAATTCGATTTCATAAATTTCATTTTCCTCAATTTTTCTTAAATCATCAGTTGACTCAATCCCTGTACCATTTATTGATTGTATTAAAATACCTTGGCCGATACCCCGTCTACGTAAACGTTCATTACGGTTACTGGTAATTTTCACCCCTTTTTTCACGCCAAAACGTTCAGCTTCGTTAGAAGTGAGGTCTTTCAAACGCATTCCAAAGTAGTCAAAAAATGGATTTGGCTTGAGTAAAACTGTGGTTTTCATGGTGACTCCGCTTCGTAAATAAGTGACTTTGACTTTATCACCGGGGCGCTTGCTATTGAGGTAGCCCGTCATATCTGCAAAAGAACTGACTTTGGTATCGTCCACTCCTATAATAATATCTTCTGCTTTCAGTCCAGCTTCTTCCGCGCCCATTCCATCTTCTACAGAAGCAATATAAAACCCTTCAGTTATGTTGAGATTGTATTCTTTTGAAATCCGATCATTTAGACCATTTCCACTGACACCAAGGAGTGCCTTTTGCACACCTCCATATTCAATAATGTCCTCATAAACTTTACGCGCAATGTTACTTGGAACAGCAAAGGAGTACCCAATAAATGTTCCCATTCCATTGCTTGTAATGGCTGTATTAATTCCGATCAAATCACCATTAGTGTTGACCAAAGCACCGCCGCTATTTCCAGAGTTTACAGCAGCATCCGTTTGTATAAAAGACTGATTATCAGTATCATATGGATTCAGATCACGTGCCTTTGCACTAATGATTCCAGCAGTAACCGTTGAATTTAAATTGAATGGATTACCAACTGCAAGTACCCACTCGCCAATTCTAGTTTGGTCAGAGTCGGCAAAGCGCACATACGGGAATGGTTCATTTCCGATAATTTTGAGCACCGCAATATCTGAGCTTGGATCTGTTCCAATTAGATCAGCAGAAAATACTCTGTTGTCATTGGTTGTAACTTCGATTTGGTCTGCATCTTCAATCACGTGATTGTTAGTAATCAAATAACCATCAGGGGAAACTATCACACCGGAACCCATACCGATGCGGGGGTAGTTTTTTGGCGAACTGTAAAAGAGATCCCATAAGCTATATGATTGAGAATTATTTTTTCCCTTATTTGTAATGTGAACGACTGCGTCAATTGTGCGATCGACTGCCACTGTGAAATCTGTATTTTCCGCGGAGTCTCGAAATACAAGTGGAGTTTTATAGGCCGTTTGCACTATAGGCGTTGCTTGTTGGGTGACAATGATTTCTTTTGTTGAGAATACAAAATGATATGCGCTTACAAGTAGTGCTGAGACACATATTGAAATAAAAAAATGACGAATTAAAGAAGACATAATGATTATTTTTCAAACAAAATTAGCAGATATCGTGCCACATTTTCAATTTTTAACTTCGTTTTAACATACTTTTTATCCATGGAAATTAAGCGATATATTTACAACATGAATATTCCTTTCTATAAATACCATGGCACTGGTAACGATTTTGTGATGATTGACAATCGTAAAGATGAATTTCCATTGAAGGACGAAAAACGTATTGCGGCAATATGTGACAGGCGTTTTGGTGTTGGTGCTGATGGTCTTATCGTACTCCAAAGTCATAAAACAACCGATTTCATGATGCATTATTTTAATGCGAATGGTCAGCTTGGTTCGTTTTGCGGAAATGGTGGAAGGTGTGTTGTTGCTTTTGCAGAGTATTTAGGGATTATTGACAAACAAACAAATTTTACTGCTTTTGATGGGTCTCATGATGCAACAATCAGCGGAAACGTTGTTTCTCTTTCTATGCGAGATGTCAACAATGTGCATACGTTTTCTACACATGTTTATTTGGATACAGGTTCTCCCCATCATGTTGAGTTTGTTAAAGACACAATTAATTTCGATGTTACCACACAAGGTTCGATGATTGCACATAGTGAAACCTACGGTCAAGAGGGTACAAATGTAAATTTTGTTTCCATAGTTAAAGACAGACAGATTCAGGTTCGTACATTCGAAAGAGGTGTTGAAAGTGAAACATTATCATGTGGTACAGGAGTTACTGCGGCTGCTTTGGCATCTTTTTCTATGGGTAAAGTGACAAATACTAAAATTGAAGTTAGTACACTTGGTGGAGTTTTGACCGTCTCTTTTACTGCAAGTGGTAAAGGGTTTTCGGACATTGTTTTGACTGGTCCAACGGAACTTGTTTTTTCTGGAACACTACAGCTTTAATCAATGCTACAGTCCATTAAAAGTACTATCCTATTTGCGCTAGTTAGCACTGGAGTAATCTTTTTCTCATTATTGGCCATTTTTTATATTCCCAACACAAAACTTTCAGAAAACAGTCAATCGATTTTTGTCCCCACCGGCACATCATTTACCAGATTAAAAGAGATATTGGAGCCCCATTTGAAAAGAACAGTTACGTTTTCATTGGCCGCAAAAGCTAAACGGTTTGACACCCCTCGTATTGGACACTTTGTACTGAAACCAGGAATGGGTAATCATCAAATCATCAATGCATTGCGTTCTGGAAACACACCCATAAAAGTTGTATTTAACAACCAGCAAACCATCGAACATCTTGCTGGTCGTATTGCAGACCAATTGGAATTGGACAGTTTATCTTTAATCAAAGAAATTGAAAGCCCGTATTTTATCGAATCGGTAAACTTGAACAAGGAAGAATTGTTGAGTTTGTTTTTGCCAAATTCTTATGAGATGTACTGGAACATTTCTGCTGCTGAGTTCTGTCAGCGAATGCAAAGAGAAAATGATTTATTTTGGAATGAGAGTAGAGAGTCAAAACGAAAGCAACTTAAAATGAGTCGTGCTGAAGTGATTACGCTAGCGGCTATTGTGAATGAAGAATCGCGAAAAGTGGATGAACGCCCTCGAGTCGCAGGGGTATATCTCAACCGATTGCGCAAGGGAATGAAGCTGCAAGCTGACCCAACAGTGGTATATGCTATGAAACTTCAAGCCAATGATTATGACTTGGCAGTTAGAAGGTTGTTATATAAAGATTTGGAAATCAAATCGCCTTACAACACCTATTTATATCAGGGATTACCGCCTGGGCCAATCACCATGCCAGATATTAGTTCGGTTGACGCTGTATTGAACTATGAATCCCATAATTACCTCTTTTTTGTTGTTGATCCCAAAAATCCAGGTTATCATTTATTTGCAAGTACCTATAACGAGCATCTTGCAAATCGAAAAGTGTATGTGCGCTGGTTAAATGAAAATTGGATTATGCGCTAGGTAGCATAAATAAAAAGATACTTGGCCGTTTGTGAAGGTCGAGTTGGCTTGTTTTCCAATCTTTTGCGGTTTTTGTTTGTATTAGCTCAGTTGGTAAACTTAAATCACAGGCGACACAGAGTAGAGTGTTAGGCGATAAATGGTTGATCAACAATTTAAAACAACGATTGTTTCGATAAGGTGTTTCTATAAAAATTTGGGTTTGATTGTTTTTAAAAGAGATTCGCTCAAAATTTTTGATAGCTTGTTTACACTCCTGTTTGTCAATCGGAAGATATCCATTAAAAGCAAATTGTTGGCCGTTGAGTCCAGATCCCATCAGCGCCAGAAGAATTGAGGACGGCCCCACAAATGGGTGAACGGAAACTTTGGATTTATGTGCAATAAGCACCAAATCAGCACCAGGGTCAGCTATTGCTGGACAGCCAGCATCGGAAATAAGAGCCATGTTGTTTCCAGAAAAACAAGGGCTTAGCATTTTCATCAGATCTTTTTGAGATGTGTGTTTGTTTAAAATTTGAACATCAAATTCGTTCTGAGATTTTTCAGGACACCATTGCTTGATATAAGCACGACCAATTTTTTCTTTTTCAAAAATAAAATGTTGTATGTTACTTAAAGCCTCATAGATGGAATGTGACATCACATCTCTGGGCGAAACATCTCCGAGTGTATTTGGAATTAGAAACAGTTTGCCAATGGATTTATTCATGGCTTTCTTTCCATTGTTTTGCAATGCGATTACATGCATTACTTATTAGATCAAAAACTTTCTGGAACCCTTCATCGCCCCCGAAGTAAGGATCTGGCACAGAACAGATTCCCAAGCCAGCAGCTTCACAGAGCAGTTCAACTTTTTCAATGTCATCTAGCTGGCATGCTTTTGCAATAACGTCTCTGTAGTTCTGCCGATCCATTACAAAGATATGATCAAATTTGTTATAGTCACTGGACTGAAACTGACGTGCACTTTGGCGGCTTATGTCAATCCCATTATCTTGTGCAATTTTTATAGATCTTTGATCCGGAGGGCTACCAATATGGTATGAGCCAGTGCCAGCGGAATCGACAAAAAAGTTTGGTAAAATTTCAGCCATAATTCCATGAGCGAGTGGGGAACGACAAATATTTCCCAAGCAGACCATAAGGATTCGCTTGGACATGAAAGTTAGCTTGAGAATTTCTTCGTCAAGTCTTCAACGTACTTACGAAATTGCTTATCAGTAAACGCAAGATTATCTACCGTTTTACATGCATGTAGAACAGTTGCATGATCCCGATGTCCAATTTGCTGACCGATATTTGCAAGGGATGCTTTTGTTAGTTTTTTTGCAAAAAACATAGCCAATTGACGTGCTTGAACGATATGGCGTTTTCGAGTTTTTGACTGTAATGTAGTCACATCCATTTGGAAATAATCTGAAACCACTTTCTGGATGTAGTCTATAGAGATTTCACGTTTGGTGTTTCTAACAAATTTTTCAACTACTCGCTTAGCAAGTTCTGGAGTCACTTCGAGCTTGTTGAAAGATGATTGAGCGATTAACGAAATAATGGCTCCTTCAAGCTCGCGGATATTTGTTTTGACTGACTTGGCAACATAAGATATGATTTCATCTGAAAGCTCAACACCATCTCTGTATAATTTGTTTTTTAAAATCGAAACACGAGTCTCATAATCGGGCTTTTGAAGCTCAGCCGAAAGCCCCCACTTGAAGCGAGAGAGTAATCGCTGCTCAATATCTTGCATGTCAACAGGTGCTTTATCCGAAGTTAGTATAACTTGTTTTCCATTTTGGTGCAAATGATTGAAGATATGAAAGAAGACATCTTGCGTTCCAGACTTTCCTGACAAAAACTGTACGTCATCAATGATTAATACATCAATTAATTGATAGAAATGAATAAAGTCATTTCTATTGTTTTTCTTTATGGCATCAATATACTGCTGAGTAAACTTTTCAGCTGAAATATAAAGAACAGTTTTTTCAGGGTAATTTTCCTTGACCTGAACTCCGATCGCATGTGCAAGGTGAGTTTTGCCTAGTCCAACACCTCCAAAAATGAGAAGGGGATTAAATGAAGTCCCACCAGGACGATTGGCTACTGCAATTGCTGCAGAACGAGCAAGACGGTTAGAGTCACCTTCTAAAAAATTTTCAAAATTATAGTTAGCATTTAACTGAGATTCGATTTTTAGGTTACGAATACCTGGAATAATAAATGGGTTTTTAAGTTCTGACGCTTGCCCTAGACTTGGAGCTTCAATATTTTGCGAATCGATTCCTGAACGTCTGCTACTTGGAATCTTCTGGGTAAAAGGCAACTTACTTCCATAAGTATTTTCCATCCGTATGATGTACACCAAGCGAACATTGTCTCCGATTTCTTTATGTAGAGCGGTTTTTAATATTTTGACGTAATGTTCCTCAATCCATTCGTAGAAAAATTTACTAGGAACCTCAATATTGAGAGCATTATCTTTGAGTTTGACAGGGACAATAGGTTTAAACCAAGTTTTGAAAGCTTGA
>MDTG01252638.1_pt1 | contig 12906 bp, 12 predicted proteins | sample 811421 | NCBI WGS metagenome assembly MDTG01 (sample SAMN05326645, study PRJNA326480) | marine metagenome | isolation source: seawater | place: Pacific Ocean: South East | collected 2011
TATCATGCCTATGAGGAGGAATTACAATTTTAGTTTCATTAATATCAATATCAAAACCTAAACTACTGAGATAATTGATACAATCGATCTCTTCGATGTTAGTGCCTAGAATTTTATTAATTTTGTTGGCATTAAATTTGATTGATTTATCTTCTACAAGTTTGTAGTCAAAAATCTTTGTGGATAATAATTTAATCTTGGCATGTTCTTCAACAATTTTAATAAATCTTCTTACTGCAAAATCATGAATTGAAGGATCTACTCCCCTTTCAAATTTATGCGCTGCATCAGAATTTAAGTCATATTTAAGGCTCTTTCCTATAATATTTTTTGGCTCAAAATATGCACATTCCAATAAGATTTTAGTTGTATCTTTTGAGCAAGCTGATGACAAGCCCCCCATAACTCCAGCTAGATTTAATATTTCTTCGCCATCTTTAAAAACAATACTGTTATTTTCAAGATGTATTTTTTTGCCAGTCAATGTTTTGAAAGATTTTGTTTCATCGATTTGAGTCAGCTTAATAGACTTGCTAATCTTTCCATAATCATAGCAATGAGTTGGCTGGCCAATTTCATATGATAGATAATTGGAAATATCAGTAAAAAAATTTACTTTCTTATTTTCGAGTTCCTCAAAAAAATTATTTAAATATGTTTTATATATTGAAGGTATTTCCTCAATCTCAATTAGAGTAAATGAAATTTTAGGACAAGTATTTTTTACATCATTAATAAAGTTTATATCTAATTCTTCAATAGAATTATTATAGATATCAAATTCTTGATTGGTTTCTACTAACGCGCTAAGATCTCTTAAAATACCTAATAATGAAAAACAGTCTCCTCGATTTGGTGTAAGCTCAAGCTCCAGTTCATTTTTTTTGATTTCGTTTTCGTGACCAAGCTGAAGTAAAAGTGTCGATAATTTATCCAATGAAGAGTTTTTAGTTCTATCAAGTAAATCTTTTATATGTATTTTCATTTAAATTGACTCAAGAAATCTAGATTAGATTTATAAAAATCTCTAATATCATTTATTTCATGTTTCAGCATTGCAATCCTTTCAATACCAAGACCAAATGCTAATCCACTATATTTTGATGAATCTATACCACAATTCTCTAATACAATTGGATTAACTATTCCGCATCCAAGCACTTCAAGCCATTTTCCATCTGAAGAAAGTATATCAACCTCAGCAGAGGGTTCAGTAAATGGAAAATATGAAGGTCTAAATTGTATATTTGTGTCTTTATCAAAAACATAACTTATTATTTGAAATATCAAATCTTTTAGATTTGCAAAATTTACTTCCTCATCAACATACATACCTTCAATTTGATGAAACATTGGCAAGTGAGTTGAATCATCATCTTTTCTATAAACTTTTCCTCCAGATGCAAATGCTACTGGTGGCTTCCTCTCTAGTAAACCTCTTATTTGTACAGGAGAGGTGTGTGTTCTTAATAAATGTTTCTTATTATCAAGATAAAAGGTATCGTGCATTTGTCGCGCTGGATGTTGTTTTTTTATATTTAACATATCAAAGTTAAACTCTTCGGTTTCAACTTCTGGGCCATCAATAATCTCAAACCCAATTGAATTTAGATAATCTAGAATATAATTTTTAGTGTTAGTGATAGGATGAAGACTTCCATATTCTGGTTTAATATTTGGATGTTTTATTTCATTTTGCTTTGACATAAAGCAATTCTGTATTAATTGGCAGCTAATTTAAGAACTTTTTCAAATACTGCATCATCATTGATTGATAAATCAGATAGAATCTTACGATTTAGATACACGTTGTTTCTTTTTAAACCATTTATCAAAACAGAATAAGAAGTATCATGTTGTCTTGCAGCTGCGCTTATCCTTGCAATCCATAAATTTCTAAATGATCTTTTTCTATTTTTTCTATCCCGAAAAGCATACTGAAGTGATTTAATATGCGACTGTTTTGCAGTCTTGTATAAACGACTTCTTGCGCCATAATGTCCTTTGGTACTTGAAAGAACCTTCTTGTGTTTTGATTTAGCTGTAACTGATTTTGTAACTCGTGCCATAATTAATTTACTAGTTTAGATGCCATCTTCAATGTAGTTCCTGACATATTTTTTAGTCCTCGATTATGTCTTTTTCTCTTGGTAGATTGCTTGGTTAATATATGGTTTCTATTGGCGCTTCTGGATTTAAGAGCTTTAGCAGTCTTTTTAAATCTTTTGGCAGCACCTGAATGTGTTTTGATTTTATAGCTCATATTAAATCTACTTCCTTTTAAGAGGTGATAGAATCATTAGAAGCTGTCTTCCTTCTAAAGATGGTTCTTGATCAACTTGAGCCATATCTTGCAACTCAGTTTTTAATTTGTTTAACAATTCTAACCCCATATTACTGTTGAGAATTTCTCTACCTCTAAATCGGACGCTTATTTTAGTCTTATCTCCATCAATAATAAAGCTTTTAATTTTTTTTAATTTAATATTATAGTCATTTATATCTGTTGTCGGTCTAAATTTTATTTCTTTTATAGTATTTCTTTTAACTTTAGTTTTTGAACCAGAAACATTCTTCTTTTTTTCAAATATTAGCTTTCCATAATCTAATATCTTACACACCAGTGGATTAGTGCCACTTGAAGACACCTGTACTAGATCCATATTGGATTGTTTTGCTCTATCTAATGCATCTTTAATATCAATTAGACCATGTTTTGTGCCATCGGAACCAATTAGTAAAACTTTTTCTGCAGATATTCTTTCATTAATTATAGCACTGCTTTTTTTTGATGAAATAGCTATTTTTATTACCTACACTAATGGTTTAGTTTAAAAAACTTGTTTTGAAGTAAGATTGAACAATCATTGGGACACATTTTATATCAAATAAAAAAAATTTTCTATGGTTGAAGACATGAAGACTTCCATTCACCATTCTGATAAAAATAAACCTCTCTTTTATTTAATCTAGATTCATGCCCCCTCCAAAACTCAAAGTAAAATGGACTAAAGGTAAAGCCACCCCAGTATTTTGGTCTGTTTTTAAGTAACCCATCATCATCTAAGACTTTCTTGTAGTTATCAATAACTTCATCATAGTTTTTAATAATTTCTGACTGGAATGAAGATACAGCAAGAGCTTTTTTTTCCTTACCTCTTATCCTAAAATGCTTATCAGATTCATGTGTTGGAGATTTTTTTATATGGGCTCTTAACCTAATTTGTGTATCAATTGTATTCCAATAAAAAACCACTGAAACTTGATTATGAGAAATAAATTGTCTGGATTTTGGGCCTTGATAGTTGCTAAAAAAAGTCCAGTTTATGCCATCAATATATTTTAAATTTACATATCTTGAGTCAACCAATTGTTCTTCCTTTGAATATGAACTTATGCACATTGCTTCAATATTCTTTTGCTGATTTTCTTCAGCGTCTTGATATATCTTATGAAAGATGATGAAAGGCTCTTCATTTTGAATATTCTTGAAAGTTATCATATGTCAGTATTATAAATATCTCTTGTAAAAACTATGTTTTGGACATCATTGAGTTCATTATGCATCCTGTTTGCAACAATTACGTTAGATAATTCCTTAAATTTCTTTAAGTCATTAATTACTTGAATATTATTGAACTCATTAGCATCAATAGTAGGTTCATATATTAATAAATCATTATTTTGATTTGATAAAAGTTCAATAATATCTAAAACTGCAGATTCTCTATAATTTTGCGAATTATTTTTAGAGATTAGTCTATATATCCCAATTGTTTGTGCATTTAAATCATTTATTTTTTTAGAAATATATTCTTTTCTAAGTTTATTGGACTCAATTATTGAGCTAATTAATTTTTGTGGAGTATCGCCATAAGATGAAAGAAGTTGTTTAGAGTCCTTTGGAAGACAATAGCCGCCATAACCAAATGAAGGGTTATTATAAAAATCTCCAATTCTTAAATCTGGAGAAATACCAGATATAACATTGTTTGTACTTATTCCTCTGTCGTAGCAAAAGCTATCAAGCTCATTAAAAAAAGCTACTCTCATTGCTAAATATACATTTGCGTGGAGCTTTACAGACTCAGCTTCATCAGGTTTCATTTCTAAAAAATTAATATCTTTTTTATTGAAAGATTCTTTAAAAAGGCTTTTTATGTTGTTAATTTCATTGAGTGAAACAAGATCTTTAGAATACCCAAAAATTACCCTTGATGGATTTAGGGTGTCATTTAATTCATGCCCCTCCCTAAGAAACTCAGGATTATATATTATATTATTATAATTATTATCAACACATAGCTCTCTAGTAAATCCAATGGGTATTGTTGATTTTATAATGATAATTGCCTTTTGATTTTTTTCTCGCGCTGTTTGAATAACTTCTTGTAAAATATTGGTCTCAAAAGAGCCTTGGTTTTCATTATAATTTGTTGGGACTGATATAAAAATGTATTCAGCTTCATCAAAAGCAAGATTAATATTATTGGTGGCAACAACATTTTTTTTAAAAGCACCCAGTATTTCATCAATTTTAGAATCATTGATTGTTGATTTTTGCTCGTTAATCATTTTATTTTTATGAGTATCTATATCAAAAATAGTGACTTTATGCTTTTTAATTAATGAGGCAGCTAGCGACATACCAACGTAGCCCGCTCCCACAACAGTTATTTTTCTAGGTACTATCATTTAGTGTTGTTCTTCCATACTTATCATCAAGTCTTACAATGTCATCCTCTTCAATATAATTACCAATGTTAACTTCAATAAATATTAATTTAATTTTTTTTGATATATTTTTTATTCTGTGGACTGAGAGCTTTGGGATATAGACATAATCTCCTTCTTCAAGGGATTGCATAGTGTCATCAACTTGTACCTGACATTTTCCTTGAACAATTATCCAGTGTTCTGATCTGTGTTTGTGGAATTGTAAACTCAATGATTCATTGACACTAACAATTATTTTCTTAATTTTATAGTTTTTTTTAGATTCATAAATGATTTCGTGTGTACCCCACGGAGCAACCGTGAGGTTCCTTTTATTTGATTTCATATTTTCATAAAATTTATCAAGCAAAGATGAACTACTATTTATTTTTTTATTACCTCCAATACCAAATCTAAATTCTACATCCTTGGAGTCAAATTTATTTAATTCAGGAATATTTTCATTAGTACGATCTCCACCGTTCATAAAGACAACTTTTTTATATCTTGTTAAACAGATATTGATTGCATCAATTGCCGTATTATCCTCATCATCAAAAGAAATTATGTCATCAACAACACTTAGACTGGAGATAATTAATGACCTTTCTTTCCATGGAAGAAAATAATAACCCTTTTTCTTTAGAAGCCATTCATCAGAATTTAAACCTACAACTAACAAGTCAGAATCTTTTTTTGCTGCCTCAAAATACTTGATATGACCTTTATGAAGAGGATCAAATCCACCAGTAACTAATGCAACTTTTTTATGTTTTCTTGTCATAATCATAAATAGTATTAAGAATATCGATTGACATTTTTCTCATTATCTCACTTCTAGAAAACTTAGTACAAAATTGATTTCTGTCAATTCTAAAACTACGCAATCTAAGCTGTTGAATAACTTTATTAAAACCTTTGACATCGCAAGGATTAAAGACATAAGCATTATCAATATTTTGGTCTATAAACTCTTTAGCATACCCGTTAACTCCAGCAATAATTGGCTTATTTGTTGCTGCATACTCAAATAATTTTGATGGTAAAACCTTTTTAAAGGCTTCAACATTATCAAGATGTAAAAAAAGTACATCTGAATCCATATAAATTTCCAATAGTGATGCTCTGTCCACAGGCTCTTGAATAGTTACATTATTTATATTGTATTTAGTTATTTGCTCTTCTAAGGCCTCTTTTGCGTTACCGTCACCTACAATTTTAAATTCAATATATTCTTTATGATTTAAAGCTGCTTCAGGAATAATTTTTTCAAGAGCTTGCCCGCCTCCAATATTTCCTATGTAGGAAATTTGAAATTTTTTATTTATAAAATTAAATTCTTGAGGCTTAAAATCTAAAAAGATATTATCAATTCCGTTTGTAAAATTTGATATCTTTGCATTTGATTCAAACTCTGATACATAATTATTAAAACCATTACTAACAAGATTGATCGTATCTGCTCTTTTAAAAGTTTTCTTTTCTGCGAACTTTAAAACTGGATTAACAATCAAAGCAATTGTGTTTGAGAAAAGGTCATTTACGGTATCAACAAAAAGATCTCTTATGTCTAAATATAAAGGTATAGCATTTTTTTTTGATATGACACTTCCTAAATATGCCGTCATTAATCTTGAAGAAGTCGCGAATACTATATCCCATTTTCCATTTTTAGTAACTTTTAGAACCTTAAAGCTAAAGCTAATAAAAGCTAGTATTTGTCCAAAAAAACTCTCCCCATAATCAATATTCTTAATTCTGTGTACGTTTAATTTAATATTTTTTTTATTTAAATCAACATTTGGTTTAAATGTTTTATACCTGTGAGGATACGTTGTTATTAAATCTATTTGAATGTCGTTATTTTCTAATAAGGCATCGATTAAGGCTTGAGTTCTGAAAGAGCCAGCACTTAAATCAGGTGTAAAATAATAGCTAACTACTAACAGTTTCATCTAGATTACATGATCTAAGATTCCACAAAAATCAATAACTTTTCTATCCTTGAAATTTGTAGATTTAAATTCATCGTGTCCAACAAGTATAAAAAATATATCAGCAATTTTTAATGCATCATTTAGACTGAACACATTATAATCTGGGTGGTTGGATACGTTTGGCTCAACAACTATTAGTTCATGTCCCTTGTCTTTTAAACTATTTACAATTTCTTCCGCAGGAGAACATCGTAAATCATCTATATTTGGTTTATACGACAACCCCAGGCATGCTACTTTTGGTTTTATATTATTTTTTTCTGAATATTTGTAAATATCTTCTTCAATTTTATTAATAATCCATGAGGTTTTTTTATTGTTAATATCCCTTGCTAATTTAAGTAGGTCGCTATTCTTGGGATTTTTAGAAATAATGAACCACGGATCAACTGGAATGCAGTGACCTCCAACTCCAATACCTGGGCTCAAAATATTTACTCTTGGATGCTTATTTGCCAAACCAATAAGCTCTTTAACATTAACACTTTCGTCTTCACATATTAATGAAAGTTGATTTGCAAAAGCAATATTTAGGTCCCTAAAACTATTTTCAGTAAGTTTGCAAAGCTCTGCGGTTTTTGTATCTGTTAGATAAATATTTCCCTCAACAAAGGTTTCATAAAATTCTTTTGTCTTGATACATGAACTACTATTAATTCCTCCAATAATGCGATCATTATTAATTAGCTCATCCATGATATTACCGGGTAAAACTCTTTCAGGACAATAGGCTATATTTATAGATTCGATGTCTATATTATTTTTTTCAAAAAGTTTTGCTATTTTTTCGGTAGTTCCAACAGGTGATGTAGACTCTAGAATAACAACATCACCTTCTTTTAATAAGTCTATGATGCTTTGAGCGGCTTGCATCACATAATCAATATTTGGAGATTGTATATCAGACTTTGTACCACTTTTGAAAGGTGTTGGAACGCATAAGATATATATATCCGCAGGACTGGGATGTATGAAAGCATTTAATTTTTTTGATTTTACAGCTTCTTTTAAGTATAGATCTAGCCCAGGTTCAACTATATGACATTCTCCACTATTAACCGATTCAACAACATCAGGATTAATATCGCATCCAGCAACATCAAATCCACTTGAGGCTAAGATAGATGCTGTTGGCAATCCAATATAACCCAATCCAATAACACAAACTTTTTTATTCATTTAACATCTTTAAAATATCAACTATTTTAGTACATGCTTCACCATTTCCATAAGGATTGTATGACTTAGACATCTTTAAATATTTATCTTTATCTTTAATAAGACTTGTTACTTCTTTAATAATTGCATCTTTGTTATTACCAGACAAGATAACAGTGCCAGCCTTTACAGCTTCTGGCCGTTCAGTGATATCTCTCATCACCACAACAGGTTTTCCAAGACTAGGGGCTTCTTCCTGAATCCCTCCACTATCTGTAAGTATGATGTAAGAATGTTTTAACAAAAACATAAACTCTTGATACTTTAGAGGTTCAATTAGGTGAATGTTATTAAGATCTGAAAGTATTTGATATACCGGTCCTTGAACATTTGGATTTAGATGGACAGGATAGATAAAATGCATATTCATATTCTCTTCTGCTAGGGTTTTTATCGCTTTGCAAATATCTTTAAATCCATCTCCAAAGCTTTCTCTTCTGTGACCTGTGATTAGAATATAGTTTTGTTTTTTCCAATTAAAATTTAATACTGAATCTAATTTTTCTTCAATTTCTTGCCTAAAATCATTATTATTTTGTATTTTATTATCCATCCAAAATAAAGCATCTATAACAGTGTTACCTGTTACAAAAATCTCGTTACTCAGATTTTTTTCACTGATTAGATTATCCTTACTGGTTTGTGTTGGAGCAAAATGCAAAGTTGATATTTTGCTTATCAATTGTCTATTGAATTCTTCAGGGTATGGGGAGAAGATATCATAAGTTCTTAATCCAGCTTCTATATGTCCAACTGGTATGTTCATATAAAAAGCAGAAGTTGCCGCAATACTTGATGTTGTTGTATCGCCATGAACTAAGACAATATCTGGTGATTCTTTTTTTAATACATCTCTCATTGCTAGCAAACCTGATGAAGATAAATCAAAAAGGTCTTGATTTTTTTTCATTAAATCTAAACTAATATCAGGTACTATTTCAAATGTATTAAGAACTTGATCAAGCATTTCTTTATGTTGACCGGTTACACATATCTTAGTATTAAAAATGGAATTATTTTCAACTAACTTATGATACAAAGGAGCCATTTTAATAGCTTCAGGTCTTGTTCCAAAGACCATAAGTATATTTTTAAACTTGTTCATTTTTACTTTTTAAGATTCGACAGCTGTAATTAAAAGCATTATTAACTTTTATTGCTTTTGTCTCAATATCTACCCCAAATTCCGGTGAAAATGTATGATTAATAATCTCTAAATCTGTATTCGAGAATATTACGTCAACGATTGTACCATCATGCAAACTTAACATCAGCCTATCTTTTTTAAAGGATTGAATTTTTACATTTGGATGAAGAATAAAATATGCATTAGATTTAATATTTTTGTTATCTACCCTGTCATTAATCTCAATTGACTGAGTTTCAATAATCCATTTTCTAGTATGGGTTGGATTGCTTTTAATATTTCTATACCCATCATGTGAGCATTCAACAGATACTTGTTTGTTATCTTTGGTTATCTTTAAGTTAAATGGGCTAGCCCTTCTTCCCACACGAAATGATCTCCAGACATCAGAAGAATTCATATCATTGATAACTACTGTGTTGTGAAATGAAGTTCCTCTTTGAAGTAATCTTAAACTTGAGGACTCATCGTATGTTGATGTGCCAGAATTTACAAATACCCTATTTTTGTTTATTGATAATTCAAAGGACAATACGTCAGCATGGCCATGACCTGGTAAATATTTTGCTCCAATATTTGCAACATCAATATATAAGTTACCAATATCATTATTGATGCTTATATAACCTGAATCTTTCATATGATTACAAACAAGCTTACCTTTATTAGATTCTTGTATTATCTTGATTCCTAGTGTCTTAGCATAATTGATTAAATTTGCTTTTTCCTGTGATATTCCAAAAGCAGAGTCATTAAAAAAAGCAATCTTTTCATCTGGATGAGACATATTCTCTAACCATTTAATCATATTTGAAGCTATATTCTTCCAACTAATAATTTGATTCTTATCAATTATCTTTGGAAATTGCATAGACAAATTAATTATATCTAGTAAATCCTCCAATACGATTCCGTGATACATTGGGCTTAATTCAAAATGCCCACCATCATTAAGAATTTGTTCTTTTAGCTCTTTATTGATTATTTTTAAAGACTTCTTAAGAATTTTTGAATTGTTCTTATTTTCAAAAAATAAAGATCCAAAAAATAAAGCTTTTGCATTTGCAAAGAGATGATTGCCTAATATGTGCCACTCGATTCTTTTTGATAACCAGACATACTGTTTCTTTATGCTGGTAGTTAACTCTTTGTCCGGATAATTTCCCTTTATTATCCATTTTATTATATTAACTAAACGAAGTGATAATGGATAAGGGTCCCAGCCTATCGATGAAAACTGTTTATTATTTTTTATCCAATCAGATAGTAATTTCTTTAAGAAATCTTCTCTATCTGATGAGTTTAATGCATTCAAATCATCAAAATAATGGAGGTTGTATATCCATAAGTCAGGAACATTTGTAATCTTCCAACCTTCCTTTTTCAATGATCTTTTAATTTTCATAAATTCGAAAGACTTATCATTAGAAAATAATGATTTCTTGTAATTGGGGAATTTAATCTGCCAGCTAATATCTCTAACTTTAAGATTTGATATTAAGATATTTCTTGGTTTAATAATTTTATAGTACAGCCTATGAAAAATTTGTATTGATTTTAAATATCTAATCGTATGAAAAAACCTTATGATTTTTGCAAATGAATTCAATTTAAAGAATTTTCGATTTCTATTGCAGTCTTACTTACTTCAAATATTTCTTCTAAGGGGATAGGTGAGATTTCTCCAGAATTTATTGATTTAACAAATTGTTTGACACATTCATCTTGACCCTTATCTTGCTTCCAGAGATTCAGTTTTTTAAAGCCTGGCCAATTATACCCTTTCATTTTTTTGAAATTATCTATTTGTATTATTGAGTTATCACAAAAAATCTCAATTCTTTCTTTGGGAAATGATTTTCCTCCATTTGCAAAATAATGAATTGTGCCAAATGAACCATCTTTAAATGTTAGAGTTATTGAAACTTTGTCATTTAAAATTTCATCAGAACTAGAGCCTATGCCAATAATTTTAAAAGATTTTATCGAGCATCCAACAAAATATCTTAATAAATCAATAAAATGACACACTTCACCTATAATTCGTCCACCTCCTGTGGATGTATCCTGAATCCAATTATCTTTAGGTATCGCGCCAGCATTTACAGTATAAATTATTGACTTTGGTTGATTCTTTAAAGCAAGAAGATTTTTTGCTTTAATGCTAAGTTTAGAGAATCTTCTGTTAAAGCCTACAACTATATTTTTGTTATAGGAGCTATTTTTATTGATATTTTTTTGTATCCTATCTAATTCTTCCAGATTTAAAGCTAATGGTTTTTCTACAAAAATATTTTTATTTTTTTTAATTCCTTGAATTACAAAATCTGCATGAGAGTCGTGTCTTGATGCTATTACAACAGTATTTATACTAATATCGGAAAAGACATCATTAATATCAGATGAAGTTTTTATAAACTTAAACTTTTCTGCATAAAATTTGCTATTAAGCCCACCTTTGCTTACTAATGTATGAAGATTTGATGCGGTTTTTTTAAAACTTGGTATTAATACTTTTGATGCATAGTTACCAGCTCCAATAAAGCCTATATTAAGATTATCAGTTGATGGGTTATTATTAGCTGAACTTTTTCTAAGTGAGATGCTGCTTGATGGAATTATTTTTGAAGATGTATTTTGTTTGTAGTTCAATAAAATTCCAAGCGAATTTGGATCATCTAAAAAGTTATACGCATCTATTGCCTCTTCAAATATAAAAGAATTTGTAATCATAGGCTTAATATCTAATTGACAATTTTTTATCATATTTAAAACAGCAACAAAATTTCTTTGTTCTGTCCATCTTACATATCCAATTGGATAATCAATGCCTTTTTTTTCATAGTTTTGGTCATATCTTCCAGGTCCATATGATGATGAAACCTGAAATGTAAGTTCTTTTTCATAAAAATCTTCTCTAACTATATCTAGCCCTACTACTCCTACTAAAACAATTCTTCCTCTTTTTCTTGACATCATTGCAGACTGATGAATAACCTCATTCGAAGATGATGAGGCTGTAATTAAAACTCCATCAATACCTATGCCTCCTGAAAAATTTATTGCGTATGATATTGAATCAGATTCAGAAGTGGCACAAAGTGTTTCTACACCAAAACTTTTTGCGAGATCGCATTTTTTTTGATCTGTATCAATTCCTAATACATTACAACCATTGGCCTTTAGAATCTGCACGCTAATTAAACCAATAAGACCCAACCCTATTACAGCAATATTTTCTCCTATTTCAGGCTTCATAAGTCTTATGCCTTGAAGACCGATACTGCCAATCACGGTGAATGCTGCTGACTCGTTATCTACCTCATCAGGAATGATTGCACAAAGATTCTTGGGAACACAAACATATTCAGCATGACAGCCATTTGATACAACTCTGTCACCCTCTTTGAAACTATCACATGATGATTTTTTCACCACTCCAACATTGCAGTATCCTAATGGTATAGGCTTATCAAGCTTAGATTGGACAGCGTTATATGTTTCAATGAATCCATCAGTCTTAATTTTATTAATAACTTCTTTTACTTTATCTGGTTGCTGCTTTGCCTTTTGAATATAATTTGATTTACCAAAATCTAGTAACATTTTTTCAGTACCCTTTGATAAAAGAGATACGTTAGAGGCGATAAGAACTGATTCCTTATCGAGATTAGGAACAGGCACATCAGCAAGTTCTGTATTTCCTGTTTTTAAATTTTGTAATACTTGTTTCATTTATTAATTTTATCTTTTTCTTCAAAACTAGGATAGTTTATAAGCACAGCTCTGTATTTACCTTTAAATACAAAAAGGCTGCCTGCGGCTGCA
>MDTG01261866.1_pt1 | contig 12905 bp, 7 predicted proteins | sample 811421 | NCBI WGS metagenome assembly MDTG01 (sample SAMN05326645, study PRJNA326480) | marine metagenome | isolation source: seawater | place: Pacific Ocean: South East | collected 2011
TATTTCAGGACCAAAGGGGACAAAAAAACTAACAATTAACGATAAAATTTTTAATCCTGAATGGAACCACCGTTTTTAATGATTTTATTTTTAATTTCTTCCGTCCATAATCCCAACTCAAGTAATTCATTCAACAAATATTTATTTACAACTACAAATTCACCAGCAATGGTTCTTCTTACATAAATATTACTAGTAAATGGTTCGAAACATTCATTATTTCCTAATATTTGTGAAGTGGATGCTGTTGGCATAGGAGCTACCAACAGTGAATTGCGCAAACCGTGTTCAGCTATATCTGATTTTAATTTCTCCCAATCATAAAGTGTACTAGGATTTACACCCCATAAATCAAATTGCAATCTGCCTTGACTGGCCGGACTTCCGCCAAAACTACTGTAAGCCCCCAAATGTTCATCGCATAACAATTTAAATTCATTATAAACTGGTTTTATTTTGTTTAATACACTAGTATCTACATTTGTTTTGCTCAAATATGTATTACAACTATCTTGTGAATTTTCAAATGCCCATTCTTTGTTCGTAAGAGATATTTTTAACGCCTTCATATATGGCTTTCTATCTCTAGCTATTTCCATACTTGCTTCTAATGATGCGTGATATATAGTTTCGAAAATAGTGGTATTTACCATTTTGGCTTCTTCTGAATGAAATGGAATATCTAATTTAGCATATGCGTCAGCTAATCCTTGAACTCCCAGTCCAATAGGCCGATGCTTAAAATTACTATTTTTAGTTTGAGGAGTTGGGTAGAAATTTAAATCAATAATCTTGTTGAGATTTTTAGTAGCAATTTTTGTGATTTTATGCAATAATTCGTAATCAAACACTGGTTTTACTAATTCTCTACAATAGTCATATCCACCTATGATTCCTGTTTGGTCTTTAACTTGTGGTAAGGTTTCGATATTATGATTTTTTTTGAATTCCTCAAAATTTTCTTCCATAATTTCCGTCTCTAAAAATTCAACTCCTTTTCTTTTTAGTAATGCTTTTAATAATAAACACCATTTACAATCATTTTTTGTATACAAAATGACTTTTCCTTGGAAATTGAATTTTTTTTCATCTTTTACCATTTTACTAAGTGAAATACTTGCTAAATTACAAACAGCAGTCTCATTTGCATCACTGTATTCAATGATCTCTGTACATAAATTGCTTGACTTTATCGTTCCAAGATTTTTTTGATTTGATTTTTGATTTGCCGCATCTTTATACAATATATATGGAGTTCCTGTCTCGATTTGACTATCTAAAATTTTAAACCAAATGTCTCTGGCTTTTACTGTTTTATTTCCTCGATTTTCTGTTTCATATTTTGTATACAATTCTTCAAATTTTTCACCGTAGACATCACTTAATCCCGGACATTTATGAGGACACATTAAAGTCCAACTGCCATTTTCTTGAACCCTTTTCATGAATAAATCAGGCATCCATAATGCATAAAATAAATCTCTTGCACGTCTTTCTTCGTCGCCATGGTTTTTTTTCATATCTAAAAATGATTCGATATCAGCATGCCACGGTTCCATATACATAGCAAATGAGCCAGCTCTCTTCCCTCCGCCCTGGTCAACGTAGCGAGCTGTATTGTTAAACACTCTTAACATAGGGACGATTCCATTACTAGTTCCATTTGTTCCACGAATTAATGTTCCATCTGCTCTAACATTATGTATATGTAAACCAATACCGCCCGCCCATTTCGAAATTAGGGCAGTTTGTTTTAAGGTATCATAAATACCATCTATACTATCATCTTTTATAGCAAGTAAATAGCACGAACTCATTTGTTGTCGTTTTGTTCCAGCATTGAATAACGTTGGAGTAGCATGTGTAAAATATTTTTGAGACATCATATCATATGTTTCTTGAACTTTTCCATACCAATCTGGGTCATCCATATGAATTGCAATAGCAACTCTCATCCACATATGTTGTGGTCGTTCCACTATGCGACCATTGACCTTCATTAAATAGGCTCTTTCTAATGTTTTAAAACCGAAATAATCAATTAAAAAATCACGCGAATAATCAAACCATTCGTTTATAATGTCTATATTATCTACTACAAAATCATAAAATTTTCTTGATATGATAGGAGAATGATTGCCATTGACATCTACGAAATCATACAATTGTGATACAACCTTTAAGTAATCGGATTCAGTGTTTTTTTGGTGATTAGAAACAACGACTCTGCCAGCTAACGTCCCATAATCCGGATGTGTTGTGGTTAACGATGCACATTGTTGTGATGTTAATTCGTCGATTTGAGATGTTGGAATGTTGTTGTATATTCTATCTATAATTTTAACGCAAAGATTGGTATAATTTACATTCAAACCACCTGCTTCACGCCCTAAATTTTTTATTCTTCTAAGAATTTTATCGAATGATACTATTTCTTTTTCTTGATTTCTTTTGATTACGTAATCTTCGCTATCCATGATATTCTATTATGAGATATATATTTTAAATAGTTGTTAAATAAAATATATATTTAGTTTTTGAATATTTATTTTAGTCGATTAAATCTTTTTTTGAGTTGTATTAATTCTTCTAATATTTCTATTTGTGTTAAAATTTCTTTATTTGCGGGTGTTTTAATACGGCGAGTTATTACTTTTTCGTCTCCTTCAGCAACATATATTTCTTTTACATTGTCTACTATTTTAGTGCCTCCATCAGAGTTTGCTGCCATCCATATTTCGTGAGAAGACATTATTTTATTCCCATCTTCATCAAATTTCGAAAACAAACCTTCAGCATTTTGATAAGGCCCTGAATTTTTCACATATTCCATCTTGTATACCCAGCCTTCTTTTGTTTTTTTAATTTGTTTTATTTTTGCTTTGGTTCTGCGAATTTTTTCATATTCAATTTCATCCCCTTTACGTCCAATCTGAGCCAACCTCCCCGCAGCTTTTTCAATTTTTTCAGCTTCTATATCTCTAAATACATACATTTTTTTCCGTGTTTTATCGGACATTGTGTAAGATGTTGTTTGCTCTTCCTCCACCCCTTTTTGTTGTGTCCATGTAGCATCTCCTCCTCCCAACTTGTAAGTAAATTTTCCTCCTGAACCAGAGACATATATCCAATCTGGCATCCCTGGAAAGTAGCGTTTCGTAGTTAACTCTTCACTGCCGTTATACTTGACAGGACCCTCTGTTGAGTCGTCGCTATAACCGGGTATTATATATCCAGCAATTTTTCCATCATTAAATTCAAACTGTTTTTTATTAACCAATATCATCTCATCATCGATTAATGACGAATTGTTAGAATGAACACCTAAAAAAATATTTTGTTTATCATCCTTTTTATAACTCTCTAATGTAAGAATTTTCAAATCATCTAGATTTTTTTTCATATTATCCAATAATTCTATTTTTTCTTTTGACCCGGGTTCATAATTTCCTTCCTCTTCTTCAGAGCAAATGGTTGATTCTATCACCCACTTTCCCATAGGTATATTCAAAGTTATATTTTTACCTTCTTCTACGATCCCCCTTCTTGCTTCTGTTTTATTTCCACCATCATCAATATAATATACATATTTTTTACTACTTTGATTTTTATTTACTACTTCGTCAAAAAAATGTTCTAAGCCTATATCTTCATTTAGATTTTTGTTTACAATTTTTGTTTTACTTGATGCATAAGCAAGTGTACCGTCGGCATTTTCACCGGCCAACTTAAATTTATTATCACCAGCTTTATCAGTATATTGAACCCACGAATATCCATTATAAGAAGCCTTAATAGAAAAATGATTACCGTAAAACTCCCCCAAATTATATTTTGGATCTGTATCATAAAAAGCTAAAAAACCATTTACACTATCACTGGGCATATTCATAATTTTTAATTTTTCGGGTTTAATTTTATTATCACCTTTTTGACCCGGAAATGTCAAATTTAACTTGTTTTGAACGATATATGATAAAATAGCTTTATTTTCCCAACTTGTTGACGTTGAACTTGTAGGTTTACCTGTAAATAGATAAAGCCAATAAATTCCCCCTTGTTTTAAATATTTTTTAAATGAATCAATAGTGTTTATAGAATTTCCATCTTGTAAATATAGAGGGTTATCATTTATATCCTTTCCTACTGGCGTTGAACCATTATTGGTTGTAGTGACACGTATCCATGAGATAAGGTTTTTATCCTGAAAACTACTTACAGTTGAACCCAAAGTTATTTTAAAAGGTTCCGGTATATTCATGTTGTATTTTCTAGTTCTGTTTCCGCCTGTATCTTTTCTCCATAATCCCAACCAAAATTGGTCATATCCTTCTTGTAAATTGTTTACCTTTAATTCGTTGTTCTTTGTTAATTGAATTTCCATTTGTCGGTTGTCGTCCGTATTTCCTAATTGACTTCTTAACCAAGTGGTTGAAAATCCAGATTGTTCTTTAATTTCGTATTTAGTTATGCATTTATACATATCTTTTAAATTCTTAATATTAGTTGAGAAACTATTTTTTATTTCTGCAATAGTCATTATATACTAAAACAAGAAAAAATATAATAACAAAAAAAAACGCATGAACCTTATATATAAATAAAATCTATATTTAGTTTTTGAATATTTATTTTAATTGTTGTATATATTTTTTGAGTTGTATTAATTCTTCTAAAATTTTTATTTCATCTGATATTATATTTTTTCTTCCGAAATCAACAAGGCCTACTTCGTTTTCTTTTTGAGCCTTTAGTTCTGCCTCTGTTGGTTGTTTGTTTGCTTCTTCATCGGCTTTTGCGGCTTTTGCTCTATCAATTTGTTCTTCAATTTCATCAAAAATATCCACAATGTCATCTTTTGTTTTAGCCTCATTAATTTTTTTTTTCCAATCATCGTATGTATATCCCCATTCTTTTTTTAAATGGTCATTATTACCGTCGTTCGCCTCAACCTCTTTTAATAATTTATATTTATTATTTTTATAAGTATCTCCCACACCCAATACACTAATTTTAAATTTTTGTAAATCTTTGATTCTTTCTATTGTTTTTCTAACAGCTGCCTGTTGTTCTTTTGCTTGTTTTATAATTGAATTTCCCCACTTATCGTCGTAAAATTCATTATTATTAATCGTGTCGGAAAATTCTTTTTTACTATAAATAATTTCTTCAGAACCGTCTCTAAAAACCTTCAATTCATCTTCCAATTTTAGATCTTTTGGCAAATTTTTTATCATTTCTTGTTTTATTTTATCAATTCTTTCTTTTTCATTTTTTTTAATTTTATCATCATCTTCCTTTGATAAAAATGAATCATCAGTATCCTTTTCTTCCTGTGTTAATCCTCCTTTATCTTCAATTTGTGCTGTCTCTTGTGCTTGAAGTGCCATTACGACTGCTGCTTCTGCTGCTACTTTGGTATCTGCTACTTTGGTATCTGCTGCTTTGGCTTCTGCTGCTTCTTTAGCTTGTTCTGCATCTTTTAACTCTTTTTTATGTTTTTCTTTTAATTGGGTCATTTCTTTTGCGTGCTTACTTTTCAAAATGGTTTTTTCATTTTCCAATACAGTATCTATATCACTCTTCAATTTGTTTAGTTGTTGTCCATATAGACAAGCTGGGTGCACTTTTAATTTGAAATTTCCATCCCCGTCTTTTACAAATTTGCCATTTTTATCTAGATAACGTGTTAAAACCAAATCTTCTTTGGAAACAGTAATGTTAAGCTTATTCGTCCAAAACTTATTTAATCGTTCATTTTCTTTAAAATTTTTCCATATCTCCCATTCATTTTCATTTATGTCTTTTGCAGTATTTATAGCAGTTGTTAAAACATTTCTATCATTTCTTGAAACATTTTTATTATTGTTAAAATCACCTCCAATTATATCAATTGAATCTTTTATTTCTTGAAGTGTTTTTGGTTTTTCAGTATTTCTAAATTTATTATATTCTTTTACTTGTAATGAAATTCTATTACCACCCGTTTTTAAATCATTTGAAGTTTCTGTATGACTATATATAATGTTGGTTTCTATACCAGTTTCAAAATAAATTTCTTCAAATATTTCTGAGAATTCTTTCATACTACCAGTATATGTATGTATTTTATTATTTTGCATTATTTCATTATAACCATTAGCAAAATTACCATTGTCATCATCTGCAAATTTATTTTTTTTTTTTTTATCTTTTAAAATAAAGTATGCATTTGTAATGATAAATTTACTCGATACTGTGATATCAATACCTCCATTATTATTATCACTTTGCTTCATTGTAAGCCATTCGCCATTATATAATTTTAAATCTTCCAATAACGGTTTTAATTTTCCCCACGCTTGTTTTTTTCTTTCCCAATTTTGCGTAAACTCTGTTTTATTTGATAATTCACTTAATATATATTGTTCTCCTTTAAAATAAGGAAAAGAATTTCCAACCTTAATCTTTTTTTTAGGGAAATCAAATTTTATAGTTTTATTTGCCTTCTTGAATTGAATTGCTGCTAATTTGTTTCTTTCTGCTTCTGCTGCTTTATCTGCTGCTATTTTTTTAGCCTCTGCTTGTTCTATATCTGTTGTTGCAGCAAATATTTGATCAACTTTTATAATAGTTGCAAACGTATTGTTCGATAAATATTTTTTGACTACATTGGCCCGTTCTTTTAAATCTCTGATTATAATTTTATCCTTTCTATTACTTTTCTCTGCTTGTTCTATATCTTGTATTGCTTGATTTTTTTCTGTATATTTTATTTCATTTGCAAATTTTTTGTTGTTTAAATAATATTCGACTGCCTTAGCCCGATTTATTAAGCTATTTATTTCTGCCTCTTTTTTTGCTTCTTCTGCCTTTTCATATCTTGCCAGTTTTACTTCTAATTTTTGTATTTTTTCATTTAACTCTTTTACTTTAGCATCAGCACCTGTTGCTGCTGTTGCTGTTGCTTGTAAGTCTACTATTTTGTCGTTTATTTCAGTTAATATTTGTATTTTAGCTTGAGCATTTGGGTCTGTAGTTGATCCTTTTAAAGCAGTTTTTATTGACCATCTCATAATTGGAATATTTAATTGAATGTATTGTCCATTTTTAATAATATCTTTGTATTTTTTTCTTACACCACCCACACTCTCAATAAAAAGATTTACTTCACCATTTTTTTTAAGAAGTATTTTATCTAAAATATTCTTTAAACCTAATTCACCCCTCTTATTTTCAGTTTTTTTTGAATACAATTGGGTGTTATTGGCGTCTTTGCCTGATTTCATAAAAGCGGTATCTCCTGACTTATCTTTGTATTGTATATAGCAAAAATTATCATAACTTGGTGTGTAGTCCGAGCCATAAAACGTTCCCAACTTATTTTTTTCAGCATTATCATCGTTATATATAGCTAGCCAACAGTCGTCGTCAATTGGTAAATTATTAAATTCTATCCCGATAGGTTTTTCTTCTTTATTCGTGTCGGTTTCATCATATTTAAATTCAAGTTCCACTTTATTGTTAACTTTATAAGACTGAACAAGTTTATTTTCCCACACTGAGCTAGATGATGTCTCCGCACCTGTAAATAAATATAACCAATATGAACCAGCTTGTTTTAAATATTTTTTAAACATAGAAACGCTGTTTTCATTTTTATTATCTCCATTATTTAAATATAATTTATTTCCTGCCTTATCATTACCTATAGATGTTCCATTTGCTACCTTATCGACCTTAATCCACGATATCCATCGTGCGTCTAAATAACTTTTCTGTTCTTCTGTATATACTGTATCAATCTCAACTTTATGTGGCTCTTCTTTTGTAATGCTTTGTCCTGCCTCTCTCTGATTTGTATCTCTTCTAATAAGAGCTAACCAATAATTATGGCGCTCTGGAATATCATTTAATACTAAATTTTCATTGCTTGCGTCATATGTCAAGTCTGCGGGGGTAAAAAAAGCAGTAATTTCATTCGACAAATTACTCTCTGAAAATGGCCATTTTTGAGTTGCTGTCCAAGAATCAGATCCACTTTTATAATAATCTTTCAACTTTTGTATTTTTGTAGTAAAATCATAATTAACAGCATTTCTTGTTCTTCCTTGACTTAAATGTTCTACAGCTTCTGTCATTTCTTTTAATAAATGATTGAATGTATCTTTCATTATATACTAAAACAAGAAAAAATATAATAACAAAAAAAAACGCATGAACCTTATATATAAATAAAATCTGTATTTATATATAATGAAATCTAAAACATTAAATACCATTTGTTATTGTGGTTTATTTTTAGCAATAATATTTGTTCTTTCTGGATATAAAAAAAATTTTTTAGAAGGATTTGAAAACCCTGTAGATTACCCAACTCCATCAAAAGGTGTAGCCCCATCATGTAATGCGCCTGCTGCACCAGGGAATTGTAAAAATCGAGTAGGATTTTGGTGTTCATTGGCTTGATTTTAAATTATCGAATGATTCTGTTCTTATTTTTACAATAGGTGTATTGTTTACTACTTTCGGAGTATCAGGTAATTCGGCAAATAAAATTTTCATATTTTCATTTACTTCTGTCATATCAATTATAGGAACTTGTTTCTTTTTCCTTTTACGAGGTCTTCTGTGTTCATATCCACTTTCTCTTTCTTTTAAAATGGTATCCCATAACTTTTTAAAATCCGGCAATACAGCTTTAAACCACACTTTATTTCGCGGAACCAATACACAAGACCAAGAATCTAACCACCAATAAATATTTTGTGTCCACGTTAAATTTGTGTTTTCATCGAATACTTTATCATACCATTCGTCGAATTCTTTTTTTCCACAATTAATTGGAGGATATTTGTAAACAGGTGCTCCATCGGCAAAGAATTGTATAATAACACCTTTTAATTTACCATCTTTGGTTTTGTTAAAAACTCCATCTTTATCAAATTCTTCTTCATTATCATAACATTTAAAACAAGTTTCTAAGAAATCACATTCTTCTAAATCCCAGACTTCCATTTGCATTTGCATTTGTATCCAATAATCTTTTTTAGGTATTCCAGTTAGTTCTCTGTTTACAGGATTTTTGATTTCCAATGCTCTTCCATACCTATCACTTTTTGGGTCAATGTTGATTCCATCAGGAGACGCACCTAAAAATGAAATAGTAGGATGTCTTATACAACCAAATTCTCCTATAGTAGTTTTATATCTATCTTCATACCACATTGTAGACAATGGTTCAAAACGATGTCCATTATGTATGGCCGATGATGTATTAACACTTTCATATTTTTTAGGATTAATAGGCACACATTTGGACAGTATCAATTGATTTTTATTTGAATCGCTATCTAATGCTTTCCAAATAGAACTAGCAGTTAAACATGTCCATCTAAAATTATACCAAGCGGGAGTTCTTTGGTCTGGTTGTTCCATTGATTCATAACCTTTTATTTTTTTTTTAATAGATTTTACATCTGGTTTATTTGTAGTAAATGTATTAGGATAAGAACGGGGTTTATTATAACTAAAATAATACTCTATGCTTTCTGTAATCGCTTTATCGATAATATCATAGTTTTGAATTTGATTTTTATATAAATCATAAACAATATCGTATAAATGTCCGTATAATATTTTATCGAAGTATGGATCTTTTAATACTTTTATGTTGTTTTTCAAAAAATCATCAATAAAATACATCATTGATTCCTTAAAATCTTCTTCATATAAAGTAAATTCTTCTGTAGAAACATCAAAAGAATCAACGATATTGGTTAAGGTTTGTAAATCATCCCAATATGTTATAGACATCAATTAATATATAATTATATTAAAGTTTTTATATCAATTTAATTAATAGTTAAAACCTTATCAATTAAATTTATTTGGATACAATAACATTTTCTTCAAATTTAATTTTTTCTTTTTTTTTTTGTTTTATGTTTTTTCTTTTCTTCTTTCGATTTGAGCTTTTTCTTTTCTTCTTTCGATTTGAGTTTTTTCTTTTCTTCTTTCGACCTGCGTTTTTTATGTTTCAACGTTTTTGGTGCTAAATTTTTTAATGAACTACCTTTTTCATTTTTTTTTATAGTAAATTTACTATTAACTTTATTGAATATTAATCCCGGAATGTTTTTAATAAACCCATTTTCAACATCATAAATCACATCTTTAATTCTTTGTAATTTTTTTCTCTCCAATAATTTTCTTAAATATATAAATAATTTATTTTTTTGTTCTTTAGATAATTGTTCTTCTTTTGAATATGTATTTATATATATTTCAATTTTTTTTAATTTAGAAGCAGAGCTAAGCTTGCTCCAAGGTTTTTTTTCATTTGATTCGCGTTCTTTATCTAAATATGAGTCTATACTAGAAATATTAATTGATGCAGCTGGGGTTAAATTGGTTTTATTATTCAAAAGCATTGTTTGGTATTGTATATTTTTTAATTCAACACATTCATCTACTTTTTGATTTTCCATATATATTATAATAAAACTTTAAGTTTATATTATTTTAGTATAATATAAACATGTCTAAAAAAATTGTTTTTAGTGATAAACGCACCTTAGATAAATTAAATAATAAAAAACCCAAACGCGAAGTATCTAATGTTTGGAATAAAAACAAATATTTGACAAACAAAAAAAATCAAATATCTATTTTGAATCAATTATTCTTAGAAAATGATTTTGAAGGAAAAGAGTTTGTTAAAAAAGAAGTGGAGAGAAAATTAAAAAGTTATAAATCTCAGGATAATAAAAAACACGTATTCGAACCTTCTAAATTTATAGTTTACGGTGATTTGATGGAAAAATTAGTCATTTCTAAATTAAAATGTTATTATTGTAGATGTAATTGTTTACTGATGTATGATAATGTTAGGGAAAAAAAACAATGGACACTAGACAGAATAAATAATGGTTTAGGCCATCATAATGATAATACAGTAATATGTTGTTTAGAATGTAATCTTAAAAAAGGAACAATGAATGATGAAAAATTTAAATTTACCAAACAATTGAAAATTACTAAATTATATTGATTAAATTAGGGATATTATCCCCGTTTTAAAGTTTCTATTTCTTTTTGCAAAGTTTCAAGTTGTTTTTTAAATTCTACTGTTATATTTTTTAAGTTTTTTATCAAAATATTTTGACTTTCTATTTTTTCTAATTGGTCTATAGATAATTTTGATAATCTTTTTATTTGATCCGTGTTTTCAAGCATAATATCAGTTTCTCTTGAAGTAGCTATTGAATCAATACTCTGTTCGGGAGACTCAAATGTTTTTAATGCTTCGGTTTTTGCTAATGTTTTTTTGTATAATGCTATATTTTTTACCCAACCATATCCTGTATATATTTTACCAGCAATATCATTCGATTTTTCATTAAACAATAATAATTTATCTAGCAATCTAAATCGATTTGTTTCGGCTGTAGGAGGAGTATATTGTCCTATATATTTTCCATTTCTATAAAAAGATATATTAACAAAGGGATTATCACTCTGTATAAAATATTCAAATGTAAACAAGATATTTGTCCATTCACTTTGATTTACTATATCAACATCTGTATCACTACTTGTTTCTTTACCTGCATCACCTATTCTACCACCGTCCTGAAAACCATTTCCTTTTATATAAGCCTGACCATCCAATAAATATATATCAGCATCTCCTGTTCCAGTAATATTCATTAGAGCTACCCATTCTTCATCACTATGTGTAATGCTATCTTTATTCATACTGATATCCAAGGATATAGACCAATTTTTATAATATTTATTTTCAGGTATATCAAATGACCCTTTTAAATCATCAAAATCACTCTCTTCTAAAATATTTGATAGTTCTAATGCTTTGTCTTTACCCCAAGGTCTAAAAATATAATACTCTGTATTATTTGTTTTACCCCATATATTTTCATCTTGTATTATTGGACCTATTTCTTTTAATACAACATCTTTTTTAGATATTAAAGGTGGATATTCGGTACTATCAAAATTACTTAAACAAATAAATTTACAAATGAAATTTTTTCTCGAATCGTGATAATTATGTAAATTAGTTAATGTTGCATTATATAATGTTTTTTCGTCTTTTTCCCAAGCTAATCCTCTTCCTAATTTTAAATCCGTTTTTGTTATTTGAATATCTGCTTTATCCGGTATATGTCGATTTAATATCTGATCGTTTTTTATATGATTTGATATTATTATACCTTCATTTTTCGAACCTGTTTGTAAAGTTGTTTTTCCCGTACTATCTACTAAAACATGACCAGATAATTTGACAGGTCTATAAACATTATCTGTATTTTTAATAATGATTTCTCCGCCCTTTGATGGAGTTGTTTTATCTTTTTGAGTATTTTTAATATAAAATCCAGATTCAAAATAAACGGAAGGCAGATCTTTTACATTTTTGAAATTTACTTTTTTCATATCTGAACCAATATCATTCAAGTCATCTATATCTACACCACCTTGAATTTTTAATCTACCATTGGTCAAATTTAATTCCATGCGTCTATTTGTTCGAGGAGTACCATCTTTCATTTGAGTAAAATATAAAAAAGTAGCCGATTTATCATCTCCTGAAGAGACCCAATGATTTGTTTCAATGACTATTTTATTATTTCCACCAGTATCTACTAATTGATTATTTGAATACGGTATAAAAGACAGTTTTCCTCGTGAAATATTAAGTGTTTGTTCAACACTTTTCACTCCAACGATATAGTTTTTATTTTTTCTATCATATTTCATTACACCATTAGATGATAAATCGTTTACTGTTTCATTTGTTTCTTTGTTTTTATTTTCTAAAGCGTTTTTTACAGATTCGGCATCAGTTTTTGTTTGATATGTGGTTTCAACTTTTTCTTTAAAATCATTTATTTTTTTATCAA
>MDTG01299347.1_pt1 | contig 12905 bp, 9 predicted proteins | sample 811421 | NCBI WGS metagenome assembly MDTG01 (sample SAMN05326645, study PRJNA326480) | marine metagenome | isolation source: seawater | place: Pacific Ocean: South East | collected 2011
ACTCCTGAACTAGCTCTTTAAATGTTTCATCCTTCGTTTGCAAATGATATTCAGCTTTTTTAACAGCGAGAATATGTATAATATTGACTTTATTAATGCTATTTCCAGGTGAAACCTCAATTCCAAAATAAGCGCCTGCCAGAATCCCCCATCCAATACAAAAAATAGAAATCACAGTGATTAACTTGATGAATCTTTTTCCTGAATTTTTTATATTTTTTAATTTTTTTTTAAGGTAACAAGCAAGTAATAGAAAAATCAATCCATAGCCTGCATCTGATATAATCATTGCAAAAAAAACAGAAAAAGCCCAAAAGACCCACCCTGATGGATCTTTGTCTATAGTGGAAGGAGTATCGTATATATGTACCAAATCCTCACCAACCTTTGAAAAACTTTTATTCTGCATAGAGGTAGGAATTCTTTCAGTTGGCAACGCTTTAATCTCCTGAGCATGGATACCTAACCCCCTTAAAAGATCGAATACCTTGTAAAGATGGTTTTCAGGAACCCAGGCCTCTATTGAAAATAAGATATCATCAATGTGACCAGAAGCCATTGATTTAGCATTTTCTAGATAAAATTTATTCAATCTTTGCTCTAAATTTATTCCAAGAACATCTTTGTATTTTGTATAGTTTTTCAATTCAATAATACATTGGCTAATTTGCTCCTGCAACGATGCAATTTCAAGCTTAAGATCACCAAAAGACTTTTGGAATTTCATTTCTGAAAAACCTTTTTTTATTATTTTTGAATCCGAAATTGAAATAAAATAATCAATATTTTTTGATGTAGCGATATAAATCATTGATTCTTCGTATTTTATACTACCTCTTTTGGAACTACTAGCGCAGAAAAATTGCACACACCTGTTTGATTCACTTTCTAGCAATGATAATTGTTTTAAATCAAAATCTCCAAGTGGAGCTATTCTATTAATCTCTAGATTTGCTATTCTCAATTGCTCTTGTAAGTTCGCAAGCTTTGTATTGTTGTGGAGAATATTTGCAATAGTTTTCTTGGGATCAATTTCTGTTTTCTTGTCTTGGTTCAAAACAGTTGGCTGTTTTCTCAAAATTTTAAGAGCTTCAAAATTATCAATTACACCCTTAGGGTAAACAGGTTTAAAGTTGGACTTTTCGGACAAAAATTCTATAAATCCTTTTTGCTGAGCTTTTTTAAAAAAAACATCCATATCTTCCTGGACTCCAACAAAGAGATATTTTCTTACTTTGTGTATGGTCATTCTAATTCTTCCTGTTTTTTCTTCTGTAAAATTTTTGACTTTGCCACTTTGGCCTGAGCAACAGCAGCTAATTCTTGGTCACCTAAAAATATCTTGATTTTTTTTATATTGGCTGTAGTGCGCGGAATAAGTATTTTTTCAAAGAGATTGACTCTAATAGATACCTCTCTAAGTTCTTTTTCGAGTATTGCTTTCTTCTCTTCAACAACTGTAATTTCTTGTTCTATAAGTACAAGGCCCTTTAGTTTGATTATTCCAGCATCAATCCAAAACGGTGTATTATAGAGTGAATAGTCTAATTGTGGAAATAGCACTTCCTTTAATGAGGGAATTTCTGCACCGGCAATGTTTTCATAATTTTTGGAAATACTACCGACTTTAACATATTTTTTGATGGTTTCAGTTTGAGGTTGGCTTAAGAGTACTTGAAACTCTTCACAAATAGCTTTTTGATTAAGGAATTTCTTATTAAGCTGTTCAATCTCATAGATTGTATTATTTACCTCGGTTTGTAGCATTGACTTCTTGAGCTGTAGTGTGGGTAAGTATTTCTCTAGTTGACTTAGCTTGTACCTTTGATCTTTAAGTTCGGTTTTTGTTAGTTTGACTTCAGTCATTACTTTACCTTTTGAGGCCAATACTTATTTATAAGTTCTTTTTTGAGTCCTGTTTCGTACGGCTCAAAGCACTCAGCTAAAGTCTCCCAACCTCTATCAAGGGCCTCGTCAATTGGTATATTTACTTCTAAATCCATCATTCTTTGTTCAAATAAAAATGAATACTCTAGAAGTTTTCTATCCCACTTTGAGAGCTTAAATCCCATACTTTGACGCTCACGTGCTTTTTTAGATTCTGCATAAAGCCTTATCAACGTATTTGCTATATCACCATGATCTTCTCTTGTTACACTGCCAATAACCTGCTGCTTGAGCCTTGAAAGAGATCCAAATGGATCAATTCTACCACCATGAAGGTAAAATTGACCTTCAGTAATATAACCCGTATTGTCTGGTATAGGGTGGGTTACGTCCCCTCCAGGCATCGTTGTTACAGATATTAATGTAATAGAACCACTCCCTTCAATATCAACTGCTTTTTCGTATCTAGATGCAAGGTCTGAATAAAGTGATCCAGGGTAGCCCCTGTTAGATGGTACTTGGTCCATTGTGATCATGATTTCTTTAATTGAATCCGCAAAAGCAGTCATGTCAGTTAATAAAACTAGAACGCTTTTATTTTTTATTGCGAACTGCTCAGCGCAAGCAAGAGCCATATCTGGTACTAAAAGGCACTCCACTGCAGGATCGGTCGCCTTATGGATAAACATAATAGTATTCTCCATTGCACCAGATTTTTCTGAATTATCAACAAAGGCTTGATAGTCATCGTATCTAAGGCCCATACCCCCAATAATTACTACATCTGCATCTGTTTGATTGGCAATACGCATCAAAAGTTGGTTGTAAGGCTCTCCAGCAACAGAAAAAATTGGTATTTTCTGAGATTTAACCAAACAATTGAAAACATCAATCATTGGTATATTTGTATTAACCATTTGATGGGGAACAATACGCTTCACAGGATTAAACGAGGGTTGACCTATATCCACTTTTTTTCCAACAACACGTGGCCCATTATCAATTGGGTCACCCACTCCATTTAAGCGTCTACCAAGCATCGAGTCTCCGACAACAGTTTGAATTTGCTTGCCCAAAAATGTAACATGATCACCCGTTGAAATTCCCCTGGGGTTTTCAAATGTTTGAAGGGTTACTTTTTCTCCATCAATACTTAGTACAGATGCAAGAGTTGATTTCCCAGACTGACGGTGAACCTTACCTAATTCCCCCATTTTTATATTCCTAGCAATAACGGTAATTAGATTTCCACGTATGTCTACAATTCTATCATAAATCTTGTTCATTATATTCCTTATGATTGTTTCATCGCATTTTTCAAGCGGTTTTTAATTTCTTCAAGGGCTTTTATATATTCTGGAGATTTGTATTGTAAAAAGTTCATATTTTTTATTTCGCTTTGCAAATTAAGAAAATAATTCCTGGCCTCATCATGCGTACCTAAGTCAAATTGTGCATCGAATATGTGCTGAATCAATTCGAAAAGCTCAATTTGTCTCTCAAGTGGGCAGTATGCATCTTGTTTATCAAAGGCATTTTGTTGCAAATAAGAAAAATCATAGAGCTCTCCTTTTAGATAAATAGTCAAGTCTGATACTGTAACACCCTCCTCACCAACAACTTCCATTCTTTTACCTATTTCATCGCTTTTAAGAATAAAGTCAAATGCTTTTTTATTTTTCTTATTCCAATCTACTACTTTATCTTCAAGGTCAATGCTTACATCATCAATATATTTAGACCATGATATTAGTGGATCAATCGCAGGGTACCTTCTAGCATCACTACGAGCCCTCGAAAGTCCTAAAAATGCCCCAACTACATTAAGAGTTGCTTGTGTTACAGGCTCCTCAAAATTACCTCCAGCTGGGGATACCGAACCTGCTATGGTCAAAGAGCCTGTTTTGCCATCAGCTAATCTAATAACTCCGGATCTTTCATAAAACGCAGCAATTCTTGATGCTAGGTACGCAGGGAATGCTTCTTCCCCAGGAATTTCTTCAAGGCGCCCTGACATTTCTCTCATTGCTTGAGCCCACCTAGATGTTGAGTCGGCAAGAAGAAGGACGTCAAGCCCCATTTGTCTATAGTATTCAGCAATAGTTGCTCCCATGTATACGGATGCCTCCCTTGCTGCAACAGGCATTGATGATGTATTACAAATCATTACGGTCCTGTTCATTAAAGAATCATTGGTGTGAGGATCTTTCAAATCTGGAAAAGTCTTTAAGACCTCAACAACTTCACCTGCTCTTTCGCCGCATGCTGTAATGATAACGAGATCAACAGATGAATATTTAGAGAGGTGATGTTGTAAGACAGTCTTTCCAGCTCCAAAAGGGCCAGGAGTACAAAATGTTCCCCCCTTTAAAATTGGAAACTGGGTATCAATCACCCTTTCACCTGTGTCCATCATTTTTTTTGCCTTGATTTTTGTGCCCCTGAGTAAGGGGGCTTTAACAGGCCACTTTTGAAGCATTTTACACTCGTGTTCAATACCCTTTTCGTCTTCAACAATAGCTATTGTTTGGTCAACAGTATAAGATCCTTCCTTTTCAATAAATTTAACGCGACACTGTCCATTTAAGGAAAAAGGGACCATGATCTTGTGTTCAAATCTACATTCAGGAGTGATGCCAAGGGTATCACCACGTTCTAACATATCTTCTTTTTTAGCATGAGGCTGAAAAGGCCATTTTTTTTCTCTATCAAGAGCGGGCATGTAAACACCTCGCTCAAGAAATAAACCAGCCTTCTCCGCAACATCCTCAAGAGGATTTTGCAAGCCATCAAAAATAGAGCTGATCAAACCAGGACCTAGTTCGGCTTCAAGAAGATTAGAAGTAAAACGCACCGGTGTATTGAGCTTTACCCCGCTTATATCTTCGAAAACCTGCAACTTGGCAATATTACCGGCTATTTCAATTACCTCACCCTTTAATAAAGTACCATCGATGTCAACTAATGCGACTTCACCTTGTTTTATATTGTTTTCAAAATGTACATGAAGCAAGTTTCCAAATGCTTTTACAACTTTACCAGAACCTTCTTCTAACTTTATAACTGTCATAATCTATTAGTCACCATTTTGTTTAAATTTTTGCCCCCTATTTTTTCATCAAGAGAAAATATATTTTCAACAATAAGATAGGCTTGTACGTAGGCCATCAGCGAGTCAATACTAAAAGGCTCTTCTTCTAAAAATTTTATCGTATTACCATATCTGTATTCATTCATTATTTTAAATTGCATCAACGGGTCGCTGGGATTTTTTGCAAGTTTTTCACCTAATTTTTGGTATTTCAATGGAAAATCAAAGACAGGCGCATCTTTTAATGCTATAACCTCTGCCATAAACGTACCTTTATCGTCTTCAAATTGCAAGGAAACCAGCGGGTCTACGTTTAATTGTTTGGCCCTATATACGGCAAGTAAAATTCTTATTTCTCTTTCGGTTCTAAAATAAAACTGTAAAAACTTTGAAGTAGATGCACACGCAAAATCAAAAAAAGAAGTAAAAAGCTGCTGAAAATTTTTTAATGCACTATCAGGATCTTTAAATTTCTCAATAAATTCAGTAAAAAAACTAGGAATTCCGTCCATTTTTACAAATAACTGATCAAGATCTTTTTGATTAAACTTACCGAAATGAGAAACCCTCTCACCAGAAAGTACCTTTTGAAAATTCTCGACATCTAGGTAGGTAAGAAGTGTATTGAACTGATTATAGTCAGCACTGCCAAGGTTTTCTTTAAAAAGTGTTTTTATAGCCTCAAAACCAATATCAGGACGCTCGGCAAGTGAAATAGGCGGCAAATAAGTGGAGATAAAGAAATAATTTTTCATCTTAAACCGAAAAAATCAATGCTCTAAAGTCTTCTCTGACGAAATCGGAAATAAGCCTTTTTAACGCATCATCTGAAATATCAAAGGTGATCTTTTTATCAAGCAAGCTTACCTTGGCGCCGTCTTGAACATTACCAATTACAACTGATTCCGATCTAAGTTTCGAGAGGATATGTGAGCCCAAAGACTCATTAATCTGTTTGATATCCAATTTATTAGAAACTACTGCTTTAATGTCAGCATCAGTTCCCTCACTGTCGATCGCAGATATTATAGATTTCAGGAGTTCAACAAGTATATTTGGGTTAGAAAATGCTTCGGAAATTGTTTGGGAAAGTGCTGGATTGAAAAGCTCATCTTCAATTGACTCACGTAAAAGGCTTAAGGACTTTTTTACAGCAAGATTTAAAGAAGCACTTAAAATGCTTTTTTCTTGCTCTATTTTTTCATTGGTCTCTTTCAACAAAACTGAGGACTGACTCTTAGCGTGGTTAATGATTCTACCTGCTTCAATCTTAGCATCATGGATAATCTTGTTGGCTTCAACTCGAGCAGGCTCTATTGTCTCCTTGCGGAGTACATCACAAATTTTTTTTACTTTCTCAGGTCCGTTATCTTGCATTGAAAATTTTCCTCATCCGCTTTTCTTCATCATACTAAGCCCACCAACCATTAATTATCAACTCAAAATAAACAATTAGCATGGGACTTTGCATTTGAAAGAATACAAAAATAGCTGTTGATTTTGCTTCCTAGTTAAAGGATAGCCCTGAATGTGGATTGAATTGCCGGTAAATATACTCATTTTTCATCATTGTTAATATTTAGCAAACGCAAAAGGAGAAGTAGTTAAAAAGGAAATTAACTTATCAGTCCGTTACTGGTATAACAAGTTAAAAAATCTTGCTAGCGGTCTTAAACCATATCATTAAAAAAAAACTTGAAAAGAACTCTGTTAAGTATAAAATATTGTTATAATTAATTTGAATTAAGAAAATGACCAACAGATATTTATTAACTACACTTATTCTGCTTAAGTCCCTTTGTTGCAATCTACATGCAGATGTAAGCAGCAGTGAAGAGAATTCTGAAATGAATGACAGCTATTATGCTACCAGCCAGGATAATAAAGATCTTTTAGGATACGGATCTACTATTGCTACTAGCGATGCACTGAGTAAGTCTATGTTTGGCTGGGGTATTGGGCTCGCTGTAGTTATTGCTGCTGTTGCTGCTGTAGTTCATTCAAGCAGCTCTGGTCATTCCGATAAAGATGATAGTTAAAGTAGTTAAAACTGCAAACTGTATTATAATTTATTGCCTTATATTAACTTGCTCAACTTTACATCCAAATATATTTACTTTTATACCCCCAAAGTCATGGAAACAGGCGCAAAAAGATATTAACGAATTGGGTGTTTATAAAGGAAAGAAGTCATTTGACTTCACTCCAACAATGATTTTATCTGCTGAAAAAACCGGTAGCATAAAACTTACAGATTACATAGCAAATGTTGAAAAGCATTATTCCGAAAAATTGGATTTTGAATATATTACAGCAGGGTGTATTGAAACGCGCTCCGGGACCGGGCGACAAGTATTTTTAGACACAAATATCGGCTCAACGAAGATAAGATTAATACAATTCTTTTTCCCTTTCGAAAACTATATCTATATTATTACAACTTCAATAAAGCGACGAGACTTCTTAAAATATTATCCCGTTATTAACAAGTCACTAAAAAGTGTAGAAGTTACCAAAGATATAAAAAATTTAAAAAGAAAATATAGTAGTGGGTAAGTATTTTTTTTTAATTACTATGCTTCTCTTAGCCTGCTCAAAAAGCACCTGGGAACATGTGTATATACCTAGTAAGTATGATGAATATGATATTGCAAGTATGCAGTACCAAAATCTAAACAATAATTCTAGAATAAATTTAGAGATTGTTAAATCAGGAACCGACCTATTTTGCTACATTTATTTCAAAAATATTAGTGAAAATCACTTTAATAATTCATTACAACTCACAATATCTGATGAAAAAGATAGCAAGGTTTTTAAATTGTTAGCAGATCAAAGATGTAAAAAAATTAAACTAACCGATGATTGTTTTTCTTATCTCTTAAAAAAGCTTAAACATTCATCTGAGGTCAAAATCAAGCTAGTTGATGTAGAAACAATTATTAATAGCGCTGATTTCGAATTAAATTTTCAAGCATTATATAAACGATCATTGAAAAATTATACAAAATCACACGTGAGTCTTGAACTATTTTAAAAATATGGTATATCGAAATTAAAACAAAGAGGACACAATGAATAAACTTGAATCATTAAAAAAACACACAACAATTGTTGCTGATACAGGAGAAATAAATGAAATAATGCATTTTAAACCAACAGATGCAACAACAAATCCATCGCTAATCCTAAAGGCTGCTGAACTGCCTGAATACCGCCATTTGATCGATGATGCAATCAATTTTGGAAAACAAAGTAAAAGACAAAATATTATTGAAGGTATCATTACAAAGCTGTTCGTAAATTTTGGCTTAGAAATCCTAAAACACGTTCCAGGTAGGGTTTCAACGGAAGTAGATGCGCGGCTATCATTCGATGTAGAAGGAAGTTTAAAAAAAGCACACGACTATATCAGTTTGTATGAATCGGCAGGTATTTCAAAAGAACGTGTATTGATAAAACTAGCATCAACATGGGAAGGAATAAAAACTGCCGAAATCCTTGAAAAAGAAGGTATTCATTGTAACATGACATTAATGTTTTCTATGGCTCAAGCTATCGCATGCGCAGATAATGGTGCAACTCTTATTTCTCCATTTGTAGGTAGAATTCTTGACTGGTATAAAGAGCATGAACATAAAGATAACTACGAAGCTTCATGTGACCCTGGCGTACTATCTGTCACAGAAATTTTTAACTACTATAAAAAATTTGGATATAAAACACAGATCATGGGGGCAAGTTTTAGAAATAGTGGTGAAATAATTGAGCTTGCTGGATCTGATTTATTAACAATTGCTCCCAAATTTCTAAAAGAGTTAAGTGAGGAAGATGGAGAAATTGTTAAAAAGCTTTGCAGCGAAAAAGCAAAGGGAGCAGATATTAAAAGGATTCACATCGACGAAAAAATATTTAGATATATGCTTAATGATAATCCAATGGCAACAGAAAAGCTCGCTGAGGGGATCAGGAACTTTGCCAAAGATACCATGAAGCTTGAGAAATTGATCGAAAGCATGCTCTGAGCAGTATCAAACATATATCGTGGGAGCAGTATGCTCCCACATGCGCTAATCGTCAAAAGCAAATTCTAAAATATCTTCGTCGTCTTTATTAACAAGCTTATCAACTCTTTTGGAATAGTCAGTAAAACCTGTACCACCCGGGATCATGTGTCCCATAATTAGGTTTGCTTTAAAATCTAAAAGATAATCTGTTTTACTTTCACATGCAGCATCTGAAAGTACACGCGTGGTCTCTTGGAAAGATGCAGCAGAAACAAAGGATTCTGTACCTAATGAAGCTTTTGTTATGCCAAGTAAAACAGGTGCCGCTTGAGCAGGCTTACCCCCTTCATCAATAACTTTTTCGTTATGCTTATGAAAGGACTTTTTATCTATATTTTCGCCGTATAAGAATGTTGTGTCACCAGGATCGGTTACTCTCACTTTTTGAAGCATCTGTCTAACAATAATTTCTATATGCTTATCGTTGATATCTACACCTTGGAGCCTGTATACTTCCTGGACTTGATTGACAAGATACTTCTGGAGCTCTCTTACCCCACAAACATCTAAAATTTCCTGGGGAACAACTAAACCATCTGTTAGCTGTTGCCCCTTAATCACAGTATCACCTCTTTGGACAATTAAGTGCTTTGTCAAAGGTATTAGATGCTCTTCCTCTATACCAGTATCATCGTCTTTTACAACGACAATTCTTTTGCTCTTCTGAACACCTTTAAAATCAATGATACCATCAAGTTTGGCAATCTCAGCAGCGTCTCTAGGCCTTCTTGCTTCAACAAGCTCAGCAACACGAGGCAGCCCCCCTGTAATGTCTTTAGTCTTAATAGCTCCTCTTGGAAGTCTAGCAAGAATATCACCTGATTCGACTTTCTGGCCATTAGCTACTGAAATAATCGCACCTGAAGGAATAGCGTAGGTTCCTACTAGGTCTTCAAATTTATCATCAGCAAAAATAACAACCTGAGGATGAAGTTCTCCCCTGTGCTGCCTTACCACAAGTTCCACTTGGTTCGTCTGTTTATTTATATTTTTGATAGTAGAAATACCTTCAACAAGGTCCTCGTATTTTACGTAACCTGGCTTTTCGCAAATAATTGGTATATTATGCTGCTCCCAAAAGCCAATACGATCACCCTTACTCACGCTTGTCTCGTCATTGAGAACAATCTGCGTTCCAAGCTCAATAGTAAATGTTTGTAGGGGTTCTATCGACTTTGTACTTAACAACTTTTTATACTCTTCCAAAGACCTTCCTTCGTCTCTTAATATGTGTAAAAAGCCATTTTTATTTAGGGCTAAGTGCACACCATCTTTATTTTCTACAGTTCTTAGAGAATCATAGACCAGGATACCTTTATGCTCAGCTATGAGGTCTGGCGTAGCGTGAGCCGATGCGATTCCTCCAAGGTGGAAGGTACGCATAGTAAGCTGAGTACCTGGTTCACCAATTGACTGGGCAGCAATGATACCAATGGCTTCTCCCATGGCTACTTTTCTACCATTTGCTAAGTTAATACCATAACATTTAGAGCATATACCTCTTTTCGATTCACACGTTAGTGGGGATCTTATCTTTACCGACTCAATTCCTGCATCATCTATAGCATTGGCCTGATCATTGGTAAGAATATCCCCAGATTTTGCAAGGAGCATTGTCTGATCACCTGGCATATAAATGTCGTCACATACCGTTCTGCCATAAAGTCTATCTCTAAGGGGCAATAGCTCTTCCTGACCTTGTTTTATAGCTGAAACGTAGATTCCATTTAGTGTTCCACAATCTTCTTCAGTAGCTAAAACATCTTGTGCTACGTCAACTAACCTTCTTGTAAGATAGCCTGAATCTGCTGTCTTAAGAGCTGTATCAGCCAAACCCTTTCGGGCACCATGAGAGGATATAAAGAACTCTAGAACATCGAGGCCTTCTCTGAAACTCGCAGTAATTGGGGATTCAATAATTTCTCCGGAAGGCTTTGCCATCAATCCCCTTAAAGCCCCAAGTTGCTTAACTTGAGATTTGTTACCCCTAGCACCTGAGTCCATCATTAAATATAACGGATTAAGTTTTTTATCCGCGGGATCAGAAATCAGTTGAAATAGCTGTTCAGCTAAAATCTCAGTTATATCTGTCCATATACTTATAATTTTAGAGTGTCGTTCACCCTCTGTGATAATACCATCTTCATATTGTTTAACCACCACAGCAACTTTTGACTGAGTTTCCGTAATTATTTTTTGCTTTTCTTCTGGGATGGATACATCTGTGATACCCATCGATAACGAAGCTTTTGTAGCATGTGTAAACCCTAGATATTTTAAGTTATCTAGAAATTTTACAGAAACTTCAAGACCGACTTTTTTGTAAGTATTAAGCACGAGCTCAGACATCTTCTTTTTTCTCAGCGAGTAGTTCTGAAAACCTAGTTCTTTTGGTACAATTGTGTTAAAGAGTACCCGTCCAGGAGTAGTTTCAATGATACCTGTTTCTAATCGAAGCTTAATCATCTCATGAATGTGTACCCCTTGACCGAGATCGTCTATGCGTCCTTCGGATGGTTTATCACCATACCAGTTGTAGCTTCCTGAACCGTAAAAGGCGTGAAGGACTTCATCGAAACTAGCAAAAATCTTTGTCTTTTTACCGTTCTTTTCAGGGAAAGATATCGGATCATGCATCAGATAGTACAGACCTAGTATCATATCCTGCGATGGAACTGCTGCGGGCTTTCCGGATGACGGTAGGAATATATTATCAGGTGCCATCATTAGAAGTTTTGCTTCAAGTTGAGATTCAACGGAAAGAGGAACATGAACAGCCATTTGATCCCCATCAAAGTCAGCATTGAATGCTGTACAGACAAGAGGGTGAATTCGAATGGCTTTCCCCTCAATTAAAACGGGCTCAAAAGCCTGAATTCCCAATCGGTGCAAAGTCGGCGCCCTGTTTAGTAGCACTGGGTGGCCTTGAATAATTTCTTCAAGAACATCCCAAACCTCAGGTTCTCCTTGATGAATCATCTTCTTAGCAGATCTTATGGTATAAACTAATCCCTTGCTTTTTAATCTTTTTACAATAAAAGGCTCGAAAAGTTCTAATGCCATTTTTTTGGGAAGACCGCACTGATTGAATTTAAGTTCGGGTCCAACTATAATAACTGATCTGCCCGAGTAGTCTACTCTTTTCCCTAGTAGGTTTTGTCTAAATCTTCCTTGTTTTCCTTTTAGCATCTCAGCCAATGCTTTCAGAGGTCTATTTCCAGCACCCATTACAGGATGTCCGTGTCTCCCATTGTCAAACAATGCGTCTACGGCCTCTTGTAACATTCTTTTTTCATTCCGAATGATAACATCAGGAGTTTTAAGCTTGAGAATAGACTTAAGTCTATTGTTACGATTAATTACTCTTCTGTATAAATCATTGAGATCAGACGTGGCAAATCGACCACCGTCAAGAGGAACTAAAGGCCTAAGGTCAGGTGGTATAACAGGGATTAGTGATAATACCATCCAGTCAGGATTGTTTGTAGAAGAGACAAAACTTTCAACAATTTTTAGTCGCTTAGCAAGCTTCATTCGAGCCTGCATAGATCGTGTTTTTTTTAGTTTCTCCTTGAGCTCTGCAATTACATTCACTAAGTCTTCTTTTTCTAGCAACTCTCGAACTGCATCACCGCCCATTTGTGCTTTAAACGATCCCACACCCCACTTTTCTTGTGCTTCTCTAAATTCATGATCATTCAGGAGTTGTTTTCTCTCAAGCGTAGTTTCACCTGGGTCCACAACAACGTATTCTTCATAATAAATAACACGCTCAAGTTCAGATACAGACATTCCAAGAATATTACCTATTCGTGTAGGTTGGGTCTTAAAAAACCATATGTGCACAACTGGTACGGCTA
>MDTG01309304.1_pt1 | contig 12903 bp, 10 predicted proteins | sample 811421 | NCBI WGS metagenome assembly MDTG01 (sample SAMN05326645, study PRJNA326480) | marine metagenome | isolation source: seawater | place: Pacific Ocean: South East | collected 2011
ATTATTTTTAAAAATAACAATAACAAATTACTTATTTTTAAAAAACTTTTAAAAAGTAAATATTTTAAAAAACTGGTAGTGATATCTCAAGCATTAAAAAATATTTATTTAGAAAAAGGATATTTAAATGAAACTAAAATCAAGGTGGCTCACGATGGTGCAGATGAAGTAGAAAATTTTAACGACAGAATTAAGTTATTTGGAAACAAAAATTCTTTAAAAGTTGGCTATGTAGGCCATCTATATCATGGCAGAGGAATTGATATGATTATTGAGTGTGCAAAACAATTGAATGATGTAGAGTTTCATCTTGTTGGTGGTATTGAAGAAGATATTAATTTTTGGAAAAATTATTTAAAAAATTTAAATTTAAATAATGTTTACTTTTATGGATTTGTGAATCCAAATGAAACAATAAAATATAGAAACTGTTTTGATATTCTCATGGCCCCTTATTCAAATAAAGTGTCCGTTCATGGCAACATTGGCGACTCTAGTAAATTTATGTCTCCACTTAAAATTTTTGAGTATATGTCCAGTAAAAAAGCAATAATTGCCTCAGATTTATTAGTCTTAAGAGAGGTGTTAAACTCAAAAAATTCAATTTTAGTAGAACCTGAAAATATAAATGATTGGGTAAATGCAATTAATAAATTACGAAAACAAGAGAATAGAGATTTTATAGCAAATAATGCTTTTAAAGATTTTAAAAATTTCACATGGAAAACAAGAGCTTTACAAATTATTGATAAAGATAAATTATTATTTCACTAATGTTTATATTAAATTCAAATTTTAAAATTTTAATTAAAAGAATTGTATATTTTAGTTTTATAACTAAGTTTTTCGGAAGAATATTTTTTCAGCCTTTATACAAAACATTTAGATTAATTAAAAGTTCAAGAAGATTTCGTGCGTCACTGTGGGTTGATTGGCACAAAGAGATAGTAGATGTTTGGATGCAGAAAAAAGATGGAAAGATATTTAAAGATGCCATAAATATCTCAAAAAATATATTATTGAAGAGGAAAAAATTTATCAAAGAAAATTTATTACCAAAAAATACTGGTGGTGGTGGAAATGAAGCTTTATTATTCTTTTTAGTTAGGTTTATTAACGCAAAAAAAGTTTTAGAAACAGGTGTTGAGGCTGGAGCATCTTCTCAGAGTATACTTAAAGCATTGAATTTAAATGGAGGCGGTAAATTGTACAGTAGCGATTTAGCTTTCATTCTAGACGAAAAGCAAGTGGGAAAATTAGTAAGTAATGAATTAAGTGACAGTTGGTTTTTAATACATAAAGGTGATAGAGAAAATATACCAATAATTTTTAAAGAAGAAAAAAATTTTGATTTAATTTATTATGATAGTGATAAATCGTACGAGTCAAAAAAATGGTTTATAGAGGAAATTAAAAAAAATGCTCTACCCAAAATATTAGTTTATGACGATATTGATAGAGATTCTTTTTTTTCAGAATTTGTAAAATCATTCAACTATAAATACAGAGTATTTGGAAATACCGGAGTCATATTTTTTGATAATAGTTACTTTTAAATATTTTTTTTGCACAATGATATATCTTTATTTTTTTTTATTAAGTAATGACAGAGTTATTTAGTTTAGCACTAATTTTAATTGTAACACTAATATTTGTTTATGTTGCGATTATTAAGCCTGAGATAAAAAATATTATTCTTGCAGCTTTAATAATTCGTTTAATCTTTTTATCATTTGGTAGTTTTATTTCACTACCTGATAGTGAAGGTGATGCAAACACATTTGAAAGTCTAGCAGCATATTGGGCTGAATTTGGGTTCTATGAATTTTATAGAAATTTGGTTGAAGATAAATTAGATAAGGGGAATTTCTTGAGTTTGATTATTACTTTTCCATACCTTTTATTTGGCAGAAATATATTAATACCAATATCAATTAATTTATTAATAAGTATGGGAACAGTTATTTTAGGATTGCACATATCAAAAAAAATATGGGATAGGAAGATTTCGAAAAAAGTTGGATGGGTTTTAGCGTTATATCCGCCACTAATCTTATATTCGTCTGTTGTTCTAAGAGAAGTTTATGTTTGGTTTTTTATGTTAGTTGCTATTAATTTTATAATTAATTGGTCTAAGACAAATGATCTAAAAAATATTTTTTTTGTATTAATTAGCTTTTATATATTAAGTTTATTTCATGGTCCCTTATTATTGGGTGTTTTTGCTTTTTTATTTATTGTAATTTTTCAAAAACTTAGGGAGATCTTTTTGAATTCCTGGGGGCTCAGAATTAAGATTAAAGACATATTTTTACTAACAATTGCATTTATAATTATAATCAACTTTTTGTTAGGAAATATTAACATCCCTAAAGTACCAAGTTTTGATATAAAAGCAAATTTATTTGAAATTATAAACAGATCTCAATTTGCCACTAGAGGAGAAGCGTCCTATCCCGAATGGTCAAGGTATGAAAATAATATAGATATTTTATATAAAACACCAATAAAAATGTTTTTATTTTATATTTCACCATTACCTTGGGAAGTAAAAAAATTTAGCCACATAATAATTATGATTGATGGGTTCTTTTATTTTTTTTTAATTTATCTACTAATAAAAAACTTTAAAAATATTTGGAAAAATAAGACATTAAGAATACTTTTTATAATCTTTATATTTTATTCTTTAATATTTGCTTTAGGTATCGGAAATTTTGGAACTGGTTTTAGGCATCGAACAAAATTTTTAACTTTACTTATATTGATAGTTGCAGCTTATTTGCCTAAATTATCCTTAAGTAAAAAATTCGATAATAAGTAATTTTTTTGTTAAATTTAGTGTAGTTTTAAAAATTAATGAAAATTGTTCATATAATTACTGGTCTTGGAGATGGTGGAGCGGAACATACACTATATAAAATCTGTAAATATGATAAATCAAATAACCACTTTGTAGTATCTCTTAAAAATCCAGAAAAATATTACCCATTATTAAATAAATTAGGAATAAAGGTTTATTGTTTAAATTTAAAAATATATTCAATTATTAAATTTATTTATCTAATTCAACTTTTGAAAAATTTAAAACCTGATATTGTACAAACTTGGTTGGTGCATGGAGATCTCGTGGGGGGTATTGCAGCAAGATTAGCTGGGCTAAAAAATATAATTTGGAATGTTAGATACTCAAATCTTGAATTTGGAAAAGCTAAATTAATTACTATCTTAATTCTCAAAATTCTCTGCAAATTATCTTTTTTTATACCTAGGCTAATTATTGTTGTTTCAAAAAGTGCAAAAAAATCATGTATAGAGCTTGGCTATGATACTAAAAAATTATATTTGATTACTAATGGTTATGATCTTACAATTTTAAAACCTTTTAAAGTTCAAAAGTTAAGATTTAAATATAAATTAAAAAAAAAAATACCAATAATTGGAAAAGTTGCTCGTTACGATGCTAAAAAGGATCACTCTAATTTGTTAAACGCTCTACATTTATTGAAAAAAAAAAATTTAAAATTTAACTGTGTTCTTGTTGGTAAAAATGTTGATAAAAATAATTTTAATTTAATCAATCAAATTAATGTGCTTGAATTGTCAAATTGTATTAAATTATTAGGACAAAAAAATAGCATACTTAATATAATGAATGAAATTGACCTTTTAGTTCAAAGCAGTAGTTATGGGGAAGGTTTCCCCAATGTAGTTGCTGAAGCAATGGCATGTGGTACACCCTGCGTTGTTACAAATGTGGGAGATGCAGCTTCCATTGTAGGTAAAACAGGATGGGTTGTTCCAGCAAAAAAACCAGAAAAATTAGCATCAGCAATTGAAAAGGCATTGTTATTTATTGAAAAAAATTCTTTTAAGAAAAATAATAAGTCACGATTAAGAATAAAAAAAAAATTTAGTATAGAAAAAATGCTTAATCAATACAGAATAGTATGGACTAAGACAACTAAAGTAGTTTAATTGTATGAATATAAAGTTATAATTAAAGTTTTAGCAATCATTTACTTTTAAACTAGATTTATAATGATTCAAAAGTTTATATAATGAATAAAGAATTAAAAAAAATTTTAGTTACTGGTTCAGCTGGTTTTATAGGTTTTTCGGTCAGTAAAAATCTCCTAGAGAAAGGTTATAATATTATTGGGATTGATAATCATAACAACTATTACGATCCTAAAATGAAGGATTCGAGATTAAATAAACTTAATGGATTTAGCACTTACCATCACTATAGAGTTGATTTAACCGATAGAAAAAAATTAGATGAAATATTTAAAAAATTTAAACCTAATAAAGTTATAAATCTAGCTGCTCAAGCTGGTGTTCGTTATTCAATTAAAAATCCTCTAGCATATATTAATAGTAATATTATTGGTTTTGCTCATATTTTAGAAAATTGTCGAGAGCATAAAGTTGAACATTTAGTATATGCAAGTACTTCAAGTATTTACGGTGCTAATACAAAAATTCCTTTTTCTGAACATGATAGTGCAAATCATCCTTTATCTGTTTATGCAGCTTCAAAAAAATCTAATGAATTAATGGCACACTCTTATAGTCATCTTTATCAACTACCTACCTCAGGACTAAGATTTTTTACAGTATATGGACCCTGGGGTAGACCAGATATGGCATTATTTAAATTTACTAAAGCAATTTTGGACGATAAACCCATTGATGTATTTAATTTTGGTAAGCATAGCAGGGACTTTACTTATATTGATGATATTGTAGAAGGTGTAATAAAAACCTTAGCTAATCCACCTAAAAGAAATGATAATTGGAATGGTAATCAGCCAGATCCAGCATCCAGTAAAGCTCCTTGGCGTATTTATAATATAGGAAACAACAATCCAATTAAGCTTATGGATTATATTGATGTGTTAGAAAAAACTTTAGGAAAAAAAGCAAAAATAAATTATTTACCATTACAGCTAGGTGACGTTCAGGATACATATTCAAATACTGATAATTTAATGAAACGATTCAATTACAAGCCATCAACATCGGTAGTTGATGGAATATCAAATTTTGTAAATTGGTATAAAAATTACTATAAAATATGATTACTAAAATTAAAAATCTAAAATTGGCAGTTATTGGTCTGGGCTATGTAGGTTTACCATTAGCTTTAGAATTTGCAAAAAAAAGAGAAGTAATTGGATTTGATATTCAAGAAAACAGAATAAAAGATCTAAAATCTGGAATAGATAAAAATCTTGAAGTAACTAAAGAAGAACTTATTAAGGGAAAACATTTAACATTTACAAAAGATCTTCAAGACCTTGAAATTGCAAACTGCTATATTGTTGCTGTGCCAACCCCTATTAATGAACATAAAAAACCTGACTTAACATTATTAATGTTGGCAAGTAAAACTGTGGCTAAAGTTCTTAAAAAAGGAGATATTGTAATTTATGAATCGACTGTTTATCCTGGTTGCACTGAAGATGATTGTGTTCCTGTTCTTGAAAAATGTTCAGGATTAAAATTTAATAAAGATTTTTTTTGTGGATACAGTCCAGAACGAATTAATCCAGGTGATAAGAAACATCGTATTGCTAACATAAAAAAAATTACTTCCGGATCTACTGTTGAGATTGCAGATCTAATTGATAAATTGTATAACGAAATTGTTGTTGTTGGCACCTACAAGGCCCCTAGTATTAAAATTGCCGAAGCTGCAAAAGTAATTGAGAATACTCAAAGAGATCTAAATATTGCACTTATAAATGAACTTTCAATCATATTCAATAAAATGAGAATTGATACAGAGGAAGTATTAAAAGCTGCAGCAAGTAAATGGAATTTCCTTTCATTTTTCCCAGGATTAGTTGGGGGTCATTGTATTGGTGTTGATCCCTATTATCTAACTCATAAAGCAAAAAATATTGGATATGAACCAGAAATTATATTAGCAGGAAGACGTTTAAACGATAGTATGGGCAACCACGTAGCATCTCAATTAACAAAGGCTTTAAAAAAAAAATCAATTCAAATTAAAGGTGCTACGGTTTTAATTATGGGATTAACATTTAAAGAGAATTGCCCTGATCTTAGAAATTCAGGAGTTAAAAATGTCATTAATGAATTAAAAAAATATAAATGTAATTTACATTTGTATGATCCATGGGCAAGCAGTAAAGAAATCCAAAGCCTTTACGGAATTAAACCTATAACTAATTTGTTACCGAATTCTTATGATGGTATTTTGCTTACTGTTGCTCATAATGAATTTAAAAAAATGGGTCCTCATGGAATACTTAAATTAGGTAAAAAGCCTTGTGTTGTTTACGATTTGAAATATCTTTTTTCCGAAGAGGACACTGATTTGAGGTTATAATTTTTGACCAAACATATACTTATTATTTCTAGCGAATTATTTTCTCTGATAAATTTTCGTGGTTCCTTAATAAATTATCTAATTAGTTGTGGTCATACGATAACTACTCTTGTACCTAAAGAAAAACATCCTAATCAAGAAGTAATTGAAAAACTAAAAAATATGGGTGTTATTATTAAAAATTATTCTTTATCAAGAAATGGCCTAAATCCTATCAGTGATATTTTGTCTTATAGATCAATTAGTTATGTAATTTCACAATCTAACCCAGATATTGTTATTGCTTATACAGCAAAGCCAGTAATTTATGCAGGAATAGCTGTAAAAAATTTTCCTAAAATATGTTTTTTTCCAATAATTACGGGTTTGGGCTACGGATTTACTGAAGGTGCTGAATTTAGACGCAAAGTTATTAAACGACTTATGGTTATCTTGTATAAGGCTGGTTTAAAAAAAGCAGAAAGTATAATTTTTCAAAATTCAGATGATAGAAAACTATTTTACAAATTAAATATTTTAAATAAAAATATGATATCACACATTGTTCATGGGTCTGGTGTTGATCTAAATCTATACCCATTCTCACCAATCCCAAAAAAACCTGTATTTTTAATGCTAGCAAGGCTTTTAATTGATAAAGGGGTTAGAGAATATGCAGAAGCAGCTAGTTTAGTAAAAGCTAGATTTCCAAATGTAATATTTCAGCTAGCTGGTCGACTGGACACAAATCCTTCTAGTATCAGTGCTGAAGATTTAAACAATTGGATCCAAAAAAATTTTATTCAATATCTTGGTGAAATCTCCTCAGTTCAACAAAGTTTATCTAATTGTAAATTTTTTGTATTACCATCTTATCGTGAAGGAACACCAAGATCTGTACTTGAAGCAATGGCAACTGGAAGACCAATTATAACAACTGATGTACCAGGTTGTCGTGAAACTGTAATTCAAGGAAAAAATGGGATACTTGTACCTCCAAAAAACTCTAAATCTTTAGCAAACGCAATGATAAAATTACTTGAAGAAAGTGAAGAGAAAATTCAAAGTATGGGGCGAGAAAGTTTCATTTTATCAAAAGATAAATATGATGTAGAAAAAGTAAATAGAAGTATTGTTGATATAATTAGATTGTAACCTAAATATAAAAAGATGCGTTTTTTTGACATTTCATTTGCTTTAATTGGTTTATTATTTTTTTCACCTTTATTTTTTTTAATTTTCATTTTTGCATATTTTGATACAGGCTCTCCTTTGTTTATTCAAAAAAGAGTAGGATTGAATCTAAAAACTTTTACTTTAGTAAAATTCAGAACTATGAAAATAAATACTTTATCTAAAGGTACACACTTAATTAATCCATCTAATGTTACTTATTTTGGATATTTTCTCAGAAAATATAAACTTGATGAACTTTTACAATTATGGAATGTATTAATTGGTAATATGAGTTTAGTGGGACCACGCCCATGTTTATTAAATCAAACAAAATTAATTAATGAGCGCAAAAAAAGAGGTGTGTTTAAAGTAAAACCTGGCATTACTGGTCTTGCACAAGTCTCTGGAGTAACCATGAAAACCCCAACGCTTCTATCAAAAACAGATTTAAAAATGATTGAACAGATGAATTTATATTATTATTTTTATTATATCTTTAAAACTTTACTGTAATTTTTAAATTAAACTTAATAAAATATATTAATAATGATCATAAGAGTTGTAGGTATTAGTATTTCACTTATTCATTCAACTTTTTATTGCTATGAGACTATTATTAAATTCAATTAATATATAGTATATTAAATTAATATTTTATATTTAATTGTATTTATATTTATAAATGAAAAATTATATCAAAGATATCCCAAACTCTTTAGTTTCTCTTAGCCGATATTCAAAGCGAACCATAGCAATTATTACAGATCTAGGCTTGTGCATTTTATGTACATGGCTAGCTTTTTTTATTAGATTAGAGGAATTAATTTTATTTAAAGATTTTAATTTTTATCCTGCAGTAATATCTGCAACTATTGCAATACCAATATTCTGGTTGTTTGGTATTTATAGAACTTTATTTCGTTACACTAGTATATCAATCATTTCTAATATCTTGTTTTCTTCACTTGTTTACGGATTGTTGTATTTTTTAGTCATAGGAGTTTATGGAATTCAGGGAGTTCCGAGATCAATCGGTGTACTTCAACCAATATTAGTACTACTAGCAATTATGACTTCAAGATTATCAATTAAGTATATTTTAGATAGTAGTTATAGCACCAGGGCAAAATCTCTTAATAAAAAAAATGTTTTAATTTATGGAGCAGGTGATGCAGGAAGACAATTGGTGATAGCATTAGAAAATAGTCCAGAATTTAAGGTTGTAGGTTTTTTAGACGATAATATTAATTTACATAAACAATATCTGCTTGGTCAAAAAATTTATTCTTTTGATAATTTAGAAAAATTAATTCAACTTAAAGAGATTAATTTAGTTTTTCTTGCATTACCTTTGATTAATAGACAAAAAAGAAATGAAATTATTGAGGATTTAAATAAATATAAAATTCAAGTAAAAACACTGCCTAGCATTCAAGATATTGTTGATGGAAAAATATCAATTTCTGATATCAAGGATTTATCTATTGAAGATCTCTTAAGTAGAGAGCAAGTTCAGCCAAATCTAGAATTAATGTCTAAAAATATTAACTCAAAAGTTGTATTAGTAACAGGCGCAGGTGGTTCTATAGGATCAGAATTATGCAATCAAATTATAAGATTAAAGCCAAAAAAATTGTTACTTCTAGAAATGAATGAGTTTGCTCTTTATAAGATTAATGAAGAGTTAAAAACTTTAAAGCCAAATTTAAAAATTATTCCTCTATTAGTAAATATTCAAAATTCAACAAGGACAGAAGAAATTTTTAAAACTTTTAAGGTTGATACAGTTTATCATGCTGCAGCATACAAACATGTTCCTTTAGTTGAAGAAAATATTTGTGAAAGTGTTAAAAATAATGTTCTAGGAACTTTTTTTATTGCAAAAGTCGCATTAAAATACAAAGTATCGAATTTTGTTTTAATCTCAAGTGATAAAGCTGTTAGAGCAACTAATATCATGGGCGCTAGTAAACGTCTTGCTGAAATTTGTGTTCAAGCTCTTTATCATCAAAAAAATAATAACACTAAATTTGCGATAGTTCGCTTTGGTAATGTATTGCAATCATCTGGCTCTGTAATTCCTAAAATCAAAAAGCAAATAAAAGATGGAGGACCGGTGACATTAACACATCCAGAGGTTACTCGCTATTTTATGACTGTAACTGAGGCCTCACAATTAGTAATTCAAGCAGGATCTATGTCCAATGGTTGTGAGGTGTTTCTCCTAGATATGGGAGAAAGTGTCAAAATTAAAGATTTAATTTATAAAATGATAAAATTATCGGGTTTAACAGTCAAAGATAGTAAAAAAAAAGATGGAGATATTGAAGTGAAGGTAATAGGGTTAAGACCGGGTGAAAAATTGTATGAGGAGTTATTATTAGGAGATGATCCCCAAAAAACTTATCACGAAAAAATACAAAAAGCTCAAGATCCTTTTATACCGTTCGATCAACTAAAAATAAATTTAGATAAGTTATCAATTTTATTAGATGAAAATAAAGAGTTTGAAGTAAAAGATATGCTAAATAGACTAATTCCATCCTATCGATCTAATTCGAAAATTATTGATAATATTTATAAAGAAAAATTAAAATTTAACAGTTTTAGACAATCTTCAGAAACAATGAAAGATCAAGAAAACAAAATTATAAGGATTAAAACTAAATAATCTTAATTTCAAATTGAAGTTTTTTATGAATAGCTTGAAAGGCTCAAATAACGTTTTAATTAATATCATAATAGTATCTATTATACCTTTTTTAATTTGGGGGCCTTTTTTTCCAGATTTAATTGTCAGTATTTCGGCCCTATTTTTTTTATATTATGTATTTAAAAATAAAAAATTTCATTATTTTTTAAATAAACCATTAATAATTTTTTTTATTTTTTGTATCTATTGCATTGTTATAAGTCTTTTTGTTGCAGGAGATAAAATACTTAGTCTAGAGAGTTCTTTATTTTATTTTAGAATAGGGGTGTTTAGTTGTTTTATATGGTATTTAATCAATAAAGATAAAAGTATTTTAACTTATTTTTATTATACTTTAATTTTTTGTTTTTCAGCTTTAGTTATTGATGGTTATTTTCAATATTTTAATGGTGAAAATTTATTAGGATATAAAAATATTATTAGTAGTAGTAAACGTATTTCCTCTTTTTTTGGAGATGAACTCATATTAGGCTCTTATTTATCAAGATTATTTCCATTATTATTTGCTTTATTTTTAATAAAAAAAAAACAGAAATTTGAAATTATTTTTATAGGACTTTTATTTATCTTAGTTGATGTTTTAATTTTTATGTCTGGCGAGAGATCTGCTTTCTTTTTTTTAAATCTATCAACATTTTTTATTATTATTTTTATTAAAAAATACCAAAAATTTAGATTAATTACATTCATTTTAGCTTTAGTGTGTATTTTTGTTTTAGGTCTCAATTCTTCAAAATTGAATGAAAGAATGTTTACTACTCCAGCAAAAAATATGGGTATTATTGAGAGTTCAAATCAAACACTTATTTTCACTAAACAACACGACAGTTTAATAAGAACAGCTTACAACATGTTCAAATATAAACCAATAGTGGGACACGGACCAAAAATGTTTAGAATAATTTGTGAAAATGAAAAATATGCAACAGGTATTTCACCATGTATGACGCATCCTCACAATTTTTATGTGCAACTGTTAGCAGAAACTGGAATTATAGGTTTTTTATTTTTATTTAGTGCACTAATTTATGTATTGTATGCCTCATTTCGACAACTAACATCTATAATATTTAAGCAAGAAAGGTTTTTATCAGATTATCAAGTTTGTTTGTTAGCATGTATATTAATAACAATCTGGCCTATAAGTCCGAATGGCAATTTTTTTAATAATTGGCTGATGATAGTTTATAGTTTACCTATAGGCTTTTATCTTCAATCAATTTATTTTAATAAGTGATTAAAACATAAAATATATTAAAATCTATCAATTTAAATATTATGTTTATAATAAAAAAACATTATTCTGATGAATTATTATAAAAACTTGTTAATCTTATAAATAGTAATATTTTTGATATTTTTATAGAAATATTATTTATATAATAATTTGATGAAAAAAAAAAATTCCAAAATTGAATATGAAATAGATTTATTAGAGCTTTTTAAAATTATTTGGAAGGAAAAAATTAAAATTATTGTAATTGTTATTGCTTCATTTTTAGTAGGCTATACTTATATTGGAGATAAACAGAATGTATCTTCATATGAAGGAAAAATTAATTTTGAATTAGGCAAAGAAACGGAGTACATCAAGTTTCTTGCAGTAACGAATATGTTTGATGAAATTAAAAATTATCAATCTACTCAATATTACAAAAATTATTCTAACGAAAGTCAATTTTTAAATAATGAGGGTTTAGCTTATTCAATTTATCCAGATAAAATTATGGATAAATTTATTAAAGAGATTTTGGATTATGAGGAGATGGTATATGTTTTAAAAAATAATGATCGTATTAAAAAACAAATATCAAAATTATCTGATAAGAACCAAAACGCAAAACTTTATAAATATGTAAAATTATTTACATTAGTATCACCCTCTGAAATAAATAATAATTATGGTTTAAAATTAAGATGGGAAGATAAAAACGAAATGATCCAAATTTTGAGTGATGTGACTGCCCTCACGTTGGTGAACTTAGAGGATTCTATTTATCAAGAATTAGAAGATCTTTTAAGAGTTAAAAAAACAACAGAAGTAAATAAAGATTTAGCACGTGTAGATTATCTATTAGAGCAAAGTCAAATTGCAAAAGAACTTAATATTGAAAATAATCAAGTAGAAAATATTAGTCAAGACGATTCCAATTTATCACTTAGTATCAGCACTAGTGATGCTAAACTTGATTATTTACGTGGATATAAAGCAATTGATAAAGAAATTAGTATTATTAGAAACCGTAAATATCAAGATTTAGTAAACATTGAAAATGAGATAAACTTAATAAAACAAACTAAAACTGACTGGATTTTTTATAATGTATTTTTAATCGATATAAAAAAAATAAATGTTGATAATACAAAAAAAAATTTAATTTTATTTATTATACTTGGTCTAATAATTGGAGTTTTATATGTTCTTATCTCTAATGCAGTCCAATCAAATATGTTGTCAAAAAAAAATAAGTTTAGATAAACTTACTTTTTATAGGAAATTTCTAAGCGTTTATTTATATTAAATTAAAGATTAATCTTTTCTTTACTTTATTTGTTAATTTTAGTAAAAAGTCTCGCCTGGTGATTATTGCGAAAGTGTTATACCCGATCCCATTCCGAACTCGGCAGTCAAGCCTTTCAGCGCCAATGGTACTTTGTCTTAAGACACGGAAGA
>MDTG01223663.1_pt1 | contig 12902 bp, 11 predicted proteins | sample 811421 | NCBI WGS metagenome assembly MDTG01 (sample SAMN05326645, study PRJNA326480) | marine metagenome | isolation source: seawater | place: Pacific Ocean: South East | collected 2011
TAAACTATATTTAAATAAGGCCCAACCTACCAAAAGAATCCTCAATTTTTTAATGAATCTAGCTCCATTAGTGCTACTGTTTTAAATTCAATTGGATGAGTCTCGGATTGTAATGAAATATATCCATTTGAAATTAAGGTTCCGTTAGGTAGCGGATAATTCTCAGGAAGGAATTCTCCTCCAATTTGTGGTTTTGAATATGACATAACAGTATCTCCTTCTATAATATGGTACATGGATTCATTTCCTAAAACAACAAATTCAGCAGTAACCCAATCATCTCCATGAAATGTTTTTGAAGTAGAATTAATGCAATGTTTCGTTTCCAATCTATCCTCTATAAGTACATGCAATCCTGGTGTACAAAGATTCCCATTAGGACGTTCGTCAATTCCATTTCCACCCAATAATTGTCCTTCTAAACTGACAGGAAATTCTTGATATAAGCCCATACTCTGAGGAGATTGACAATGCATCATAATACCATTATTTCTATATGCCCAATCTCCAACATTAGGAAATGCCTGCTCACCTACAAAACGATATTCTACGAGTATTTTGTAGTGAGAAAAGGGTTTCTCATAAAATAAATGTCCATATCTACTTTCAAATGTATCATATCCATCATAGGAAACTTTTAGAAGACCATCTTCAACTCTAAACGTATTTTTATAATTGTCACCTAATTGATGCCCCGAAATTTTTGGAATCCATCCTTTAAGATCTTTTCCATTAAACAATTGAATCCAATTTTCTTTTGATTTGTTTTTAGGTGTAGTTTGACAACTTATAAGAATAATACAGAAAAATATAGTAAGTAAATACTTTGTCATGATTTATAAATCCTAACTATTATGAATATTTATATGACAAGATATACAAATGATATGTTTTTTACAACATTAGAATACCAATACAGTTAAGGTCTTTTCAATTAATCATAAACCGATTGTAATGTATTTTCTTTGGGGTTATATTTGCTTCCGCTTGCCCATGTAATACCTCTTAAAAGAAGTTTTTTGGCCTCTGCTGTATCAAAATCAATAGGTTTGTGCCCAATGGAAAGATAAAAGATCCTCCCGTCTCCATAATAGGTTTTCCATGCCACTGGTATCACACGATCTTTTATCCATGGATGGATACTATCTGTAAATTTAGTAGTGGCCAGCACCTTAATATTCGGGTCAATATGCATGTAATATTGCTCTGTATTTTTCATCGTAAAATCTTTAATTCCGAAGGTAATAGCATCGTTGGTATCAACGATACTCACTTTATAGTCAATTTCACCACCAGGGTGTTCAACCCATTGGCCGCCAATCATATACTGATATTCGGGATTTTTTCTAAATGAATCGGCAAGACCACCATGACAGCCCGCCAATCCAACACCTCTTTTTACAGCATTCTCCAATCCACGAAACTGATCTTTAGTAATTTCACCCATCGTCCAATATTGGATAATTACATCGATAGAGTCCATTATTTTTTTATTAGTATAAATCCCAAGAGAATCTGAAATAACAAGCTGTACTCCTTCTTCTAATAACCATTTTGAAACTTTACCGACAAAAATATCTGGTTGATGTCCGTCCCATCCACCATAGACCATCAAAACTTTTTTGCCATCAAGAGAAGGTAATTGACCCTTTGTATCATTTTTGTCTTTAAGACACCCCAACAAAAAAATAAAGACAAGAATTAGGGTATGAATTCTTATTTTCTTATAATTCATCGTCTATTGATTTTTTATTAGTTAGTAATTTTTGCATACTAAAAACCTCTATAATTTATCTAAATATATACAATACAGTAAATTAGAAAAAAATAAATCATAAAAATTTTGATTTAACCAAGTGATTATTACAAAATTTAAAAGTGGCTTTCATAAGAATTCATTTTCATTGAATTTTAGTAAATTTACATTCCATTATCATGAGTATACATTATTGTAAAAAATCACAGAAATAGTGGTCATTAACCTTAAAAAAAATTAAAAATGTCTCAAAAAAAAGAACCAAGCCTTATAAAATGGGGTTTAAAATATTCAATAAGTGCTGCTATCGCCGGAATCCTGTGTTGTGTAGCACCTGCTGTATTATTTATGTTTGGGCTTATGGGTGGTGTGTATGCTATTTCCTTTGCAGATTTTTTCTATGAAGAAGATGGAAGTACTGGTACAGGATCTTTTATTCTTAGAGCAATAGCTTTCATGATAGGGGCATATGGAATTTACGCATTTAGGAAAAAGCAAAATCAATGTTCTATAGACCCAAAAAGAAAGCGTAAAAATTTGATAATCCTTAGCATTACAATTCTAGTATTAGGACTTGGTCTTTTTTTGACTTTAGAAAAATGGTCCTCATGGTATTTTGATAAACATATTGTACCCGCACAACAAAAAGAACTAAAAGTTACACCATAGTTTCTTAAAGGCCAACATCTTTAATATAGATGTAAGGTCATATGCAATTATAAAATCAGATATTCGAAATGGTTTTTAATCAAAAATTATAATAATGTACTTGGTTTTGAAGAATCATGAAAAATATTAGAGTAATTATACCTGCTTATAACGAGGAAGATTCAATAGAAAAAGTAATTAATGACATTCCTTCTTCTGTAGATGAAATTATTGTTGTAAGTAATAATTCTTCTGATAATACAGAAATAAATGCGCTAAGAGCTGGAGCTACTGTTCTTAAAGAACCTAGAAAAGGATATGGATATGCTTGTTTAAAAGGTCTAGAATATATTGCTAGATTTGAAGAGAATGAACAGCCAGACATTGTTGTTTTTTTAGATGGCGATTATTCAGATTATCCTGAACAAATGACAGAACTTATAACACCAATTATACAAGATAACATCGATTTTGTAATAGGATCTCGAGTAAAACATTTGAGAGAAGCTGGCTCAATGACTCCCCAACAAGTATTTGGAAATTGGTTAGCAACTTTTTTAATGAAATTGTTTTTTAGAGCTAAATTCACAGATTTAGGACCATTTAGAGCCATTAAATATGATAAATTGTTACAACTAGGAATGCAAGACAAAACATATGGATGGACAGTAGAGATGCAGTTAAAAGCAATCAAACAACAACTTTCATATGTTGAAATCCCTATGAAATATAGAAATAGAATTGGAGTTTCCAAAGTTTCTGGAACTCTAAAAGGTACTATATTAGCAGGTATGAAAATTTTAGCTTGGATTTTTAAATATAGTTTTAAGTAATGATTCTTGAATACATCATTATTACCATTTATTCTATAGCGCTCATTCTTATTTTTATCTATGCTTTGGCACAGCTAAACTTATTATTTAACTACATAAGTGCTCAAAAAAAAGAAGATAAAAGTCTTCAGTTTGACATGAAAAACTATAAGGAAGTCCCTTTTGTAACCATTCAACTTCCTGTATACAATGAACTCTATGTAATGGAACGATTGTTAGAAAACATTGTTACATTAGAGTATCCAAAAGAAAAATTAGAAATACAAGTGTTGGATGATTCAACTGATGAATCCATTAATTCTACAAAGAAACAAATTGATCAATTACAGAAAAAAGGGGTAGATATTCAGCATATTCACAGAAAAAATCGTCTTGGGTTTAAAGCAGGGGCTCTTAAAGAAGGTTTACTAATTGCGAAAGGGGAATTTATTGCCATTTTTGATGCTGATTTCTTACCTAAAAAAGATTGGTTGCTACAAACAGTTCCCTATTTTAAAGACCCTCAAGTAGGGGTTGTACAAACTCGTTGGAGTCACATTAATAGAAATTATTCTATATTAACGAAGATCCAGGCTTTTGCCCTGGATGCACATTTTACGCTTGAACAAGTAGGAAGGAACTGCAAAGGTCATTTTATTAATTTTAACGGAACTGCAGGTATTTGGCGAAAAGAATGTATTATAGATGCTGGAAATTGGGAAGGCGATACTTTAACAGAAGATTTGGACCTAAGTTATAGGGCTCAATTAAAAAAATGGAAATTTAAATACTTAGAAGAGGTAAGAACTCCAGCAGAATTACCTGTTGTTATTAGTGCAGCCAAATCACAACAATTTCGCTGGAATAAAGGGGGAGCAGAAAATTTCCAAAAAATGGCGAAAAGAGTTTTATTTGCTAAAAATATTTCTATAAAAACCAAAATTCATGGCTTATTACACTTATTAAATAGTTCCATGTTTTTAATGATTTTTTTAGTAGCTGTTTTAAGTATACCAATGTTATACATAAAAAATGAGTACGAACATCTTCGATCATATTTTTATATGATTAGTTTTTTTATTATTAGTTCTGTTATTTTTTTTATTTGCTACTGGTTTATGTTTAAAAAAAGTTATGGAAGTAGTTTTAAAAACTTCTTCAAATATACAGGTACTTTTTTTACTTTCTTTTCAATTGCTATGGGATTTTCTTTACATAATAGCGTCGCTGTTTTGCAAGGTCACCTGGGGAAGAAAAGTGAATTTATAAGGACTCCAAAATTCAACATTAAAAATGCAGATGACTCTTGGAAAGAAAATAAATACATGCCTAAAAAAACCTCTCTACATCAACTCATAGAGGGAGCATTAACTCTCTATTTTGCTTTTGGAATGTACAGTGCTTTTATCGTAGGAGATCAAGGAGGTGACTTTGGTCTATTTCCATTTCATCTTATGTTGTTTTTTGGCTTTGGTTTCGTTTTCACTAAGTCACTTTTTTCAAAAACTTAAATCATGTTTCTTTTAAGAAAATATCAAGAAGTTTTAGCAATTAGTACGAGTATTATTCTTTATTTTTTTATAGGCTATGACTTGGATAGAGCAAATTTTCCTCAGCTAATTTTTCTATATCTAACCTTATTCATTCCTTTTTTCTTTTTTATGAAAAGACTGAAAAACAACATACCTCTTTTGGTTGCTTTATCTATACTATTCCGATTAACATTTCTACTTGCAATTCCCAATTTATCTCAAGATTTTTATCGATTTATATGGGATGGTAGAATGATTTTAGAAGGATTGAACCCCTATATTTCACTTCCTGAAACATTTATTAAAACAGATAATTTTCCCATAAACCAAGCCTCTGAATTGTATCTAGGAATGGGACAATTAAACGGAAGTCATTACACAAATTACCCTCCTATAAATCAGTTGAATTTTTGTATTGCAGCCATCCTTGCTAAATCGAGTATTTTGGGGTCAGTTATTATCTTGAGATTTCAAATCATTCTAGCCGATATTGGAATTATTTATTATGGTAAAAAATTATTAGAAAAGCTACAATTACCAATCCATCACATTTTCTTATATGCTTTAAACCCATTTATTATTATTGAATTAACAGGAAACTTGCATTTCGAATCTGTAATGATCTTTTTCTTGATTTGGAGTTTGTACTTATTTCTTGATAAAAAATGGGTATGGGCTGCTGTTATTTTTGGATTATCTGTTTCTGTAAAATTAATTCCACTACTATTTCTACCTTTATTTTATCAATGGTTTGCCAAGGAAAAGAAAGGAAAAGGAATACTTAAACTAATCTCTTTTGGAGCTATTATTATGATAATGAATAGTATTTTATTCCTTCCTTTTTTCTCTTCAGATTTGATTGGTAATTATATAAGTTCTGTTGGATTATGGTTTCAAAATTTTGAATTTAATGCAAGTATTTATTATATCGCAAGAGAAATTGGATACTTATGTAGAGGCTGGAATGAAATTGCCATTATTGGAAAGATAATTCCCATCGTTGTTTTTGTTTTTTTATTAATTATAAGTTTTTTTAGAAAGAACAAATCTCCTCAACAACTTATCACAGCTTTATTAATTGTACTTTCTTTCTATTATTTTAGTGCAACTACCGTGCATCCATGGTATATAGCAACCTTGGTATTATTATGTGTGTTTACCAAGTATAGATATCCTATTGTGTGGAGTATAGTAATTATTCTTAGCTATCAAGCCTATACTAATAACCCTTGGGAAGAAAACTTATATTTAGTAATGTTAGAATATTCAATTGTTTATGGATTTCTAATCTGGGAATTGTTTCTTTTAAAAAGAAATCCATTATTGATCAAACAATAACTAATTTATTTAAATTATTATTCTTTTACTTTTCAAAAGTTACAGTGGTTTGACGCTCTCTATTCACTTGAAGCTTTGTTACATCAGGTCTTGAATAATGACCTGCTACATCAAAATTTTGACGTTCTTGTAATACTCTAGAAAAATCTAATGTTTGATAAAATAAGCCTTCTTTATTAATAATTGGTTCTAATAACCATTCTCCATCGGGGCCTACAATACATGAGCCTCCGTTAGCGAGAACATCAGGGGCTTCTTTGACAATTTGATCATAATATGGTGTATCTTTAGGAAAGTCTGATTTATTCATCAAACTAGAAACTGATATTACATAAGAGCGAGATTCTCTTGCAATGAATCGAGTAATATCTTTAGTATTATGAATACTTCCTGGCCATACCGCAATATGTAAGTTTTCACCTTGACCATATAGGGCTGCCCTTGGTAAAGGCATCCAATTTTCCCAGCAGTTCAATCCACCCAAAGTAAAGTCTTTTAAGGAATGTACTTGCAAACCATTCCCATCACCCGGCGCCCAGGCCAAACGTTCATCATAGGTAGGCTGCAGTTTTCTATGAACTGATTTTATCTCTCCATACTGGTTGACATATACCAAAGATGCGTAAATACTGTGTCCTCCCCTATTTTGTGCGCGTTCAATTAAACCCAAATAAACAGCTATTTTGTGTTTTTTTGCAAGTAAACAGATACTATTTAATTCGCCTTTTTCTATTGTGATTGAATTTTCAACATAATATGCATAGATCTCTTTTTGAATAGGAGAGTTCCATTTAGCGCCATTAGTGAGCCCAATCCAAAATGGATAACCAGGTAATAAGGCTTCACCAAAAACAATAAGTTCAGCCTCTTCTTTGGAAGCTTCTTTTATAGAGTTTTCAATTTTTTGTATGGTTAACTCTTTATGTAACCAAACAGGCGATATTTGCGCTAAAGCAACCTTTAAAAAATTCGTATCTCCCATATTATTGAATATTTATATTGATAACCAATCCTTCGTTCCCTCTGATATTAAAAACGGTTTGATCTTCAAAAATTAAATATTGTGCTTTAATTCCAACTAACTTTCCTGAGTATGTTTTTTCTTTTACAATATTTAAACTTTTAGGCTTTTCTGGATATGTAAATACAGGAAAATTTAGTAAAGTCACAGAGTTATTTTCTATACTATATTTTTTTACTTCTTCTGGAATGTATTTTCTTAATTTTTCTTGCCATTCTTGTAAATCCGCATCCTCTATATCGTTCTTTAACATCTTTCTCCAATTGGTTTTATCCGCCACATATTCTTTCAAAGCAACTTCTGTTATTCCTGCTAAATATCTATTAGGAACCTCAACAATTTCTATCGCTTCATGAGCTCCTTGATCTATCCATCTTGTCGGTACTTGTTGTTTTCTTGTAACACCAACTTTTACATTACTTGAATTTGCCAAATAAACAATATGTGGCTGTAATTGAACTGATTTTTCATAAGCTAAATCTCTATCTTCTTTTCCCAAATGTGCTTTGCTTAATTCGGGTCTCATAATCCAATCTCCCGCACTTGGAGTTTCAAAAAAACAAGATTTGCAAAATCCTTGTCGGTACACCTCTTTCTCCAAATGACAGTATAAACATTCATACGTAATAAAAGAGAACTCTAAATTTCTGTTTAACAACTGATTGACATTCAAAAAATCAGTCTCCAACTCCAAGTAATATTGAATTGTTTGACTATTTTCGGTCATCATCTTTTTTAAAACTCCTTGGTATTGCATCTAAAATATTTTTCTATTTTTAACTCTTAAATGTAAGTTTCAAACAAACTTACGGAAAAATCAATTTATTAAACTGGTATTTTTTTATGGCAATTCCATTTGTTAACTCTATTATTTCATGGTTTCTAAAAAAGAGAAAGCATCAAATGGAGCTATTTATTAAATATCCTATCGATGTTCAAGATGAGTTATTACTTCGATTGATTCATTTTGCCAAAGAAACAGAATTTGGACATCGGTATGATTTTTCTTCCATGAATACCTATAAAGATTTTGCAGATAAAGTTCCTATTCAACGATACGAAAGTATTGAACCCTTGATTGAACGAAGCAGAAAAGGAGAACAAAATTTATTTTGGCCGACAAAAATTAAATGGTTTGCGAAATCTAGTGGAACCACAAACGCTAAAAGTAAATTTATTCCTGTAAGTGACGAGGCAATTGAAAATTGTCATTTAAAGGCAGGAAAAGATATGTTGTGTTTATATATTAATAATAATGAAGAAACCGAATTATTTAATGGTAAAGGATTGCGTTTGGGAGGAAGTTCTGCCATTTATGAAGACAATAATTCTTACTTTGGTGACTTATCTGCTATTATTATTGAAAACATGCCCTTCTGGGCTGATTTTAGTTCAGCGCCAAGTCAGGAAGTAGCTTTAATGAGTGAATGGGAAACAAAAATGGAAGCAATCATTAATGAAACTATCCATGAAAATATTACTAGTTTAGTTGGAGTTCCCTCATGGATGCTGGTATTATTAAATAAGGTTTTAGAAAAAACAGGGAAAGATCATATTTTAGAAGTTTGGCCAAATTTAGAAGTATATTTTCATGGAGGCGTTAACTTTAATCCCTATCGAGAACAATATAAAAAACTGATACCTAAGAATGAATTTAAATATTACGAAACGTATAATGCTTCAGAGGGCTTCTTTGCTTTACAAGACGTAAATGGATCTTTAGATTTACTATTAATGTTAGATTATGGAATCTTCTACGAGTTTATTCCTATGAATGAATATGACGCTGAAAACTCACAAGCAATTCCTTTATCTGAGGTGAAAAAAGGGGAAAATTATGCTATAGTGATCTCTACAAATAGTGGTTTATGGAGGTATTTAGTTGGAGATACCATAAAATTTACCTCATTAAAACCTTACAGAATTAGAATTACGGGAAGGACAAAACATCATATTAATGTTTTTGGAGAAGAATTAATTATTGAAAATGCTGAAGAAGCTTTAAAAATGGTTTGTAAAAAAACAAAAGCAACTATTACAGATTACACGGTTGGTCCAATTTTTATGGATGGTAAAAAACAAGGAAGTCATGAATGGGTCATTGAATTTGCAAAAGCTCCAAAAAACCTAGAGTATTTTACAGAATTATTAGACAACGCATTAAAATCTATTAATTCAGATTATGAAGCAAAGCGATACAATAATATGACTTTGGTAATGCCTACAGTTCATAGTGCAAAAACTGGATTATTTTATTCCTGGATGAAGAAAAAAGGAAAACTTGGAGGACAGCATAAAGTACCTAGGTTGTCAAATAGAAGAGATTTTATTGAGGAATTACTTCAACTAGAAGTTGACTAACCTAGAAATAAAATTATTCCTCTATTAATTTTATTTTTTTAAACCAAACATATTCTTTCATTTCAGCTAAGAATTTATACCTTTATAATAAAAAAATGAAAAAAATAATCATTCTATTAGTCATCACATTTTTGTCTTTTTCTGTCAATAGTCAAGACATCTCAGAACAATCTATTAAATCAGAAGTAAGCTCAGCCACTATTTTTTTAAATAGTGCTCAGATTACCAGAGAGAAAAAAGTTGAGTTAAAAAAAGGAATTCAACTTATAAAATTTGTGGGGCTCTCTCCTTTTATTGATAAGAAAAGTATCCAAATCAAAGCAAAAAATATTGAAATTAGAGCTGTTAATTTTCAAAAAAACTATCTGTCTAAAAACAAAAAAAGTACTGAATTAATTACCCTAGAAACAAAGTTTACTGATCTTATAAATGAAATAGATTTAGAGAATATAGCTCTTTTAACAACCCAAGAAGAAATCCGATTTTTTAAGGAAAATAGAGCTATAAAAGGAAATCAGACCTTAACAGTCAATGCTTTAAAAGAAGCTTCTATATTTTATGGTACTCAAATGAAATCTTTAAACACTAAAGAATTAAAAATTAAAAATAAGCTCAAAAAATTACAGATTGAAAAAAGTTTACTAGCAAAACAAATAGAAGATTTGAATTCTAAAAGAAATTTTGCTACTGGTGAAATATTTATTAAAGTTAGCTCCTCATCAAATAAAGTCGTTGATTTTCAACTAATCTATAATGTTTCTAACGTAAGTTGGTACCCTTCTTATGACGTTAGAGTTTCAGATATCAATTCTCCTTTAATAATTGTATACAAAGCAAATGTTAAACAAAACTCTAAAGTAGATTGGAAAAATGTAAAACTTCAGTTTTCGTCAGCTAATCCAAGTACATCCATAAAAGTAGGTGAAATAATCCCTTATTTTTTAGGATATGATTCAAGGCCTCCTAATTATAAAAATACTGTTGATGAGGTTTCTGGTTATGTAAATGATCTTAAAGGTTCTCTTCCAGGAGTAAGTATTAATGTTAAAGGAACAACTATTGGTACTGAAACAGATTTTGATGGAAGATACTCTATCAAAATACCTGACAATAAATCTATATTAGTTTTTTCTTATTTAGGATACAAAAAAGAGGAAAGAACAATATATGGATCTTCATTAAATGTTACTATGGAAGAAGAAGGCGAAGTCTTAGATGAAGTTATTGTTACTGCACGAGGTATTAAAAGAGAGAAAAAAGCATTGGGGTATTCGGCTTATAAAAAAAATAAAGAAAAAGATGCTAATTATTCTATTCCAACTGAAGAAATTATCAATCAAACCTCTGTCAGTTTTAAGCTCGTAGAACCATACTCCATTAGGTCAAGTAATAAGGATTATGTAGTTTCTATGAAGACTTATCAGTCTAATGGAAAATATACTTATTATACTGTCCCTAGAATAGAGGAGAGTGCTTTTTTAGTTGCTTCTCTAAAAGATTGGGAACGATTTAACCTTTTGGAGGGTGAAGCATCAATATATTTCGAGGATACTTTTGTGGGTACCACATTGATTGATACTCGATTTACTAAAAAGGATTTAGATATTTCTCTAGGTGTTGATAAAAATATCACTGTAAAAAGAACAAAGTCAAAAGATTTTACTGCAAAACAATTTATTGGAAATAAGAAAGAAGAAACAAGTCTTTGGGATATTGAAATTAAAAACAACAAAAAACAATCAATTAAAATGATCGTTATAGATCAAATTCCAATTTCTACAATAGAAGAAATAAATATTACGCTAGATAAATCATTTAATGGTCAATTAGACAATAAAACAGGTAAAGTAAAATGGAATAAAACTATTGATTCAAAAAATATAGAAAAAATTCAATTGAAATATACGATCAGATATCCTAAAAATAAAAATTTAGTTATAGACTAAATTTTCCTCTCTACCACATAATCAATCATTTTAATTAAGGAAGATTTATATTCCGATTCTTGGTAATTTTCTAGAATTGCTAGTGCTTTGTTTTTATAGTCGTGCATTTTTTTAATTGCATATTCTAAACCACCATTTTGTTTGACAAAAGCAATCATCTCTCGGACACGTTTATTGTCTTTATTATGTTTTTTTATACTATTAATTAACCATGCTTTTTCTTTTTTAGAACAATTGTTTAAGGAATAAATTAAAGGCAGGGTCATCTTTTTTTCTTTAATGTCTATTCCTGTCGGTTTTCCAATTTTCTTTTCTGAATAATCAAATAAGTCGTCCTTTATTTGAAATGCCATCCCAATATATTGTCCAAATTTTCTCATTTGCTGAATAGTATCCTGATTTGCACCAACAGAGGCTGCTCCAATACCACAACAAGCTGCAATTAATGTCGCCGTTTTCTGACGAATAATTTCATAGTAAATTTCTTCAGTAATATCTAGTTTTCTTGCCTTCTCTATTTGTAACAATTCTCCTTCACTCATTTCTCTAACAGCGATAGAAATTAATCGTAACAAATCAAAATCTTCATTATCTATAGATAATAATAATCCCTTTGATAATAAATAATCTCCAACTAAAACTGCAATTTTATTTTTCCACAAAGCATTGATAGAAAAAAAACCTCTTCTTCGGTTACTGTCATCTACAATATCATCATGTACTAATGTCGCCGTATGAATTAGTTCTACTATGGATGCACCACGAAAAGTTCGTTGATCAAAACCACCATTAGAAACCATTTTAGCAACCAAAAAAACAAACATCGGTCGCATTTGTTTTCCCTTTCTTCTTACAATATAATAGGTAATTCTATTTAATAGTGGAGCTTTTGAAATCATGAAGTCTTTGAATTTTTTTTCAAAGAGTTCCATTTCCTTTTGAATGGGATATTTTATTTCCTCAACGGTCTTCATTGATGAATACAAATTTACAAAATATATCTGTTTAAAAGGCCTTCTAAGACTTGTTCGCTAGCTGACCACAAGCAGCATCAATATCTTTTCCTCTAGATCGACGAACGTTAACAATAATATCGTGTTTTTCTAAGGATGATATATATGTATCAATCGCCCGAGAACTTGCTTGTTGAAACCTTCCATCATCAATGGGGTTATATTCTATTAAATTGACTTTACATGGAATGTGTTGACAGAAGTCTATCAAGGCTTTTATGTCTTCTTTCTTGTCATTGATTCCATCCCAAACCACATATTCATAGGTTACCGTACGTCCTGTTTTTTCATACCAATATATTAATGAATCTGCTAAATCTTTTAATGGAAATTTTTCATTAAAAGGCATGATCGAGGAACGAACTTTATCAATAGCAGCATGTAATGAAACCGCTAAGTTAAATTTTACTTCATCATTTGCCATTTTTTTGATGATTTTAGGAACTCCAGAAGTAGAAACCGTAATTCTTTTTGA
>MDTG01279953.1_pt1 | contig 12902 bp, 10 predicted proteins | sample 811421 | NCBI WGS metagenome assembly MDTG01 (sample SAMN05326645, study PRJNA326480) | marine metagenome | isolation source: seawater | place: Pacific Ocean: South East | collected 2011
CGGAAGGAACAACGAGAGGAGCAGAATGATGATGAACTTATCCAAAATCATCATCATCTTCATCATCATCATCATCGCGCTTTGAACAACGGAGGAGGAGGAGGAGGAGGAGGGACTTTGACGACGCCTCCGACGACAAAGCATCGTTCGAAAACAACAACAACGGCGCTGTTCGCGTGTCTGAGCGCTGGCACGATCGCCTCCATCGGCGTCTCGTGCGCGGCGGAGGAGTACATTCTGAAACGACTCGAAGGCTTCCGCTTTTATTGGTTCTTGGCCTTGTTCGAACTGGTGGTGTTCAGCGCGATGACGCTGACGACGATGTGGTGGGTGGCGGCGGAGAAATTTACGAATATAGAAAATGTCCTCCTCCCGAATAAACAACAACAACAACAACAACAACAACGCCACGGGGGAGGAGATTTGACGACTATAACGACGACGACGCAAAGTAAAAAAGTCTCGGTCGAGAAGGGTGGCAACAGTGGTGGTTCTGTCGGCGGAAGTTGTTTCCGCCCCGGCGCGATTGGGCACTTGAAAGCTCCGATCCACCTGTACGTGGCGTCGGCGTCGTTGATGGGGATATACACGTCTCTCGGAAAAGTTTCGTATAAGTACATCAACTACGCCACCGGGACGGTACTCAAATCGAGCAAATTGATACCGGTGATCGTATTGTCGGCGGTGTGGTTGAAACGGACCTACCATTACTTGGATTACTTGGCGTGCGTGTTGCTCGTCGTGGCGTCGTGTTTCTTCGCGATGGGCGAACACGAAGGAAATAAACGATTAGGCGTAGAAGATCCAACGTTATACGCGTTTGGGTTTTTCCTGTCCTTCTTTTGCGTCTTCGTCGGCGCGGTGCAATCGAACGTGGTGGATAAAGCTCTCAGAGATTACGACGCGACGGTGAACGAGAACATGTTGATGACAAACTCCATAGGTGCTTTGCTAGTGTTTGTGGTTGTTCTCGCGAAAGAACCGGATGCGTTCGCGTTCTTCTTTGGAGATTGGTTTTATTTGAGTCTCATCACGTTTCGATCCATCGTGTTTTGGCTCGGCGCCATGTTTTATACGACGTTGGTGAAACATTTCGGCGCGGTCCCGGCGGTTGCGGTGACCACGTGTAGGAAAGTTTTGACGGTGATTTTGTCGTTTGTGTTTTTTGCGAGCGATAAACCGTTTGGCGCGACGTACTTTGTCGCTTTACTTTTTTTCTTCGGCGCGGTGGCGTGCGAATTTTTGAAACATAAGTTTCCAATGGTATCGAAGAGTCAACAGTTGGAGATGGCGAGGAAAGATTCGGACGCGGAGAAGATATCATCGAAGAACACAATCGAGAAATTATAATAGTCGTTAATGTGTGGTAGTAGTAGTAGTAGTAGTAGTACTATGTAGGTAGTAGTAAAAGTAGTGTATAGAGTAGTTGGAATGTAGAAAGCGCTCGCTCGCGTGTTGGTACACATTTTTTATGCACACGGTGATGTCTAAATCTAGTACACGTCTCCTACGTGACCGTCAACGATTTCCCAATCGTCGTCATCTCCTTCGAACCCTCTCTTCTCTCCGCTTCTTTTCGTTCGTCCGGAACAACTCGGAGTTGATTTTTTTGATATCGCGTCAACCACCGTAATCAAAGGCGTCGATCCGCTCTCTCGTTCGATCTTCGTCAAGGCATCCTCGAACGTTTCCAACGACGATTTTTGGTCGTTCCTGTTCCTGACTAAAAACCCGACGACTAAGCTCGGGTCGAGCGCACGGAATGGCGTGTATAAAATGCCGTGTTCCGTGGCACTTCCAAAAAAGGACTGGTAATACGCAAGCTCGGTCGATACGTTTCGACGACGCGCGCGAGGCGGTTCGTACGCTTTCGCGACGTGCGGGTCGAGGTATATAGCTTTCGTCGTTTCTTCTTCTTCTTCTTCGACCTCTCTACTTCTATTGCTGCTGCTGCTAGTACTACCACCACCACTAAAACTACTACTACTACTACTACTATTACTAGTAAATCCGACGATGTAATACGACGCGCTCTTTTTCCCTCCGACGATTCCGACGCACTCTCTCATGCTCAGAAATTTCTGTAACGATTTCACGTATCGAGGATTAATCGCGTCGCCCGCGCCGCACCGCAGAGGCACAAGGACTAAAATATCCTTGTTTCTATGCGCGTTCATTTCCTCTCTGACTCTTTCTGGGTAAAACTCAGGCACTCCTCCGCCACGATCGCCTGATACGAGACATCGAATTCCAATCGATTCGGATTCCGTATTCACCATTTTCCCGTACCGTTTACAAATCTCTGAAGGCGCCATCCACTGCCCGGGATGCAAGTTATTCTCGTCTTCTCCTCCTTCATACACTCTTCGCAATCCAAACGTATTCTTCGTTCCTATCTCCTTCTCCTCCTCGTCGCCGTCGTCCGAAAACATATCCACTATCGCCTTCCTCCGCGTCTCGTCGCCGTCGCGCTCGCGTCTCATCATCGCTTCCGCGAACAACATCTGCGCGCTTCGCAGCGTGCACCCCCATCCGCAATCCGTGGTATACCCTCCCATCTTATCTGCCACAAAGTCTATCGTTTTCGTTGTCATCGAATAATGACGACGATGATGATTTCCGCCGGTTGTTGTGTTCGACAGGAGGAACATTTTTTTGCTCTCGACGGGTGGAAAATCGACCACGTAACTCGCGAAGAAAAAATCGTCGATTCGTTCCACGACTTTGTTTTCTTCTCTCAATCGTCGACCGAGAACGACGATAACGGCCAAGCGCGTCTCCTCCGTCTCCTTCTCCTCCCCGGGTATCTTCAGCCGTCTCGCGAACGAGACGTTGTGCACCGCGCGCACCCGTTTCGAGAATTGGATTTTTCTGCACGACACAAAAGACTTCTGCGCGATTCGCGCGAGGAAACGCGACGCGAAGGACGACGATTTCGACCACCACGTGTCCTCCTCCTCCTCTTCCTCCTCCTCCTCGTCGGCTCCTCCAGTCGTCGTCATGATGGTTTTTTCGTCGATTCGTCGATGGGTGGTGATGATGTCGATATAATTAGAGAGAGAAAGCGAAGAATGTGGATTCCAATTTTTCCCCTTCTTTTTCTCTTTGTTATTAAAGAGCATTCCATTCATCAAACAAAATCCAAAAATACGCCGCGTTGGATGACGGATGCGAGAAGGTTTTGGTCGAAAACCAATACTCTCTCTACCGTTTTTTCAGCCTTTTTAGTATCGCATAGGGGTGGTGGTGATGGCGGTGGTTCTCTCGTGTTCTCGACCGTTTTTGTGCCTCTTCCCCTCGCGCGCGGCGCGTAATTAGGTGTCTCAAAGGTCAGCATAAAAGCGCTCGAGTAGAAAGCGAGAGAGACTCTTGCGTTCGATGCGATCTCAAATCGTTTCGAGCACACCAAGACCCCGCCAAGACGACGACGACCAGAGAAACGACCGGCGACCAAGAATACAGACGCGCTTTACTCGCGCTCTCGAAGCGTGCTCTCATGCACCGCGTTGTTAAAGCGCGAAAAGATTTTATGCCGTGTTACTCAGAAAGGTCAAGGTAAAAATGCATCGCTCCATTTGTAGTCGACGACGATTACTTTCACGTAAAGAAGAAGCCAAAGTGCTTAAACGATAGAGACAAAAACCCTTTAAACTCTCTCGACAAAGATCGAGATATGCAATGCCCATATGGATCTTGAAGAGCAATACTCCTCAAGGCCTTTTGGCTGGGAGTAGAGAGTGGTACACATACATCACTGTTGTGTGGTGTTTTAATTTCATTTTTACCCTCATTTTTACCCACGAAATGAGAGGAAGGGAAAAGGGTCTTCACAAAGAAAAATGCCCTTTAAAAACGCGATGATGATGCTTCGAAGCACCGTAGTAGTACTCTCGGCTTTTGCGATGATCATCTCGCGTTCGCTCGCGAGGGAGACGCAGTATTTCTACAACTCGGTCACCGGGGAGGTGCGTTCTTCGATTATTAGTATTAGTATTAGTATTGCGCTTCTTTAACCCAAAGAAGAAAGCGCGTTGTTGTTTTATGCAAATCCAATTTTCGTATCTCTCGATCCGCTCTTTGTTTCCAATGTGATCGAATTCATCGAATCTTTTCGTCTCTTTGCTTCGCCGGGACCACGACCGTCGTCGTCTAAAACGAGAGAGGCCTTCTTTTTTCGACGACGACGACGACGCTTTTTTCGCCCCGATGACTAACATAGTATTATTCAAACACTCTATATATACTTTAGGCGACTTGGACGGACCCGAAAATCGCGCCTTGGATCGACGAGGAGACCGGGAAGAAGTACTGGCAAACGGCCGACGGGACGGCGACGTGGGAATCGCCCGGGGACTGGAAAGAAGAGTGGTCCGCGGAACACAAAATGCCGTTTTACGTGAACAAAAAAACGTCGGAAAGCACGTGGGATCTCCCGGAAGAATTAGCATGGGAAAGAGTGAACCACGAAGTTGAAGATTCGTTGTGATTGTTTTGCGGCGAAAGGGAGACGACTTTGGTGGATGACTTTGCGAAGAGGACTTTGAGGAGGAGGAGAGCGAAAGCCGGGAATACGACGAGGACGAGGACGAGGACGAGGACGAAAAGCGCTTTCGTCCGCGGGGCGGTTGGTATTCTTTTTTTGTAACTACTATATACTTACATACTCAGTAACACGTACGTACGTGCGATCTATTATTAAATAAGTTAACACCAAAAAGATCAACAAGAACAACAACAACAACAACATTTTTTCTATTATTATTAAACTCTATTCTCCGCGACGGAGGCGTGCTGATAGTGTGTCGCGTGACTGCCGTTGTTCATGTCTTTCAAATTCTGCGCGGATTGATACGCGCTTAAATGTTCCATGCTCGGCGAGACTATGAACCGATTTCTCCGAATGCGTTCCTCGTTCGTCAAACTATCCTCGTTCAGACCGACTAATTTCGCTTTGCTCAACTGATCGTTCGAGCTGAAAAATAAGTGCATGGAGATCAAGACGATCGAAACGCCGATGCAAAAGTTAATCGTGATTTGATGTCCGAAAAGGAACGCGGAGACTAAACCGGTGAATATCGTCGCCACGGTGCTGCTATATTTCTTCAAAATCGTATCCGCAAACTTGAAAAAGAAGGAACTCAACACGCCTTGCGCGGCGTTATTCGCGACTAACAACATCGTCATCGAGTTATGACCGGCAAATAAACTCCCGATATCCTGAAACCCGTTTCGCATCCAAACAATAATCAACGCGATTGTGTTGAACATTAAACCGTATAAATACATAAACAAATTTTGCAAGTGCACGCTCGTTTCGAAATTCTTCTTCAACGCGTATTCGTTATACACGGACGCTAAAGACGGGACGACGATGGAACACAGCGTATAAAAGTAACACCCAAACGATCTCGGGTCCCCGGGCGGGTCCATCAACCCCCCGTGTTTCGTCCCGCGTAACGGCGTACACGCCAATTGGTTCACCGTGATGCCTAAAATGAGCAAGAACAGCGCTTCCCACTGTAAAACGCTAAACACGCGACCCATGAACCCTTTCATGAGCAAAGCTATCGACAAAACTTTCAAATTTGAAAGCATTTTCACCGTCGTCGGATGAAAATACAACTGCATGACGAATTTAATGTAGTTGTTCGCAGCGTATAATCCAGCCGGGACCACGAGTAACCGGTTACTCCGCCACGCCTGACGCGCCTTCTTCGCCGAGCGTAAGTGTCGCGCTTCTTCTCCCGGTTTGCGCATCTGCGGATGTATTTTTTGAACGACACGAAAGAAAGAAAAAAAGAAAGACGCGTTAGTTAACGTGTGTTTTTGATCGTCGAATACTCTCGATGATGCAAAACATACTCCATTCGATCGCGTTATCGCGGTGGCGCGAACGCTCTAATTGTCTCTCACCTGCACCATCAAAAACACAATCGCGAAAGCCACTTTGGTCGCTTCGGTGATGAAGTTCACCGACACCGGATGGTACGCGAAGCCGCCTCGGGCATTTTTCGTCAGGTGGACAAGAATGGGCTGCAAACCGATGAGGAAGCAGTCCGAGGCGACCAGGCAGAGCGTGAACAGACGCTTCTTATTATTATTCGTCGCGACTTTTCTCTCGCCGCCGGGGCGCTTTTGGTGATGAAATTCGTCCGCGAAAGACGACTCGTGTTGGTCGTCGAAAGACCCCCCGCGGTCGGAGGAGAAGGAAGACATCGACCGAGTAAAAACGCTCGACGATGCGTCGGACGCCTCTTTCGATTCAAACAACGATCGGGACGATGGACGATTTTGGGCGTGTTTGAGCGCGATGGATAAATGACGAGGGAAACCCCCTCCTGAATATTTTTATCAAGGGAAAGTTAATACGCAGGGGATAAAAAAGTACTTTTGTCGAAACAAACCGACGGATGATGACGATGAGTACGATGAGTGCGAGTACGAATGCGCGATATTCTCGACGCACAATTTCGATAGACTCTTCTTGTTTCTTTCTTTCTCACGGTCTTCTCTCTCTCGACACGAGAGCAAAAGGAGACGAAGAAGTCTCTCTCTCGTCGTTCTATTCTTTTCTCTTCTCAAGCGACGTAGTGATACACGTCCCGGTCGTCCTCGTCTCTTTCCACGTACTCTCGATCGATCAGACTTTCGATTCGTTTTTTCAAGTCGTGATTGTTCGCCGGGAACTGGAGTTTCGCGACGACGTCGTTGACCAACTCCGAGTGCGGTAACTTTTTCCTAGTTTTGAGTATGCGAACAATCATGGCGTCGATTTGGTGGTAACGGTCCGCGCGGACGGATTCGCGGATGGCTTCGTTTTCGTCCTCTTCCATCGTCGTCGCTTGGTCGCCATCCCCTAAACCTCGTTTTTTCCCTCCCGCCGAGGAGGATTGAATGGCGGAGATTTTCAATCGAACCAGTTTTTCTCGCAAGTCAAAGTTGAACGTGAACTCGTCTTTCGCCTCGTCGATATCTTTGCTCATCGGGCTTTTTAATAACACCCGGTATTTGCCACCGTATAAGGATTGCAACGTACGTTTCAACTCCACGTCTAGGATGTTTGTTTTTCTTTTCAACTCTTTGTACGTGAACTGTTTTTGTTGTTGTTTTCTTCCTCCTCCTTCATTGTCATCGTCGTCGTCCTCGTTGAATGCCAAGATGACTACGGCTTGGGCTAAAGAGACCGCTAATTCTTTCGTTCCACTCGCAAATTTGACTTTCAAAACGCACGTGGACGTGGAATGTTGCCAAACTAACCGTCTTCCGGTGTGTCTTTCTAAATAGTACGATTCGAAATCGTCTCGAAGAGATTGCAATTCCGGCGGTAAGACGACGTCGAGTTTCGCCGACGAGGGCCAGAATCCAGCGGTTAAGATGTTCACGGAGAAAGTTTCGCGGTTCGTAATTGGTGGTTTTGGTGGTAGCGCTTCTACTAAGGAATTTTCTTCTCGTTCTTCTGCTGTTGATGTCATTTTGTGTGTGCTCTTCTTCGACGCGTCTTGTTCGAAACCTTCCTCAGCATTTGCCGTCATCTCGACGTCCGCCTTCGTCTCACCACCTGAACCAGACGTCGTCGTCGCGTTGTTGCGATAATCGTGGACGATATCTCGACTCACGTCCACGTCTTTGAACATTCCTTCCAAACGCGTGGTAAAGTTTGCTCCACATTCCGACCGCAACTTACCAATCACCAATCGTTCGGCGTCGATGGACGCTGATTTTGAAAACAACAAGCGTTTCGCCAGGTCCTTCTTGTAAAACGCCTCGAACACGTCTTTACCTTGTATGAATCGAAACAAAGCTACGGCTTTGTTCAGTTGCTCGTCTAATTCCTTCTCGGTCGATGATGGCGTTTTGTATCCTTTCTTTAACTTCTCATCCATAAACTTGGCGATCAATTCCGCGATTCGATTGTTCTTCGAAGTGTTGATGAACATTTCAAACGCGTCCTTCGCGCCTTCGCTGAATTGACGATGATTCTCGAACGCGTTCGCGACAATATCGTCCACAGAGGATTTCATCTGTAAGAGAACATCCACACAATCGGCAGCTTCGTCTTGAACGGTTTTCTGACCGACGAATTTTATACGTTTCGTGAACTGGTCTCTTAAGAGTTTCAAGCCGTCCGGGACGCGCGAGAGTAAAGAGTACAAACGTTTCAAGTCATCCACTTTCGAGCTATCCGCGAGCATTTCGTTCGAACTGTCGACGATTTCTATTTTCTTGTCCTCTATGAGCGCTTTTTCGACCGTTTTCGTCAGAGCCAGTTTCGTTTGCGGTTGCAAATAACTCTCCGCGCGATTGAGCGTTTCTTCGTTCAATCGCGTTTGACAGTGTTTCAAATATTCCGCGCACTCCCCGGCTGACTTTCTCGTGATTCCAAACCTCTTCTCGGATTCCTTGGCGTAAAACGTGGCCGTGTTATCTAAGAAGAGACGTTCAAAGTTAAACGCGACGATTGTTGGTTGCACGTAATCGTTATTATTGTTGTTGTTGTTGCTTTTGTCGTCGTCGACCACCATCATCGACGCGTCGTTTCCTTCTTCTTCCGCCGGGCGCTTCTTTGATGAATTCTTGTTGAGTTTGGAAGGCGAGGGCAAACCCGATGGGGATCCTCCACCGTACCTTTTCAACGTTTCCATCGCGGTCGTAAACCGCTTCACTAAACTTCGATCGATCTTCTCGCCTTCTCTTTCGCGTTCGATTAACCGCAAACACCCGCTCGCGGCTTTGTGAAGCACATCGACATTCAAATCCATTTGCTTTTGAAATTGCTTGACGCTTAATTCCCACAGAGGGAGTTTATTTTCTTTACTGTTCGTTGCCGTCGTCGTAACATCGTCGTCCAACGGTGACGTGGGATCGATATTCGAAAGCTGTTTCCTGTTCTTCACACCTCCTCCGCCGGCGGACGTCATCGTCGACGACGTCGAAACCGTCGTCCGGTCTAAATACAAAAACAAAGACCGAATCAACATCATTTGTTTCACTCTCGTTTCCCACGCGTCGTCCACGAAATACTTCAGAAACTGTTCTTCGGTCAAAATCCGGCATTTTTCTTTCAACTGTTTCGCGACGAGTACCGTTCTGTCGTTTACGTAAAGTAATATAATAATAATAATATAATGTAAATAATACTAATGAAGAGACAATAATAATGCGACGATAGAGATGTCAAATGCGACGAGAGGAAGACCCCCGAGTTTGTTGTTTAGAGGACGAAACTATACCACGCGGAGGGAGTGCGGCGCAAAACGGTGTGTCAGAGAGACGTTTACGCGTTTTGGATGTGGTCATCGCATTGTTGTTGTTTTTTCCTGTTGATGTTGCACCACCACTCGATGACGACGTAAGTACAAAAGGAAACACCACCACCATTCGCGTACCTGTCTTCGACTGCACGTTTCACTTTCTCGTACAGCTCCGTTCCAAAGTTCCCGACCACGAGGTCTTCCACCAGTCGGTATATTCTTTCGTACGATTCTTCGCACGGTTCTTGGTCGTGTATGGCTCGTAAGGCGACGCGCAGTCGTTCCGACCACGCGCGGTCGAGGAATCGAGGCGGGATTTTTGGGGCGGTTTTGAAGGATTTGATGACCAAAGTTCTTTGTTGTCTTCTTTGTGTCGTCGTCAAAGTCGTCGTCGTCGGTGTTTCTCCTGGTAGAGCTTCTTCTTCTTCTTTGGGTGTGCCTCCTCCTCCTCTTTGTTGTTGTTGTTGTTGTTGCGGAGGAGGAATCGTCTGCGTCGTCATCGTTTCTTCGACCTCTCTTTAGAATGACGTCTCAATCACAACGACCTCTTCGTGGTCTGTGTTTGGGGAAAGAGAGAGAGAGAGAGAGAAAAAAGAGAGGCCTCTCTCTCTGTACTCAAACCCTAAACAACACACTACTCCATTTATGGACCCTCTCTCCTTTTATTTTTATTTTTTTGATTGCGAGTCCCTCCCTAAATGACACTGGACTCGCTTTAGTCGAGGGCTCTTCATCAGTGCATACTTTAGATCCCTAATATTTATTTATTAGTAGGAGAGAGTGTAGGTACTTATAAGAGGGGGGGGGGCAAAAAAAAGCAAAAAATAAAAAAAAAAGGACCCATTATTTTAACGCAATAATACGACTACTACTCAGCATCATCATCATCAAAACGCATCATATCGAAGACACACACACTCTCTCACAAACTACTCTTTGAAAGAAGAAGAAGGAGAAGAAGACCAACGCGGCTTTTGCGCAGAGGAGGATACACAACACGCGTAAAGCAGCAACACGATGAACGACTTCGGTGGTGGTGGTGCGTCTTTTCTTCGTGTCTTCTCTCTCTCCTTATTATACTCTTCGTCTTCGTCTTCGTCTTCGCGTTGATTTTTGAAATCTCATCGAAAGAATCTCTCTCTTTCTCTCTCTCTTTCGAATACGACTCCCTCTGTAATAAAAGGCGCGACGTACCACGTGAACGACGACGACGAGATGTTGGACGACGCTCCGGGAGGAGAAGAAGAAGAAGAAGCGAACGGAACCGCGACGGTAGGGTCGGTCGTGACGTGGTCGCGAGCGCGTAAGACGTTCGAAGATTTCCTCAGGAATTTCAGAGGCCATCCGACCGAGACGTCGGTCGACGGTCAATTAATTTATAGAGACGTGCTGTCGAACCGAAGGTTACCGCCGACGATCGATGTCGTTTTAGACGATATCATCGCGCACGACGCGGCTTTGGCGAAAGCGCTGCGAGATCAACCGAACGTGTATTTCCCAATCTTGGAAGACGCCGTGAAGGACGTCGCGAAGAGTTTAAGAGGAAGCGCCGCCGCTTCGGGAAACGCGGGGTCGGACGAGGAACTCGACGACGAAGAAGCAGAAGAAGGATACGATTCAGACGATGAAACTTTTCGGGATTCGATCGAAAACATTCACGTCACCATTTCGTCGCACGAAACGCCTCGATCGGTAAGAGGATTAAACTCGAAAGACGTGTCGAGATTAGTGTGCATTCCCGGGATTGTCATCGCGGCGTCGAGAGCGAAAGCGAAAGCCTCAATCGTCGGCATCGAGTGTAAAAGGTGTAAAAACGTCCGATATTTGAAAATACCTCCAGGGTACGCTTCAGCGCAAATGCCAAGAACGTGCGAAGCCGGTGGACAATTGAACAATCAAAGAGGAGACGAGAACGACGAAAATAACAACGATAACACCAACAGAAGAGGCTGCGGATTAGATCCGTACCAAATGATTCCGAATAAGTGTAAATTTATCGACCAGCAATCGTTAAAGTTGCAAGAAAACCCAGAGGAAGTCCCAGCTGGAGAAATGCCGAGGACTATGATGTTGTGCGTGGACCGAAAATTGGTACAAAAGATTGCGCCCGGTACGAGAGTTTCCGTTGTGGGCGTGTATACGATCGGGTCTGGGAAAACCGAAAATAAGAAGAGAGACGCCGCTGGTAGAGGCGTGCAGTTGCCTTACATTCGAGTTTTGGGTTTAACCGAAATCAACGAAGGCGCGCGAGGGAACGCGAAATTTACGGAAGACGAACACCAAGAGTTTAAAGCGTTCTCGCAAAGACCGTTCAAAGAGGTCATCGATGATATTCGCTCGAGAGTCGCCCCGGCGATTTTCGGGTCCGATGACGTCAAAATGGCAGTCGCATGTTTGATGTTTTCGGGAAGTCGGAAATATTTACAGGACGGCGCTCGGTTAAGAGGCGACGTGAACGTCCTTTTACTCGGCGATCCGTCCACGGCGAAATCGCAATTTTTGAAATTTGTGGAACGAACCGCGCCGGTGTGCGTGTACACCTCTGGCAAAGGCTCCTCAGCTGCCGGTTTAACCGCCTCGGTCATAAGAGACTCGAACGGTGAATTTTACTTGGAAGGTGGCGCGATGGTCTTAGCCGACGGTGGGTGCGTCTGCATCGACGAGTTTGATAAAATGCGAGACGAAGATCGCGTCGCGATTCACGAAGCCATGGAACAGCAAACAATTTCCATCGCGAAAGCTGGGATTACCACCATGTTAAACTCTAGATCTGCGGTGTTAGCCGCCGCGAACCCTCCGAGTGGGAGATACGACGACCTCAAAACTGCGCAAGAAAATATCGATTTACAAACGACCATTTTGAGTCGTTTCGATTTGATTTTCATAGTGAGGGATGAACGCGTATACGAACGAGACATGGCCATCGCCGGTCACGTTTTAAAAATTCACAGCAACGGCGCGAACGCGATGAATAAAAACGGCGGCGGCGGAAAGAAAGGTGGAGGCGAAAGTAACGCAAACACTGAAACGGAAGGAAAAGAAGACCCGGCCGCGGAGCGCGAAAGAAAATTTATGAAACGGTACATCGAATATTGCCGAGCGAATTGTAAACCGAGAATCAACGAACGATCCATGAAAATGTTGGAAGACGCGTACGTGAAGTATCGAGACGAAATGAGAGAGCGAAACAAATCAGGCAAAGGTACCCCAGCGGTTCCAATTACCGTCCGTCAACTCGAAGCCTTGACTCGCGTCTCCGAAGCGTTGGCGAAAATGTGTTTACAATCCGTGGTCACGGAAGAACACGTCGCGGAGGCGATCCGCTTATTCGAAGTCTCCACCATCGACGCCGCACGATCGGGAGTCGCCGGCACGGTGGTCCTTTCCGCGGAACAGCGCGAAGAGTTGCAACTCGTCGAAACGCAAATCCGTCAAAAACTCGCCATTGGCGCGACGATGAGTAAACGACATCTCGTCGAAGACTTATCGCGCGTCGGCGTCAACGAGTGGGCGGTCATGAGAGCGTTGATGGTCATGACCCAACGCGGAGAAATCATCGAAAAAGCCGAAGGAAGAAGGGTCACCAGAACGCACTGACTTATAATAGAAAAGATACTAATACTAATAATACTAATACTAATACTAATAATA
>MDTG01309414.1_pt1 | contig 12902 bp, 12 predicted proteins | sample 811421 | NCBI WGS metagenome assembly MDTG01 (sample SAMN05326645, study PRJNA326480) | marine metagenome | isolation source: seawater | place: Pacific Ocean: South East | collected 2011
AATTGGTAGACACAAGGGACTTAAAATCCCTCGAAGGAAACTTCGTGCCGTTTCGAGTCCGGCCCCAGGTACCATTTTTTAGAGGAGTTTATGAAAGTTATAGCTGAGATAGGTTGGAATCATATGGGAGATCCAGTACTAGCTGAAGAGATGATCTCTGCCGCTTGTGAATCTGGAGCAGATATTTCTAAGTTTCAATATTGGGATCCTTCTCTATTAAAGTCAGGTGATTGGGATAAAGACGGTAGACGAGAGATTTATAATAAGGCAGCACTCGATATAGAAAAAATAAATAAATTAGAAGAGCTATGTGAAAATTCCGGATGTGAATTCTTGTTAAGTGTTTTTGGTACGAAGGGGGCGGAGTTGATAAGTCGACAAGGTCAGGAAAAAGTCAAAATCCCATCACACGAAACAACTAATTTAAAATTATTAGAATTAGCATCTAATACTTTTAGTTACATATATTTTTCAGCTGGCGCTTCAACAACATATGAAGTAGAGAAGGCTGTATCAGTTTTAAAGAATGGTAATGCAGAATTTTCCTTGTTACATTGTGTTTCTTCCTATCCCGTAAAAGATGAATTTGCTAATTTGGGTCGATTAGACTGGTTGAGGAAATTTGGTGTTCCAGTGGGCCTCAGTGATCACACCCAAAGCACTTTAGTTCCAGCAATTTCAGTAGGTTTTGGCGCTGAGATCATAGAAAAACACTTCACTATTGATAAAAATCTACCCGGAAGAGACAACAAGTTTGCATTAAATCCAGACGAATTTAAGTTAATGACAGAGAATATTAAAGTAGCAGTAGGATCTATTATTGATAGAGGTTTAGATTTTCAAGAAATAGAAAATGACACTGTTAATCATTACAGAGGAAGATGGGAACCTGATGACTACACTTGAAAATATATCTGTAATTATTAGATCGAAGAATGAAGAAAGGTGGGTTGGGCACTGCATACAGTCTGTCCTAGAGAATCTGGAATTGCCAGAAATTATTTTAGTGGATAATAACTCTTCAGATAAGACAATTGAGGTGGTAAGGTCTTTCCAGAAGGACCCAGATCTTGAATCTAACGGTTTTTATACTGATATAAAAATTTCATCAATAGATAATTATTCTCCAGGAAGAGCTCTAAATAAAGGAATTTCATTGGCCTCGAATAAATATATTCTTATTATTTCAAGTCATTGCGTTTTATCAAAATTCAACTTAAAAAAGCATATAAAAGACCTGAATGAATACGCTGCTATTTTTGGAAATCAAATTCCAGTTCATAGAGGAAAAAAAATTAATAAACGTTATCTGTGGAGTCATTTCATAGACGAAGAGGTAACCAATATGTTCTCCGATATGGAAGAACGTTATTTTTTTCATAATGCTCTTTCATTTTTCAAATCTGAAACTTTAAGGAATTTTCCATTTGACGAACATCTAGTAGGGAAAGAAGACAGATATTGGGCAAGAGATATAATAAATAGTGGTGAAAAGATACTTTACGATCCAGAAATGGAAGTAAATCATCATTACACTGATAATGGGAATACGTGGAAGGGTATTGGTTAGAGTCAATGAATATATTGGGCATAACCTTAGCTAGAGGCGGATCTAAATCGGTACCTCTAAAAAATATTAAAAATCTCAAAGGTAAGCCTTTAATTGTTTATACAATTGAAGAAGCCCTAAAATCTAATTTCATAACAGACTATATAGTTTCTACCGACAGCAATAAAATAAAAGAAGTAGCTGAAAAGGCTGGAGCGGAAGTACCCTTTATTCGACCAAAAAAACTTTCAACTGATAAAGCCTCTTCAGTAGATGCCCTCAAACATGCTGTCAAATTTATGGAGAGAAGAAAAAAAGTAAGTTACGACTTAATCATAGAATTGATGTGCACAAATCCTTTAAAGAATGTTCAAGATATAGATGCTTGCATTAACAAGATGATTTCTACAGAGGCAGATTCTGTAATTGCTGTACATGAATTAGATGATCATCATCCAGCGAGGATAAAAAAAATTGTCCAAGATAAGATCAAAGATTTTGCTGTCAAAGAGCCTAATGAAGCTAGAAGACAAGATTTAACACCAAAAGCTTACATTAGAAGTGGATCGATTTACTGTATGAAGAGAGACTACTTAATGCAAAACGACCAAAGATATGGAGGATCCAACAGCAGACCTTACATACTTCCAACTGATAGGGCAGTAAATATCGATAGCGAGATAGATTTTTATATTGCGGAAAAGTTAATTCGCGATCTATAAAAAGATGAAACCCAATATCTTAGTAATAACACCAACGCGACATATAAAAGGTGTCGATAAAAATTTAAGAAGATTGGGTAATATTTCATATTTTGATGATCCATCTTTCGAGGAACTCGTCAATAATGTAAAAGATGTGGATGCCATTTTCACAAATCCCAATAAAACAAAGATCTATCTAGACAAAAATATCTTCAAGTTCGCTAAGAGATTAAGATTTATTTGTACAGCCTCTACTGGAACCAATCATATAAATCTAGAGCACACAGATGAATTTGGAATAAAGGTAATTTCTCTTACAAATCAAAGAAGTGTAATAAATAGAATATCATCCACAGCTGAGCATGCTTTTGCATTAACTTTATCTAGCTTGAGAAATATCCCTAATTCTATGGATTCTGTAAGGAAAGGTGAATGGGATTATGAAAAATTTATTGGCAAACAGATGAATTGTCTAAAAATAGGGGTCATAGGTTATGGTAGACTCGGAAAAATGTACTGCAAATTTGCTAAGTCTATGGGATCTGAGGTCTTTGTCTATGATCCATATAAGCAAGTCAAATCTACAAAAATTATTCAAGTTGACTCCCTTACTAAAATCTTTGAGATTTGCGATATTGTTTCTTTACATGTACATGTTAATGAAGAAACAATTGGACTGATTGGAAGTAAAGCTTTGTCGCATGCAAAAGAAGATATATTGATCGTAAATACCTCAAGAGGTGAAATTATAAATGAACAAGATTTAGTTAAATTTCTTAAAAAGAATCCTCATTCTAAATACGCAACTGATGTACTCACAGATGAAGTAAGAAACCGCAAAAAAAGTCTTATTTTAAGGTGGGCTGATAAAAACAATCAGGTAATTATAACTCCCCATATTGGAGGTATGACAACCAATGCTCAAGAGATAGCTTATAATCATTCAGTGGAACTACTCCGAAGGTGTCTGGATAGTTCATAAAAAATTTACAAAAATTCTTATAACTTATGCAAGAAAGCGAAATAACAGAAGATATCTCTCTTAACTCAATCCTTAAACTTATTATCCAAGGTAGAAAAACTATGATTTATTCGGTGGTTTCACTTATGTTCCTTGGACTTATTTATGGATTTTCTCAAGATGATATATACAAGTCAGAGATTTTATTAGCAGAAACAGAGTTCCAAAATGTAGGTGGAACCTCTGGAATGGGTATGTCCTCCCTTCTTGGCTTGACGGGTTTAGAAGAAAATAAATCTCTGGATCTCGCCAAAGAAATATTCAAATCAAGAGATTTCTATAGGTACTTTACTACCAAAAGAGAAATTTTTCCTTACCTATTAGCCGCGGGAAGTTATGATAAAAAGACTAAGATTCTTAGCCTAGATGAAGATGTTTACAATTTTGAAACAAAAAAATGGCTCATTAATGAACCGGACTTGAATGATCCCCAATTAAAAGCTCTTTTCTCATCTCATTTTGTATTTTCTGCAGATAGCAATCCAGGATTCGTTGTAATTTCCGCAGAACACAAGTCTCCCCAGATAGCTAAATCTTTTGTAGATTGGATTGTTCAAGATTTAAATATATTTATGAGTCTCAAAGAAAGAGAGAAATCTACCATGTCCAAAGATTTCTTGGAAAATAAGCTCAGAACAACTAAAGAAGTTGAATTGAGAGAACAAATTTCATTAATGATAGCTAAAGAACTTAATACTCTCATGCTTTCTGAAAGAGCAGATCAATTTGCTTTCAACATCGTAGACAATTCTTTTTTACCATCTGTAAAATCTTATCCATCAAGGCTAATAATATTAATAATTTCTATATTTGTAGGATTCATTTTAGGACTGTGTATCTTGCTTACAAATCACTATTTTTCAAACGATAAAAGAAACTAATATGCTCCCGAAGTAGAACTTAATCTTATCGATGATAGTCCTAGGCAGAGAAAATATCCCGCTTTTATCGAAGTTGTTTATTTGGTCTATTTTGCTTGAGCCACTGCTTTATTTTGCCATTGGCGGACGATACTCATTTGGGGTAACTATGAGTTTTTCAAGAATACTTCAGATGCTAGTCATCCTTTTATGGCTGATAGAAATAACTATAAAGAGGGAAGATTTTAATCTTCCGAATCCTTTCTACAAAAATAATATTTATTATTCTTATTTTGTTCTCTACTCTTTCGTAGCATTACTTTTTGGTATTTATTACGGCGCTTTTATACTTGAAACTAAGAGTCTTTATTCAGCATCTGAATATAATTCTAATAATATGGGATACTTTTCCTTTTTGACGAGTCCTTCATTTAGACCTTTCTTCGAATATTTTATTTATCTTTATTATTTTATCTATTTTGCAGCCTTCCAAAGATATTTTATTAAGAACAAAGAAACGTTAGATTATTTCTTTAAAATTTTCAGTATTACTTTCACTTTTTCTTTAGTTATAGGAATTTTTGATTTTGTTTTATCTTTCCTCAATATTGATCTAGTCTCAAGATTTTTATACGATCCCACTTTTATACCTAATAGATTTCATGGTTTAGCTGGCGAACCTAGAGATGCATTTATTTACTTAATTTTTGGTGCATTAGTTTTTGCTTTGAGACATTTCTGGATTGGAAATAGAGGCCTCCCTTATAAGCCTCTTTCTATAATAATTGCCTGTCTCATTTTCACTCAATCAGCATCAGGGGTTGTAGGGGTTCTTATAGCTGGTGTCTTTGTCTCTTTTTACTTATTTTTTAAGAACTTATCTCTGAAAAGAATAATAAGATTCTTTTTTTATATATTATTTTTGGCTCTAGTTCTTTTTGCTCTTTATCAAAACTCAGATAGACTTCAGGCTTATGTGGAGGCCTTCTCAATACTCTATGATAGTCTCTCTAAACAAGACAAATTACCATTAATTTTAAGCGGTCAAATGAATGATATATTTCCATTGTGGGCAAGATTTAAGGAAATAGTAAGCTTGAATTTTTATCCTCTTTTAATTGGTACAGGGTTTGGTAGTGCATCGGTTGTTACTAATAATTTAGCTATAGGATCAATAATCGAAAGTGGTGAGATTTTAAATCCACATTCACAACTCGTAAGGTTAATTTATGAAAGTGGTATTATTGGCTTTGGTATCTTTATATTCGCATTTTTAAAGCCAATAGAAAGATTGTCATCTAATCAAGACAATACTGAAAGGCTAATAATTATGATTCTCATTATGATTGGTTGCTTTATGGGACACAGAAGTTCAACGCTATTTATTTTCTTTGGTTTGATGTTGTCCGTCTTGAATTTTAAAAATTTAGAAATGAATTCAAAATAAAAATGTAATCAAGAGGTTAAATTTAATGAAGGGAATTTCTAAAAAGGAGGATCAATTTTATTTGAGTACTTTATAAGATTAGCCACTGGTATTAATTTAAAAAAAATTCAAGAAATTTAACTTGTATAAACTAATCATTAGAATTTATATTGATTATGCTTATGAAGTAGGAAATTTGAATCCAACTGATTTTTCATAATTCTCATTAAATGAACTACAAAAAATATCAAAATAATAAAAGAGGGGATGGTATGTTTAAAGGCAAAACATTATTAATTACCGGAGGCACAGGCTCTTTTGGTAAAACTATTATCAAAAAGTTCATTGATACTAACATAGAAGAAATAAGAGTATTCAGTAGAGACGAAAAGAAACAAGAAGAATTGAGACTAGAATTAAATAATAACAAGTTGAAATTCTATATTGGAGATGTGAGAGATTATAGTAGCCTAGATGCTGCACTCGAAAGTGTAGATTATGTTTTTCATGCTGCAGCGCTAAAACAAGTTCCGTCTTGCGAGTTTTACCCGATGGAAGCAGTAAAAACAAATATCATTGGAACAGATAATTTAATAAAGGCATCAATATCAAATGGCACAAAGAAAGTCATAATCCTTAGTACAGATAAAGCGGTTTATCCCATAAATGCTATGGGTATTTCAAAAGCCATGGCTGAGAAGGTTGTTGTAGCAAGCAGCAGAAATTCCTCTGAATCAAGTCCAATATTTTGCTGCACAAGATATGGAAATGTTATGGCATCAAGGGGATCAGTAATACCTTTGTTCACTGACCAGATTTTAAAAGGTGAAGAAATTACGGTAACTGACCCAAATATGACTCGTTTTTTAATGTCTTTGGATGACTCAGTGGGGCTAGTTTTACATGCCTTTAAATATGCTGAACCTGGTGACATTTTTGTTCAAAAAGCCCCTGCCTCCACCATAGAAAATATAGTTAAAGCGCTCAAAGAGATTTATGGGAAGAAGAATAAAACTAGGATAATAGGTACTAGGCATGGTGAAAAATTATATGAATCTCTTATTTCCAGGGAGGAGATGGCAAGAGCTGAAGATATGGAAGGTTACTATAGAATACCGGCTGATGTCAGAGGTTTAAACTATGCTCGATATTTTAGCGAAGGAGAGGAAGACATATCAAATTTTGAAGACTACACATCACATAATACTAAACGCCTTACTCATGAAGAATTAAAAGAAGTTTTGTTAAATCTAGATTATGTAAAAGGGAGGATCAATAGTGATAACTAGACTGCCTTAGCATTAATTTGTTTTATTTCTGATTGAGTGAATGAAGATTTCAACTACCTGAATTTTCTAAAGTAAACTGGATGTGTAATGATTTTTTCATACATTAATTTCACATTTTTTGTATATCAACACCACATTTAAGTGTTTTAATTTCAATTTATACAAATGTATATGAGTTATTCAATATTATTAGAGTAAATTTTTATAATGAAGATAGATTCAAAAAATCAAAAATCATCTCTTATAACAGGCGCTTCTGGCTTTATCGGAAAGCGTTTACTAAGTTATTTAAATCTTAATAACGAATTCACAAAAACTGTATCTAGAAAACCTCAGAAAGGTAGCACTGAATCAATTGTCTGTGATTTAGAACTTGAAGATTTACCTAAATCTGTCTTAAAAGGAGTTGATTCAGTTTATCATTTAGCTGGATATGCTCACGATCTTAAGAATCCAGCTAAATTTAAAGATAAATATTATCATCTGAACGTAATTGTAACGATGAATCTTGCAATATTGGCTGAGAGAATGGGCGTTAAAGATTTTATTTTTGTAAGCAGTGTCAAAGCAGGATCCTCAGATATTTATGATAGCAATACTTCAGAAGATCCAGAGGGTATATACGGAGAAACAAAGAGAATAGCTGAGTTAAAGCTGATTGAATTTTCAAAAAAAACAAATATGAAAATAACCATCATAAGGCCTGCATTAGTTTACGGACCAAATTTGAAGGGTAATCTATACAATATGGAAAATGCAATCAAGGCAGGTTGGTTCCCGCCTTTTCCAAGATTATATAATAAGCGGTCAATGATTCATGTAGATGACTTAGTAAAAGCAATTATTTTGATAAAGGAGAAGGGTTCTAATTCTGAAATATACAATGCAACCGATGGTCATAATTACTCTACCACAGATATGTACGAAGTATTTTGTAAAAAAAATATGAAAAAAATACCTAAAATACGTGTACCCGTATTGTTCTTTAGGGCAATCGGGCTCCTATCAGCTGAACTGAAGTTTAAAATCAATAAACTACTTTCTGATGAATACTATTCTTCGTCGAAGCTACAAGCTCTTGGATTTGAGGCAGATTTAAGATTTGGAGATTTAAATGAAACGCTTTTTTGACGTTAGTATCTCTTTTCTTTGCCTCGTTTTATTAATCATACCTTTAATTATTTTATCTGTGATTATTGTTTCAACATCAAAAGGTCCAGCACTTTATTGGTCGAAAAGAATAGGTAAACATAATGAACCTTTTTATATGCCTAAATTCAGAACGATGAACATTGAAACTCCTGAGGTTGCTACTCATTTATTAGATGATCCTACAAACTTTTATACTCCTGTTGGGAAATTTTTGAGGAAATATAGCATTGACGAACTTCCTCAATTATATTCCATCCTCCTTGGAGACATGTCTCTTGTGGGACCTAGACCTGCTCTCCATAATCAGGATGATCTAATAGAGTTGAGGACGGATGAAGGTATACATAATTTAGTGCCTGGCATTACAGGATTGGCCCAAATAAGCGGACGAGATGAGTTAACAATCAAAAATAAAGTTGAAATTGATAAAGTTTATTTACTTCGCAAATCCTTTACCTATGATTTGTACATCATATGGCTTACTTTATTAAAAGTTATTAAAGGAGTTGGTATTTCTCATTAATAATCACTTAATCTTATGAGTTTAAAAAAGAAATTAATCTCAACCACAAGGTTTAATAAAAAGTTGATAGTCTTTGTAATAGACTTTTTAAGTATATGCGCAGCAGGTTTATTTGCATTGATCATAAGTGATGTGAATTTATTTCAAATAAACTTAGAGCAGTACTTAAGGTTGTTATGGACTCCCTTCTTCTGTGTGTTTTCTTTTTGGTTTTTAGGTGTTTATAGTTCGGTTGTAAGATATATAGACTTCTCAGTTCTCGCGATTATTGGTAGGGCAATCGTAATAGTTTTTGTAGTAAATCTCTTAATTGAATTTATTTATCTTTATTTTTTAAATACTATATTTCAGGGCATCTTTGAATCTCTTTTAACATTAGAGGGTTGGTTAGTTGGTTTTATTACCTTTTCCTTTTTAATTATTAGTTCTAGGCTAATGGCTTATTTGTATCTATCTAATAGAAAATCCGAGAAAAGAGTTGCTATTTATGGGGCGGGCTCAGCAGGAATACAGTTAGCGAGCGCCCTAAGGGTTAGTAAAGAAATGCAACCAGTAGCTTTTCTTGACCAAAATAGTTCTTTGCACGGTACTTATCTCGGTGGAATAAAAGTATTGCATCCCAAAAGGCTTCAAATGTTAGCCCAAAGAGGTAAGATCGATGAAGTTCTTATTGCTATGCCGTCTGCTTCCAAATCAACCTTGAGAACTCTGTTAAAAGAAATAGAGAACTTTTCCATTAAAGTAAGGATCATGCCTGGATTAGCAGAGCTAGCTCAAGGAAAGGTATTAGTTTCTGAATTGAAAGAGGTTGATATCTCAGATCTACTAGGGAGATACGAGGTTGAAGCGAATCAAAATCTAATTAACAAGAACATACAAAATAAAGTAGTTCTTATAACTGGTGCGGGAGGCTCAATTGGTTCAGAAATTTCTAGGCAAGTGGCAAAGAATAATGCCAATAAGGTCATTCTCCTGGACTCAAATGAGTATGCGCTTTACTCCATAAAAAAAGAAATTGAAGATTATCACGAAGATGTTGATCTTTTTGCGGTGCTTGCAAATGTAAAAAATAAGAAAAGGATAGCGGAAGTCTGTAGGACTTTTAAAGTTGATACCATCTATCACACAGCTGCATATAAGCACGTTCCTCTAGTTGAAGAAAATCCCTTTGAAGCCGTGTTGAATAACATACAAGGAACAAAAGCTTGCGCTGAGGCTGCTGATGAATCAAAAGTTGATACATTGGTTTTAATTTCAACAGATAAAGCTGTAAGGCCAACCAATATCATGGGTGCAACCAAAAGATTTTCTGAATTAATACTTCAATCAATGGCAGAAAAATCGACTACAAAAATGATGATGGTAAGGTTTGGGAATGTAATAGGTTCTTCAGGCTCTGCCATACCATTATTTCAGCAACAAATTAAAGATGGGGGTCCCGTAACTGTTACCCATCAAGAAGTAATAAGATATTTCATGTCAATACCTGAAGCCGCTGAATTAGTAATACAAGCAGGGGCGATGGGAAAAGGTGGTGATGTTTTTGTTCTAGATATGGGCGAGCCAGTAAAAATCTATGATCTTGCTAAAAGGCTTATTAAATTGAGTGGCATGGAAGTAAAAGATAAAAAAAATCCAGATGGGGATATAGAAATAATATTTACAGGCTTAAGACCAGGTGAGAAGCTCTATGAAGAACTCTTAATAGGAGATAATGTCAGTACTACTGAGCATAAACAAATCCTAAGAGCGGAGGAAGATTTTTTGTCAGCTGTTGAGCTAAAAAAATATTTAAAATTATTAGACGATGCAGAAAAAACTGGAGATGTTGAAGCACTCAGGGACCTTTTAAAGAAGGTTGTGTCAGGTTTTACTCCTGAAGAAGAAATAGTTGATGTAGTTTACCTTCAAAAAATAAAATATTAGCAAGTTGTTCACTTTTATAGATACTCTAGATGATTTGGCTTTCTTAAACAAAGAGCTTGCTCAAAAGCCTCACTTAGGAGTAGACACAGAATTTAGAAGAACTACTAAAGACAATATGAGATTAGCCTTACTACAAGTAAATGATGGGGAGGAAATTTACCTGATTGACGCTATCCAAATTAAAGATCCTGGTGAGCATGCGGGCTTTTTATTTTCTGATTCTGTCATGAAGATACTACACTCTTGCAAAGAAGACTTGGAAGCAATTTTTGCATGGACAAATAAAAAATTAGTGAACATTTTTGATACTCAAATTGCAAATTCTTTTTTAGATGGTGAATACGCTATTGGATATCAGGGATTGGTGGAAAAAGAGTTAGGTATAGTTTTAGATAAGAATGAAACTCGATCTAATTGGATAAGAAGGCCTTTATCTGACTCTCAGCTAAAATATGCTGTGCTAGATGTAGAGTATTTAATATACCTTTATAAATTACAAAAAGAAGAGTTAACAAAAACAAGCAAATTGGATTGGTGTAATCAAGATATTGATAGGCTTTTGAAAACTACCTTTAATCCACTTGCAGCCATTTCTTATTCGGAAAGATATATGACAAGAGCCCAAGAGACAGAGCTTCTTAAGAAGTTTAATAAGATTGTGGATAAGATCTCAGGTCATGAAAAAATTAATCCTACTTTATTTTTCTCAAAAAAAGCTCAAAAAGATTTTCTTAGATTAGTTTTTATAAGGGGATTAGATTTAGCATGCGAAGAAATAACTCTCTGGAGAAGTGACTTGATTAGAGACCATTTAATGGAAATTCTCAGATAATAAAAAATGTTTTGGTTCATTTATTTGATAGCCTCATCAATTTTGTGTGCAACGTTGTCATTACCATTTAAGAAATATACTTATCAGGTATTCATTATTCTTTTGATTATCTTGATGACACCTACCCAAGTAGACATTCAAAACTCCAATTATGCTCCATCCTTATATACTTTTTTCTTTAACATAATTTTTGAACAAAATTTTTCTTTTAGAGCTTTGAGGTCCTTTGTTATAACTCTACCTTTGACGATATTTTCTTTATTAATTTATTCATTTCTCAAAAGAAAACTCTTCTAGCAGTTAAGCCCTTAAGGTCAACTATTCCTATTGCATTTTTGCCTTTTAGCATCCCAGCAGACTCCCCAGGATTGAAGATTAATGTTTTATCTTTTACTTCATTTCTATATCTATGAGTATGTCCATGCAAGATTAGATCGACTTCTGGATTTTCTAAAATAAATGAATCTATTTCATCTGGCTCATGAAATATAGTAATTCTCTTATCGATTATTTTTATTGATTTCGGAGGATTCTGAAAACTAAAAGAGTATTTCTTCGCGATATCATCTAGGCCTAACTCACTTCTGTCATTATTTCCGTATACGCCAATTAGTTTTGAATTTAAAGAAGAAAACTCCTCCAAGGCCTTTTCACTTGCTATATCGCCTGTATGTATTACCGACACAACATCTTCATTATTAAATAAAGAGATTATTTGCTTTATATTTTTTATATTGTTGTGAGTGTCACTTACAACACCAATTAACATTTAGAATTTAAACTTTTTCTAAAATATGGATGCCACAAGCACTTCCGAGTCCAATAACATGAGTCATGCCAATTTTTGCATTTTCTACTTGCCTATCTCCAGCTTCACCTCTTAAGTGAGTACATACCTCGTAAATATTAGCAATTCCAGTAGCGCCCAAGGGATGACCTTTTGAAAGCAGACCTCCAGAAACATTAACTGGTATTCTCCCTCCCAACTCAACCTCACCTTCATCTATAAGTCTTCCGGCCTCTCCATCATTACATAGACCCAGATTTTCATAATGAAGCATCTCAGCCGTAGCAAAACAATCATGTAGCTCAACTAAGTCGACATCATTTGAATCAAGACCTGCCATCTCATATGCCTCTGCAGCAGCTTTACGAGTACAAGAATTTACATCAGGCATTACAAGATCTCTCTCTTGATATGGATCGCTAGTCATTACAGAAGCTTTAATTCTTATAACTCTTTGCATACCTAATTCTTTAGCTTTCTTTTCCGATACTAGAACAGCCGCAGCTGCTCCATCAACGTTTACAGAACACATCAACTTGGTATTAGGATAAGAGATCATCTCTGCGTTCATTACCTCATCTAAGGGTGTTTCAATTTGATATCTTGCTTTAGGATTCATGGTTGAGTGATGATGATTTTTTACAGAAATCTTTGCAAATTGTTCAAAAGTAGTTCCATATTGTCTGGCATGTTCCATACCTGCTTCAGCAAAAACTGCAGGCATGGTACCCGAACCTAACAAGCCTTCTTTTGGTATTCCTGTTCCAGCTCCAGAGCCACCCAAAAGACCAGTACCCATTTGTTCAACACCTACAGCAAGTACTACATCATAT
>MDTG01321810.1_pt1 | contig 12902 bp, 10 predicted proteins | sample 811421 | NCBI WGS metagenome assembly MDTG01 (sample SAMN05326645, study PRJNA326480) | marine metagenome | isolation source: seawater | place: Pacific Ocean: South East | collected 2011
GTTAATTCATGTGGGCGAAAAGAATTTTGGTGGGGGTAGGAGTGGAGAAAAAGCTTCAAAGGGCATTACAGAACAACTAGAGGCTTTGGGGTTTAGTTCAGGAAGAATGAAAACCGGCACACCCCCTCGAGTTGATGGTCGTTCATTAAACTACAAAAAAATGGAAAAGCAACCTGGTGACAAAGATCATGGTTTTTTCTCCTTTTTGAACAACAAAAAGCTTAAAAAACAACTTGATTGTCACATAACGTATACAAATAAAAAAACACACTCGTTTTTAGAAGAGGGGTTTGATAGGTCTCCAATGTTTAACGGTAGAATTAAATCTATTGGACCAAGGTATTGTCCTTCAATTGAAGATAAAATAACAAGGTTTAAAGACAAAGAGAGACACCAGATATTTGTAGAGCCTGAGGGTTGGAACACCGTTGAGGTATATGTAAATGGCTTTTCTACATCTTTACCAGAAGAGGTTCAACTAAAGGCGTTGAGGTCTATTAGTGGTTTTGAGAAGGTAAAAATGTTTCGTCCTGGTTATGCTATTGAGTATGATTTTTTTCCACCCACTCAACTTCTTCCTACCCTTGAAACAAAACCGATAAAAAACCTTTATTTTGCGGGTCAAATAAACGGAACAACTGGGTATGAAGAGGCCGCTTGTCAGGGTTTGGTTGCGGGCATTAACGCACACAACAAAATAAACGAAAAAGATGAGTTTGTCCTTGGTCGTTCTGAAGCTTATATAGGGGTCCTGATAGATGATTTAATTAACAAAGGGACAGAAGAACCTTATAGAATGTTTACATCACGGGCAGAACACAGAATATTATTGAGACAAGACAACGCCGACCTTAGGCTAACAGAAATTGGTCATAAAATAGGACTTGCCTCAAAAGAGAGATTTGATTTGGTATCAAAAAAGAGAGAAACTATTACAAAAATAACCGGGTTTGTTAAAAAAATAAAGATCAAACCTAAAGAAATTAATCACTTGCTTAAAAAAAGGGAATCTTCACCAATAAGTGAATCAAAAATAGTTGAAGATTTAATTAGAAGGCCTAATGTTCACCTAAGTGATTTCAAACAGCTTCAAAAAAGTTACTCGAAGAACAGGCTAGAAACGGAACAGGTGGAAATTAACACCAAATACGAGAGTTATATCCAAAAAGAGATGGAAACTGTTGAAAAAATAAAACGTCTAGAAAACAGCAAAATCCCTAAAAACTACAATTATAAAAGCATAAAGTCGTTATCAGCTGAGGCGGTAGAGAAGCTTACAGCCATAAAGCCGTTGTCTATTGGGCAAGCTTCAAGGATTAGTGGTGTGTCTCCTTCTGATGTTTCTATATTAATGGTTCATATGAAAAAATGACAAAAAAAAGATGTGGTGTTTGTGATAAAAGAAGCTTTTATAAAAAAGTAAGCATTAAGGACCCACTTGATGAGTCTGCCGTGTATGACCTTATGTTGTGCTTAGGTTGTAAAACTGTTTCTACCGATCCTGTTCCCAAAGACTTAGATAGATATTATAAAGATAATTATGACTCATACCAAAAGAAAAAATCTTTTTTTTCCTCGATATACGCTTTTTCTCAACGTTTTAATAATTATTATAAGACAAGAATTTTAAAAAAAATTAACGCTAGGTCTGTTTTGGATTATGGTTGTGGTTCTGGTGCTTTTCTAAGATATACGTGTGAGAGAGGTTATGAAACAAGTGGTTACGAACCTATAAATAAAACGAACGACGTGAGGATAAGCAGCTCCATGGGATCTTTTAAAAACAAGGTGTTTGATTGCATAACCTTGTGGCATGTACTTGAGCACACCAAAAACCCAGTGGGTGTAATGAACAAACTAAAAGGAAAACTAAAAAATAACGGAACAATGTTGGTCGCTTTACCAAACTATGATTCATACGATAACATTTATTACAAAAACATGTGGGCTGGTTATGATGTTCCTAGGCATTTATATCATTTTAACAAGGAATCGTTTATGTTTTTATCGCAAAAGGTCGGTTTAAGGGTGGTAGAAAAAAAACCACTATTATTAGATGCTTTTTATGTGTCTATACTGAGTGAGAAAAAGAAAAAAAGCATCTTTCCGCTAATTAAAGGTTTATTGGTTGGTTTACTCTCAAACATATTATCTCTCTTTAGGGGAAATCCTTCAAGTATTATTTATATATTAAAAAAATGAAACCCCTTACAATACTTGTTCTCGTTTTAGTAAGCTTTGGTTGTGCTCAAATGAGCCCACTAACGGGTGGTTACAAAGACACTATACCACCTGTTATAATACATTCCCTTCCTCTTAACAACAGTGTGAACTCCAACACAAAAAACTTTTACTTTGCTTTTGATGAGCCTGTAGATGCGTCGAAGCTTAGAGAAAGTTTAATTATATCACCTTACTACATAGGAAACCAAGAGGTTAAGTATAAAAAAAATGAAGTATATGTGTCTTTTGATTCTTCGTTTACAGAAAACACAACCTATATAATTAGTTTTGCTGGTGGTATAAAAGATGTTACTGAAGGAAATGACCTTTCAAATTCAAAAATTGTTTTTTCTACAGGTAATTATATTGATTCGTCATTTGTTTCAGGAACGGTCTTTTCTCCTGTAGATAACAAAAGAATTGAAAACGCTGTCGTTGGGCTCTATAATGAAAAAGATTCTTTTGATTTGTTTACAAAAAAACCAACGTATTTTACTTTTAGTGATAAAAGTGGGTTGTTTAAAGTGACCAACGTAAAGCCTGGTTTATATACGCTATATGCATTTAAAGATGAAAATAAAAACTTTTTAGCGGATTATAAAGGCGAATCTTTTGGCTTTATTGAATCACCCATTCGTGTAAACAACAAAAACAAAAACGTTTTAGTAAACCTTTATACTGAAGACTTATCTGACCTAAAACTGTTGAGAGGAAGAAATAGAGGAAATGTATATGAGCTCGTATATTCTAAAAAAATAATAGATGTTGATATTATTAGCAACACAAAACTAGACTACAGTTTAAGCGATAACAAAAATGTTCTTATTTACAAAAATAAAGACGTTAAAGACTCTGTTTTTACTATTATAAAAGCATATGATGGGGGTGTGGGGTTAACCTCTGATTCTTTGTTTATTTCTTTTGGTGAAGACGTGGGTTTAAAAAAAGATTTTACTTCTCTTTTTAATAGCAACCTAAAATATGAGCTTGAAGATACTATTTACTACGATTTTCAGCTTAGCAAACCCACTAATATTGAAAAATTAAATTACAAAATTCTTTTAGATACAATTAATGTTCCTGATTCTGTTTTTTATAAAGTAGGATATAAAAACAAAAATAATTTTAAAGGTTTATTTAAAATAAATAAAAGTAGTATTTCTGATTTCATAGAAAAACACAAAATGTTATATCAAGAAAAAGAATCTAATGATTCATTGCTTAGTTTATTAATTGGTTATTATGATAAAATAAACACAAACACCTTAACATTAAGTATAGAAAAAGGTGATATTATTTCTATTGAAAATGACACTTTAAAAAAAGTTTCTCAAAAATTCACATTCAAGGGTTCTGACTTTTTTGGTGAACTAAATGGTTATGTATTAGATAGCTTAGAAAGAAAAAACATGAAAGTTGAGCTTGTCACTTTAGATCTAAAGAAAAAATACAACAATAAAAGTAAGGGTTCGAACATCTTATTTCAAAACATACCGCCTGGTAAGTATTATTTGAGGGTTATTTTTGATGATAACATAAACAACGAGTGGGACTATGGGTCTATATTATCAAATAATATAAGTGAAGAGATTATATATTTTGAAAAAGAAATTGAAATAAGATCTAACTGGGTCATAGAAGAGTTGGTTTTTGATGTTAATAAAAGTGTTGATTTTTTGTTTGAAAAATTAGAATCAGAAAAAAAGTAACTAGAGATTAAACAATACATATTTAATTAACATAAAGATATCTACAACCTTTTTTATATATAATTTAAAAAGAACATAAAGTCTTCATTTTCAGAGTTTTGTAAGTTAATATGATGTTAAATATTTGTTTATAAAAGATATTAACATATGAACATTTTAATAATAAAAATTATAAATAAGAATAAGTAAATAATATATATATAATTAACATTATACTAACTTTTAATAAATCTGTAAATAACTGAACATCTTAGATTTTTTTTTTATTCTTGTTCTATATAAATGAAAAAATACAAAATAAAAAAAGTAGCTATTATAGGATCTGGTATCATGGGATCGAGAATAGCGTGTTACTTATCAGATGTAGGTTTGTCTGTTTCTTTATTTGATATACCAGGAGAGAAAAACGATAGAAACGAAATTGTTACTCAAAACCTTAAAAAAACAATAAAATCAAGACCAGAGCCTCTTTTAGACATAAAGAAAGATCACAACATAGAAATAGGAAATATAGAAGACGATATTTATAAAATAAAAGAATGCGATTGGGTTATCGAAGTTGTTTCAGAAAATCTAAACATTAAAAAAAAAGTTTTTGATGTTATAGAAAAAAACAGATCAAAAAAATCAATAGTTAGCACAAACACATCCGGAATTTCTATTAATAAACTTTGTCATGGAAGGAGTAAAAGGTTTAAGGAAATGTTTTTAGGAACACATTTTTTTAATCCCCCAAGACAATTAAGACTTCTCGAAATAATCCCTAATAAAAACACCAGAAAAGATTTGGTTGATTTTTTTATTAAATACTCAGAAAAAACACTTGGAAAAGAGATTGTTAGGTGTAAAGACACCCCAGGTTTTATAGGAAACAGGATAGGTATATTTTCTTTAATGAGCTGTGTACATAATTCGTTAAAACTTAATCTTTCTGTTTCAGAGACAGACTACCTAACAGGAAACCTTATAGGAAGACCTAAATCAGGAACATACAGAACAATCGACATAATAGGGTTAGACACACTCTATAATATAAATAAGGATTTTATTGAAAACATAAAAGACAAGAAGTCTAAAGAAACTTTTTCTTTTCCTCAACAAATTCAAAAAATGTATGAAATGAAATTTTGGGGTGACAAGACAAAAAAAGGTTTTTACCAAAAAAAATTAGAAAAGAATGGCAAGAAGGTTTTTATGGAAATTGAACCCAACAAACTATCTTTTTTTAAAACAGAAAACACAAAAAACAAAAACCTTTACGAGGGGTTTCCTCCAGAAAAACTATTAGATATTAACGACAAGCATGGAGAGTTTTACAAAAAAGTTTTTTTTGATTTATTTAGTTATTGCTCTTTAATAATTCCAGAAATAAGTAAAGAAATTTATAAAGTAGATAAAACATTAAGACACGGCTTCGGTTGGAATATGGGTCCCTTTACCTTATGGCAAAACATAGGGATAAGAAAGGTTTGTAAAATGATGAAAAAAGAAAAATACGAAATTGGAGAGTGGGTAAAAGAACTTATAAAAAAAGAAAAACCACGCTTTTATGAGCATGAAGAAAACAAGAAAACATGTTACGATTTAAAGACAAAAAAAACGTCATTAGAAACAAACGAACCTCAACTAATAAAATTAAATAGGGGCAGAAAAAAAACTATAATAAACACTAAAAACACCAACCTATCAGACATTCAAGATGAAATAGCTCTTCTTGAGATAAAAGAAAACATAACCACAAAAAAAACCACAGAAGAAATTTTAAAAGCAACAAGGTATGCTGAGAAAAACTTTTCTGGTCTTGTTCTCAAGCTAAATAACAACAGAAACCCGTTAAGAGTATTTTCAGGAGAACACTTTCATGACATTGTAAAAAAAGAAACGAAAAAAATCGAAGAAACAATAAGACTCGTCCAGCAACTAAACTCTAAGATAAAAACATCTTCAATTCCAACCGTGTGTCTACTTTCTGGATTTGTTTCGGGACCAAACTTAGGATTAGCCATGTGTTCAAACCAAAGGTCTTGTTACACCGAGTCTTATTTAGGTATTGTGGAGTTAGGTTTTGGTTTGATTCCTATCGGGGGCGTCACCAACGAACTATTAAAAAAATTAGACCAACAAATAACCCCAGGGGACCCTGAAAACAACAGACTTTCCTTCTTGCATGAAAACTTTACGTTCAAAAAGGTGTCTTCATCAGCTCAGACAGCAAAAAGAAACGGCCTCTTAGACTTAAGGGAGGGTTTAGTGTTTAACCCAAAAAAGACAATTTCAGATGCTAAAAACAAAATAAAACAATTAAACAAAAAAGGGTTTGTTTCAGACTCAAAAAAAACCAAACTCACAGCAAGAGGATCACAAAGCCTTGCAGTTCTTTATACCCAAACAGAGAACCTTAAAGAGTCGGGCTTTTTAAGTGATTACGACAAACAAGTTTCTGATAAGTATTCTTTTCTTCTCTGCGGTGGAGAGGTAAGCGAACGAACAAAAGTTGACGAGTCTTACTTTTTAAACCTAGAGAAAGATGTTTATATGGAACTTTGTTCAGAACCAAAAACAATAGAGCGGGTTGAGCATTTTATAAAAAACAAAAACACATTAAGAAACTAGATGAGAGAAACTTATATCATATCAGGACTAAGAAGCCCCATAGGAAAAGCGAAAAAAGGATGTTTTAGGTTTACAAGGCCTGACGACCTAGCATCACAGGTTATAAAAAAACTAGTTGAGACCACACCCGGACTAAAAGGGGACATGGTTGAAGACCTTATAGTTGGGAACGCTGTTCCTGAGGCAGAGCAAGGAATGCAAATGGGTAGATACATTTCTCTACTCTCACTACCAAAAGAGGTACCAGGCTTTGTTGTAAACAGATACTGTGGCTCAGGCCTTGAGGCTATTCACCTAGCCTTTTCTAAGGTTCAGTCTGGTTATGCGGACTGTATTATTGCTGGCGGGACCGAGTCAATGAGTATGGTTCCCTTTTTAGGTTATAAAACCTCACCGAATTATAATTTATCAAAAACATCTCCAGACTACTACCTTAACATGGGGTTAACCGCTGAAAAGCTTGCTAAAAAATATAATATTACTAGGGAAGAATCAGACCTCTTCTCACTTAACTCTCACAAAAAAGCTATTGAAGCGCTTAAAAAGGGAAGATTCAAAGATGAAATTGTTCCCATAGAAGTAGAGGAAACAAAAATAACAAACAACGTAATGGTAAAACAAAAAAACCTTTTTGACACAGACGAGGGTCCCAGAGAAGACACAACCCTTGAGGCCTTATCTAAACTTAATCCCGTTTTCAAATTTGGGGGGCAGGTTACGGCGGGAAACTCTTCCCAAATGTCAGACGGCGCGGCTTTTGTTGTTGTTGCCTCTGAAAGGTTTATGAAAAAAATAAAAAACAAACCTATAGCTAGGCTTGCCTCATATGTTGCAACAGGTGTGGAGCCCAACATAATGGGAATTGGGCCAGCGAAAGCAATACCAAAAGCATTAAAAAAAGCGGGCTTAAAAATAAGCGACATAGAACAAATAGAGCTAAACGAAGCCTTTTCAGCACAAGCCCTAGCCGTAATAAAAGACCTTAACCTAAACCCGGAAATAGTTAATGTAAACGGGGGCGCTATAGCTTTAGGTCACCCACTGGGAATGACCGGAGCAAAGCTTTCAATCAGCCTATTTAACGAGATGAAAAGAAGAAAACAGAAGTATGGTATAGTTACAGCTTGTGTTGGTGGTGGGCAAGGTGTTTGTGGTGTTTTTGAAAACCTTACCTTATAACCTCAACAACAACCTCTACCTCAACAGCAATGTTGCTCGGAAGAGAAACCATACCAACAGCAGACCGTGCGTGTTTTCCCTTATCACCAAAAACCTCAACAATAAAATCAGAGAACCCATTAATAACAGCGGGTTGTTGATAAAAATCTGAAGTAGAATTAACCATTCCTATAACCTTAACAAACCTTTTGATTTTATTTAGGTCTCCTATTTCTTTTTTAAGCGAAGCTAATATGTTTATTCCCGTTAATCTTGCCGCCTCATACCCCTCCTCAATAGTCAGATCTTCACCGAGACGCCCGGTAATATAACCCCCATTTTCTTTTCTTGGACCGGTACCAGAAACATACACCAACATGGTGTTTTTTGTCTCTGAAAACCTAACAGTCGGAACATAATTTGCAATAGGCTCCCCAGGCACAGGAAGCGTTATGTTAAGGTCTTTGATTTTTTCCTCAACATCATAATCATATAAAGGTTTGTTCAAAACATAGTAGTCGACAGCCGCTCTATCATTTGGTGTACAACCAACAAAAATTAACAAAACAAATAAACTAACCAACCTCTCCATATGATGTAATTATAATTTTTCTTGTTTTTCCACCGTTACGATGTTCACACAAATATATCCCTTGCCACACTCCCAACAAAGGAACCCCTTCTTTTATTGGAAAAGAAACAGAACTCCCTAAAATACTTGATTTAATGTGTGAGGTCATGTCATCAGGACCCTCAAATATATGTTTATAGTGTGTTTCTTTTTCTGACACAAGTTTGTTAAAATGTGTTTCAAAGTCTTCTCTAACTGTAGGGTCTGCGTTTTCATTTATTGTAAGGCTTGCTGAGGTATGTTTGATAAAGACATTTACAACACCGGTTAGTTTAGGCAGGTGCCTTACAACCTCTTCTGTTATCAAATGAAAACCCCTCGGGTAAGGTTTTAGTGTTACCTCTTTTTGACTAACCATCCCCACCAACTTTCATTCTTTCTGCATTCTCAGCTATTCTTAAATTTTCTGTGAAAGTAAATAAACCACCCGACATAACCTCAGGTAGGTTGTGAGACGTAAACCCTATTCTGTGGTCAGTCACCCTCCCTTGTGGGTAGTTGTAGGTCCTTATCTTATCAGACCTATCACCTGAGCCCACCATGCTTTTTCTCTTACCCGCCAGTTCTTCGTTTTGTTTCTTAACCTCAAGATCATAAAGCTTAGACCTTAGAACCTTCATAGCTTTGTCGTAGTTTGCGTGTTGAGACCTACCGTCTTGACACTCAACAACAACCCCAGTTGGTTCGTGTGTTAATCTTACAGCTGATTCTGTTTTGTTGACATGTTGTCCACCAGCCCCAGAAGCCCTAAAGGTGTCTTTTCTTATGTCTGCTGTGTTTATTTCAAGCTCCACATCCTCAGCTTCAGGCAACACAGCAACGGTTGCAGCTGAAGTGTGAACCCTCCCTTGTGTTTCTGTCTCTGGCACCCTTTGTACCCTGTGTGTTCCCGCCTCAAACTTTAGTTTACCGTACACATCTTCTCCCTCTACAGAGCACACAATTTCTTTAAACCCACCAGAGGTTCCTCCGCTTGAACTTATTAACCCCAAAACCCAACTGTTTTTTTCAGAATATAGCTGATACATCCTTAAAAGGTCTCCTGCAAATATTGCAGCCTCATCTCCACCTGTTCCAGCCCTAATTTCTAAAATAACACTCTTTTCATCATCTGGGTCCTTTGGTATTAATAAAACCTTAATATCCTCTTCTACTAAAAGCCTCTTTTCACTTAAACCGTCTAATTCAACTTTTGCCATTTCCTTAAACTCCTCATCTTTTTCTTCATTTAAAACCTTCTTCGCATCATCCAAACCACTAAGAACGTTTTTATATTCAATGTACTTTTCTACAATTTTTCCAAGAGATTTATACTCCTTATTTAAGGATGTATATTTTTTCATATCTTTGGTAACCTCGGGGTTAGAAAGGTCCTTCTCCACCTCTAAAAATCTATTTTCAATCTCTTTAAGTTTATCAAGCATTATTGTATTTTATAAACACTTAAACCTAATAATAATTATTATATAAAAATTGTTATTTATTAAAATAAATCAGGAATAATTAAGTTTGTTTAAGAACATGAAGCTAACTTATAAAATTTTGTTGTTAACCTTCTTTTTAGGCTACGAACATAGTGCTATCACAGCTTTTGCTTTACAAAAGAAAGATATATTTAAAAAGTCTATACTCCTTTACACCCTTAAAAACAACTCCTCACCCAACAAAACACTAGAAGAGGTTCATAACAAACTAACATCAAAAAGACTAGATGTTATTCACTACATTGACTCAATTAATCTCTATGTTAGTAAAGATGTTACCTCAAGCTTGATTGGATACTTTAACGAAAGAGAAATTGAAAATGCAATTTTTTATAATCAAAAAAACCAAAACCTTATTTTTTATGAGGTCAACAAAACATCAGTTAACCCAAGCTCATTTTTGGAAATACATGTCGATAGCTTGGACACTTACATTAAAAATATGTTTAAGTCAACAGAGGAACCATCAACATCCTTCTTGTTAGCGCCTAAACCGGAAGTGTTATCAAAAGCTAAGGTTCGTCTATCAAATCAAATACTAATAAAACCATTGCTTAAAGAGGAAAAGGTGGGGTACACAGGCAATAAAATAAAAAACCAACCCAAAAACATTATTCAAATAAAAGAAGTTGAAGATTATCGCTATTACTACTCTGAAGGTATAAACTATATTGTTTATACCCTCAAAGGCACTAATGATTTTTTAAAAAAAACCTATAATATTAAATCACTACCAAACAACACCTTAAGAAGTATTGTTTTGGTTGTAGAGCACACGGTAACAAGAAATAAATATTTTTTTTATAGTGAGGAAACCAAAACAGAAGAAGACTTGATTAGTGTTTTCTTTAATTAAAAACTAAGCTCATTGTTAATAAAAGGAATGAGCGACATAACAACCGCTTCTTTATAGTAAGAGGTTCTATCTATCAGCCCACCCGTAAGAATACCAACAGCCCCATCTTTGCGCTTGGAGTTTTTTCTCCCAAAAACCACATCATCAGCCTCACCCAATTCAACACCACTCTCAACTAAATTTTGTATTTTTTTTGGAAGTTGAAAAAGAGAGGTTTTACCACAACCAACCTTTTTTTTATCACGCGTTACCACCCAAGCAAAAGCGTATAATTTTCTGTTTACAAAACAACAACCACCCTCTATACCAACATAATATTCAGCCTTATCTTTTAGCAGGCCCATAACTCTTTTTTTTGCACCTAAAAACGTTTCTTTTTCACCCATTGGTTGATCAGAAACACCAGAGCTTACCCCCCTACCAAGCACTTTAAATTTTGTTTTAGGATACACAACCCTAAAAGCCTCTTTAACTGCGTTTATTTTTGTTGGGTTAGAAGAACCAACTAATATTAAATTACTTTTTCCCACTTTTCTTCTGGGGTTTTTTTAAAGGTTAATGTTTTTCTACCCTCAGGCCTTTTTATGCTGACAATGTTCATTTGGCCATCAATCTTATCAAACAAAAGTGTGTTTTTAATAGACAAAACTTTGTCTGTTTGTGTTTTTTTAGACTCTAGAACAACATTTAAAGTCTCCGTGTAATCACTACCCTCAAAAACAAAACGCTTTACATTAAAACTTAAATCAACCTCACCAACCTTAACAAAGAAGTTTTTTTTAATGTAATCTGTGAAAATAATTTCATCTTCATTTTTTATGTCTTTTGAAGAACCCGCAAACCCCAAAGCATCAAATATGTCGTCTTTAAAAATACGGAAAGAAAACACATAACCACCACCATCAGACGGAAACACGTTACAGACACTAACATAGACAGCGTGAGCGTTTATTTTAGTGGGGTTAATTAGGGATAAAAAAAAACAAACAAAAACTAACCTATAAACCATACTTATCGATGAGATAAACCAAAGAAGCCATCGAAGCCGTTCCTAACTCCATTTCTCTTGGGTGTATGGCCTCAAAAACATCTTTTTCTGTGTGATGGATCTCAAAATATTTTTGACCATCTATACTTAAGCCAAACATAGGTGTTCCTGTCCTTCTATGTAGTGGACCAATGTCAGCACCACCACCCCCTTTAGAGAAGTATGATATTACCTTCTGATCAAAATACTTTAACCACCCTTGTATTTTTTCTAGCTGAGCGTCTGAGCCAGAAAAACCAAACCCCCTAGGAACATAAGCGCTTGCGTCACTTTCAATTGCAACTATGTGGTTTTCATTATATTTTATAGCGTTTTCTGCGTATTGGGTACCTCCCCTTAGACCATTCTCTTCGTTCATAAACATCACAGCCCTAAGTGTGTGTTTTGGTTTAATTCCTTGTTTTTGAAATAATCTCAAAGCACCTATTGAGTGAACACAACCCGCACCGTCGTCGTGTGCTCCCTCGCTTACATCCCAAGAATCAAGGTGTCCCCCAACTAATATGATTTTGTCTGGGTTTTCTGACCCCTTAATTTCACCAATTACGTTGTGCGATAAAGCGTCAGGAAACCACTTCCCAGATAACCTTACAGTAAGTTTTGTGTTTGGATCTTTTTTAATTTTTTCTGAGAGTTTAATAGACGAGACCACACCAAGCCCCCCGTGCGCAATACTGTCCACACCCTCTTTGTATGACATTCCACCTGTGTGGGGGAAGTCATCATTACCAGAAGATAAAGATCTAAAAACAGAAGCAACAGCTCCGTACTCACTAGCTTTTATTGCACCTAACCTTCTCTGAAAGCCAGTTTCACCGTAAGAAGTCCCTATATTAACATACCTTTGGTTAAACGCCTTGTTATAAAAAACTATTTTTCCCTCAACCCCATCTCTACCCAACATTTCAACCTCATCTAAAGATTTAACCTCAACAACTTCTGCTGTGACACCCTCCACAGGTGTTGAAATAGTTCCACCCGCACCAAGAATTGAAAGGTTTATTTTCTCTCCATTTTCATAGTAGTAACACTCTTCGTAATCACCCCTTTCCCAGTGAGGGACCATTACCTCTTGCAGAAAGACAGAGTCAAAACCATAATTTTCCATAACCTCTTTTGACCACAAGACCGCCTTCTTTGCTCCCTCAGAACCACTAAGCCTTTGACCAACATCTTTTGA
>MDTG01403144.1_pt1 | contig 12901 bp, 12 predicted proteins | sample 811421 | NCBI WGS metagenome assembly MDTG01 (sample SAMN05326645, study PRJNA326480) | marine metagenome | isolation source: seawater | place: Pacific Ocean: South East | collected 2011
CCAGGCATGAAATTCTATAGCTTTTTTTGAAGCTAATTTTTTTGGTCGGTTTATTACATTAACCCCTAATTTTTTTGCATATCTAGCGATTATATTTGAATCGGTGGAGACAAAAATATCATCAAATATTTTACTTTTTTTTGCAAAATTAATTGAATAATAAATGAGCGGTTTATTGTTTAAGAGCTTCATATTTTTATTTTTTAATCTAGACGATCCTCCTCTTGCGAATATAAAACAAAATTTTTTTTTCATAATTTACAACTAATTAACGAATCTATTTTTAACCCAAATTTCAAAAGCAATAATTGACCAAATTAACCTTATATTTTTCTCTAAAAAGTTTTTATTATTTATACAACTAATAAAATTTTCAAAATTAATATATTTTGATTTATGTAAATTTGTTTTGGATATTAACTTTTTAATCACATTTTTGGTAAACCAAGATCTTAGTGGAATTGTAAAGCCAATTTTTTTTTTAAAATCCTGAAAATTATTCTCTTTAGCAATTTTTTTTAAAATAATTTTATTTTGGAAGCTTGCATCAAATTTTTTATTTACTATTCTATATAAAGAGGTATCGCAATAAGGTACTCTAATTTCAACACTATTTAGCATTCCGATTGCGTCTCGAGTATAAAGATACTTTTCTAAATAATTATTTTGATTGAAAAATCTGATTTTATCTTTTTTTTTTAATTTTTTTGTATGTTTTTTAAATTTTTTAACTGATTTATCAAAATCACTTTCTATTTTAATATTCTTCTTGAATAGATAATCATAACTATTTAAATTTTTGTTTAAACCAAATAACAAAATTTCCTTTTCGTCTTTATAATTGGCTTTGCCCCAGTTATATCCGTTAAATAATTCATCAGCTCCATCGCCTGTAAATGCGACTTTTATATTTTTATTTTTCATTTTTTTGGATAATTGGTGAAGAGCTAATAAATGAGGGTTAAAAACTGGAAAATCTAAATTTTTAGATAAATATATAAAATCATTTAAATAAGAATTTTTTTCAATTTTTTTTGAGATTATTTTCATGTTGGGGATTTTTTGTAAAATACTATTTATAGATTTTTCTTCATTAATTTTGGGAAATTTAATAAAAGCTGAAAATGCTTTCAATTTTATTTTTTTTTTAAATAATTCATGGCTAATTATTTTTGCTAATAGGCTAGAGTCGATACCACTACTTAAAAAAATTCCAGCTTTTATATTATCAGCTGGAATGTGTTTTATTACTCTATTGTTAAAAAAACTTTTTATATTAAGTGTCTTAAATTTTTTATTTTTTTTATAAGAAAAAATCTTGTTATTTAGTCTTTTTATAATTTCAATATTTTTATTAAAAACAATAACTTGCCCTTTTTCAATTTTATAAAAATTTTTAAAAAGTGTCTCTTTACCAATAATATTATCAGTCAAAATATATTCTTTAATTTTTTTATAGTTGAGTGTTTGTTTTTGGAATGAGCCTAAAACTCTCAATTCACTTGAGTAAAAAATTTTATTAGAATTAATATTATAGTACAGTGGCTTAATTCCAAGGGGATCTCTTGCAAAAATTGAATTTTTGTTTTTCTTGTCATAAATTACTACTGCATACATACCTTCTAGTTTTCTAAAGCATTTTATCCCAAATTTTTCATAAAGCTTCAGAAGAACCTCGGTATCACTTTTAGTATTAAATTTTGTCCCGTAATTAATTAATTTATTTCTTAATTCTCTAAAATTATAAATTTCACCGTTGAAAGAAATAATATATCTTTTATTTTCCATAGGTAAATTTGATCTTTTTTTTATATCTACAATCGCTAAACGAGTACAGCCAGTTATATAATTTTTTGTTTTTATAACTTTAGTCGCATCTGGACCTCTATGCTTTAATAATTTACACAACTTTTTTTGATTAACAAAATCAACCTTTGTAATAATTTTTTTTGAAATAATTCCTGAAATTCCGCACATAAAATTAGAAGACTTTAGTAAAGATTGTTTTTAAGGATTAGTTTGTCTTTTTCTATAAATTTTTTGACTTTTTTGTTCATAATTTTTTTAAAATCAATTGGAAGAATTCCTGTTCCCGGTCTTTTAAAGCAGATTTTTTTTAAAGTTATTTTTTCTCCGGGATAGAGATCACTTTTGCTAATAATACTTTTTCTAGCAACTTTAGCTATTTTTTTTTCTTTCAATGATATTTGTTTATTACTTTTACCTAATACCTTTTCTGCATTTCTAATCTTTTTTACAAGATTTTTAAATTCATTTACTGTCATAGAGTTTTTGTGATCTGGTCCTGTTAATTTTTTGTTAATTGTTACGTGCTTTTCTATCACGGATGCTCCCATCCCTACTGCTAAAATAGGCGCAAGATCTCCCAATGTATGGTCTGACAATCCAACTTCACAATTGAACTTTTCTTTTAATTTAATCATTGAACGTAAATTTAGGTCTTTCTCATATGTTGGATAATTGCTTATACAATGAAGTAATATTATTTTTTTCTTAATCAATCTAAGATATTTCAAACTTTGTTCGATCTCTGTCAAACTTGACATTCCAGTTGATAATATCAATGTTTTTTTTGTTTTGTTTAAAAATTTAAGCATGTCAATGGAAAAGATTTCTCCTGAAGGTAATTTATTTTTTTTAATTTTTAAATTTGTATTCAAAAATTTTAGGCTTTTTATATCAAATGCAGAACACATGTATTCAAGGCCTTTTTTTTTACATAGCTCTGCTAATTTTTTATGTTCTTTAAGTGTGAGTTGTCTTTTTTTTACTTCATTTAAAATATCAGAGTCTTTTTTAAAACCTTTGGCTTTTTTTTCATATGCAGCTCTAATTGAGTCCTTTGACAAAGCTATTTCAGGGTGGCTTAATTGAAATTTTATTGCATCAACTCCGCTTTTAGCTAGTAAGTTAATATATTTTTTTGCAAATTTAAAAGATCCATTGTGATTAGGACCAACTTCAGCGATTATAAAAACTTTTTTATTCTTCATTTAATATTTCGATACCTTTAAATAAAATTGATTGCCTATTTTTTTTTATTTCAATCTTTTTGCCTAAGTAATTATCAATAATTGCTTTTAAATAATTACTTCCTGATCTATGTGTAAATGGATATCCACCACCAAATCTGAAGTTAAAATCAATAAGATAAATTTTATTTTTTTCATTTATTATAAAATCTACATCAATAGGCCCAATATGACTCAATAATTTTGAAATTTTCTTAGCTAATTTTTCATGACTTTTAAACTTAACAATTTTCGCTTTATCTGTTTCTCCAGATCTCATTTCAATTTTTAGTTTAGAAGTGCTATGAAGATAATTTCCTTTCAGATCATTAAGTATATCTAAATTATATTCCTTTCCTTTTATATATTCTTGAAGAAAAAAATTTTTTTTTGGTTTAATTGGTATTTGTTTTTTATTTTTTAAGATCTTTAATCCTTTACTAGCACTTCCGCTTATATCTTTATAAATAAATGGTGTTTTGATAAACATTTTACTTTTATATATTTTTGGATAATTCAAATTATTTTTCTTACAAAAATTATAAGCATTAATTTTATTTTTTAATTGATTTAAGATTTTGATATCTGATACTAGTATTGTAGTATTTATTTTCTTAAATTCATCTTTGTTTTTTGCAAGAATATTTAAATCAGAGTCAATAAGTGGGATAACAAGATTAATTTTTTCTTTTTTGCAAAATGACTTTAGAAACATTATATATTTCTTTTCAGATTTATTTACTCTTGGAAATATAACCTTTTTAAATTTTTTATTTATATAAAAACCAGCTGTATTTTTAGAAGCATCAGATAAATAAACTTTAATTGGATACTTAAGTTTAATCAATTCTTCCAAATATCTTACAAAATAAGTTCTTCTTCCAATATTAGTTATGAGAATTTTAATCATTTTGAAAAATTTTAAAGATTTGAAATCCCGCCTGTATTTATAAACAAACCACCTGTCAGTTTTTTTGAGTAAAAATATCTTATAGCTCTTACATTATAGATTGGATCAATTAGCATTTTGTTTTCTTTCTTAAATTTTTTAATGAGTTTTGAGTCTCCAGAGATTTTTTTTCCATAAAAATTTTTATATTTATCTATAATTATAAGGTTTTTAATGTATTTTTTATTTACGTACTGCCTAGATATGTTAAGAACATCTTTTTTTGATTTTGAAACTGTCACTCCAATTATTTTAATATTTAACTTAAGTTTAATTATAGCTTTTAAAAAACCTATTAACGATGTTCCGCTTCCAACAGTAATAAGTATCCATTTAATTTTTTTAATATGACTCAGATTATTTTTTAAAAAATTATATGCTGATTTACTGTATTCTTTAATTGCAGCTTTTGTATGTCCTCCACTTGGAATCCACCTAAAATTTTTATACTTTTTTTTTTGAAGGTCGACCTTATGAAAAATATTCGGTCCAGTTATATGAATTACTTTAGCTCCAAATTTTTTTGCATATTTTACATTTTTATACTTATTTAGTTGAGGTTTTTTTGACTCTTTATCTACTAGTAAGAATACAAATTTTAAATTCAATGACTTGCTCAAATACGAGAGGGAAAGACAATGATTAGAATATTTAGAACCTAAAGAAATTATATTTTTTTTTTTTAAATGTTTTATATAGTTATTTTTAATAAATTTATTTCCATAAAAAATATTTCCATTATCACTCTGATCACAAATAAAAAAGTTTTTCTTTTTGATAAGTTTGATTTTCATATTTTAAACAAAATCTATAGACTCTTTTTCTGGATGGTAAAAAGCCCTCAATAATACATTTAACTTTTTTTTTGATATACTTTTTTTATTTATTTTTTTAATTTTTTTTAATTGTTTAATTGTATAATTTTTACCTAAACCTTTTTTTTGTTTAATTGACTTAATTTTTTTATTATTTTTAATGTCATTAATTATTTTTTTGAATATTTGATATCCATGAATAAAGGTTTTATTTAGAAGTGAATATCCTGTGTCTTTTTTAAATATCTTAAATTTTTTTACTTTAATTAAATTTCCCTCATCCAGGTTTTCATTTATAAAATGGAGAGAAACACCAAAATTTTTTTCATTGTTTATTATTGCAAAAATGTGATTTGCGCTTCCTCGATATTTGGGAAGGGGTCCTCCATGCATATTTATAATGCCTTCTTGAAATTTATTAATTATTCTTCTATTAAGAATTTTGTTAAATCTAATGGAGAAACCATAGTCATATTTTATTTTAGACTTTTCTAATTTTTTTAAATTAACGATTTTAATTGATTTTTTCTTACAGTATTTAAATACTTCACTATTTTTTTCAGTTACTGCAAAAATATTAAATTTTTGTGCATTTTTATTTAAAAATTCAAGACATTTTTTTGCTACTAATATTGAACCAAATAAAACTACTTTTTTTTTCATGATAAAAATTTTAAGATTTCTTTTTTTTGTATTTCACATGCATTTATTTTTCCAAAAATGAAATTATTCCGAATTTTTTTTTGTGTCTTAAATTTATCTATTGATTGTTTAATTTTTTTTAAATTAATACCTGTTGAAATAACATTTGTGTCATGATCCCTATTAAATTGTCTTTTACCTACATTTATAAATGGTTTATTGAAATATGGTGCTTCTATAATTCCACTGCTTGAATTACCTATTAAAAATTCACATTGATCTAGTTTTTCAAAATATAATTTTCCAAGATTTTTATAAATCTCTATTCTTTTATTTTTTGCAAATTTTTTAATAACTTTAATTATTTTATAACAACCTGCTTCATTATTTGGATAAGTGATTAAAACATTCATGTTGATGTATATTAAATATGAAATTATCTTTTCCATAACTTTGTGAATATTTTCTTTTAAATTTTCCGTCGGGTGAAAGGTTAATAATGCAAATTTTAATTTTTTTTTATTTTTTTTTATTTTCTTATAATGATATATTTTTGAAATTACGGGTGATCCAGAAAATCTAATTATTTTATTTTTAAATTTTTTTTTTAATCTTTTATAGCTAGACTGATTTGTTGCAAAAATTAGTTGAGATAGCTTTGATATCGTATCTCTATAAAAATCATCTTTTGAACCCGGAGTATTATCTCCACCTCCGGAGTGAATAATGGGTATGTTTAAAGATTTTGCGGCTAAAGATGCTCCCATTGCTTCAAATCTGTCACCTAAAATATAAATTATATCTGGCTTGTCTATACTGAGTTCTTTTTGAATTTTTTTGATTATAAAAAGTAATTTTTTTTTGGTATAATTATTTTTTTTTCCATATATCGATATTGTTTTTTTTAAAACTTTTCTGTGATTTTGAATTAGTTTCTTGCTAAAACCAAACTCCTTTAAAGTATGTATGCCTGAAACATACAGATATATCTTAATATTCTTATATGGAAGAAATTTCTTAATTACATCCTCCAAAATACTAAAGTCAGATCTTGCTCCGGTAAAAAAAACTATTTTTTTAAAATTAATTTTTTTTTCTAGCATTTATTAAGTCCTTAAGATTGCCTATATCTGTCCATGACTCATAAAGGGGGAAAGTAAGAATCTTTTTATTTTTTTTTGATAAATTCTTTAAAAAATCAGTCATGTCTATTTTTTTATTTTTTCTTAAAAATTTTAACAACTTGTTACTTAAAACATAGGTTCCGACAATTATATTTGATTTAATAGATGGTTTTTCCTCAATATCTACAATTCTATTATTATTTAATTTTACAACACCGAAAGGATTTTTTGTTTCATAGGGTTTTGTAACTACTGTTATGTCAGCTTTATTTCTATTATGAAAATTCAATAATTCTGAAAATTTTATGTTTGAAATTAAATCTCCATTACAAACTATTATTGGCTTGACTAGTTTTTTTCTTATTAAGCTTAAACTTCCACATGTTCCTAAAGGTTTTGACTCAGTCAAATAAGAAATATTCACCCCGAATTTTTTACCATTTTGAAAATATTTTTTGATTAATTTGCCTAGATAATTAATCGAGAGAACAATATTTTCAAATCCTTCCTTTTTAGCATTTAGAATAATATGTTCTAAAACAGGTTTTTCTTGAATTTTTATCATAGGTTTTGGTATCTTTTTTGTAAGAGGTAAAAGTCTCGTTCCTTTTCCTCCTGCCATAATTATAAACAAATTTTTAAAAGCTTTATTGTGAAATTGACTCAAATAGCGAATGTCTTGAACTACTTTTTTTTTATCAAGAATCGGCACACAATTGATTGTGTGCTTCTTCATAATGTCATAAATTTCTTTATCAGAGCTTTGATCAGATGAAGTAATATATTTTTTTTTCAAAATATTAATTATTTTTGTTTCTAAGGAATAGCCTTTTATTAATAATCTCCTTATATCTCCATCTGTTATTGTGCCTAAAAATTTATCTTTTTTATCTTTAATAACGACAGTTTTAGAATTAAGTTTATCTATCTTTCGTATAGCATCAAAAAGACTGCTTTTTTTTGATAATGTTAAACAATTTTTTTTTATAAAATTTATTTTATTTATTTTCATGATTATTTGAACTCGAAAAAATTTTAAATATCTTTTCAAGGGATCCTTCGGCCTTGAGATTTCCTTTATCGATTAGAAAAATATTATCACAATATTTTAAAGTAGAAATTTTATGTGCAATAATTATTACTGTACATTTTGACTTAAGCTTATTAATAGTTTTTATAACTTCACTTTCAGTCTCAATATCCAAAGCACTTGTTGGCTCATCTAGAACTAGTATTTTTGGATCTACATAAAGAGCTCTTGCTATTCCTATTCTTTGACGTTCGCCTCCTGATAATTTTATACCTTTATCTCCAACCTTTAAATTTAAATCTTTGTTTTCTAAAAAATCACTCAAACCTGCATCTTTTAATGATGCCATAACTTTTTTTTCATCAATTTCTCTTTTGTCAATACCGAACGCTATATTATTTTTCAAAGTATCATCACTCAAAATAATATCCTGTGGCACATACGAAATCATTTCAGTATCGTCATTTTTTTTTAAGGATTTATCAATTTTTACATTACCACTTTGTGGATCTAATAAACCAAGTATAATATTTATGAGAGTACTTTTTCCAGCTCCTGATTTACCTACGATACCTGAAAAAGAATTTTTTTTAATTTTTAAATTTAAATTTTTAAGACTAGGTATTTTCTTTTCTTTATCTAAATAGTTGTAATTTAAGTTTTCTATCTCTACAGCATTATTTTCGCTTAAATCGCCGAATTCTCTATCCTTTTTTACGAAAAAATTTTCATTATCCAAAATTTCTTTACTCACATTGTCAAATGCCAATTTATATACTTTTAAATACGTTATTTCTGCTGCTATAGTATTAAAGGAAGGTATAAACCTAATAACGGTAACTGCTATTAAAGAAAGTATCGGTATTAATTCTAAAGTATTTTTTCCTAATTGAATAAAAATAATTGTCAAACTGACTAAAAAAATAATTGCAAAGAACTCAAGTATTATTTTTGGGAGACGTCTTATAAATTCAGATATTTGTAGAGCTTGTTCATAATTTTTTTTTGTTTCTAAAAAAACTTTTACAAATAATTTTTCTTTTTTAAATACTTTAATGTCTTTAATCCCTGAAAAAATATTACCTACTGATTTAAAAACTCCACTTAGTGTATTCCATCTTTGTTGGGCAATCTTTTTTAATTTACTATCAGTAGAGTAAAGAAAAAGAGCAACTAAAATTGTAATTATTAAAAAAACGTTGATAGCTAATATTGGTTCAAAAAATAACATTACTAAAAATAAAGCTAAAACTACGGAAATCTCTCTAGAAATACTTAATAAAGAGGTAATAAAAGTTATACTTTGATCAACTTCGGTTATAACATTTTTTGATAAGGTAGAAGAATTACTATTTATGAAGAAAATAAAAGGTCTTTTGAGATATGAGTTAACTAGTTTATTTGCAATTGATATTTTCATATTCTTTTTAAGTGAAAGTTCAAAAATATTAAAAAAGAATAAGAAGACAGCTTTACAAAAAAAAATTATAACAATAATTGAACCTAAGGTTATTATGTTATTCTCAAAAAGACTCAATTCTTTGATTGCACTTAATATATCAATACCAAGAATATGAATACTCATGTTGGGTTCGATCATCATAGAAATCATAATTGGAATGGAACCTATTCCAACAAATTCAAACACAGTAAGAATTAATAGAAAAAAATACAATATAATTAGTTTATAGAATATTTTTTTTGGAAAAATAGAATAAATTTTTTTAAAAATTGATTGCACTCTTGTGATTTTCTTAAAGATATTTATTTAAAGTGTATATATTTTTTTGCTTATATCCTAAAGCCTTATCATCTACAAAAATATCAAACGACGGTTTTCCAAGTAAGAGTTTATGAAATTTTAAATTCCATTTTTTTAGTTGGTTAAAAGTTTGTTTGTACCCTTGTGATCGAGCTTTACGAACACTATCTTTATTTCTACCCATATATCTTGAGGTAAAAATTTTAATAGTATGACCCTTGTCATAAAGTCTATTGATTAAAAGAATTATTTTTTTTTTTGGTTTGGCTTTAGAATATTTTTTTTTAACTGTCGTACAAATAGTATTATCTATATCAAAACAAAAAATTATTTTTTTCATTTTTAAATTTTATTTTTTAATTTTATTTTTGATTTTTTTGATTAGAGCTTTAATTAATATTTTTATATCAACATCGTCAACTTTGCTTGGAAGGTATATTTGTTCTGGTTGTCTGCTCGAATAATTGGTCTTTAAAGTATAAAATTCTTTGATAGGTAAACTTTTTCCACCCCCTTGATAGGGAAATTTAAATTGATCTGAATTATTTTTTTTTAAAAGATAAAAAAAATATACATTATCTACGTTATTTAATTCTAGAAATTTCAAGTATTTTCTGTTTACCGGCATTGATATACAATCATCTTTTTTATTTACAATAAAAGATGAGCGTATTATCGAATATGAATTTACTGCAGCTATATTATCAATTGTGCTATCATCAAATCTATAAAAACCATTGCCATTGATGTATGCTTGATAAATAAGCATATAGCCAGATTCTTTACACAAATTATGCATAGTTTTATATGATTCTACTATGTTAAAGGGATGCTCATTATTTCCTAAATCTGTCACAAGATCATATTGTTTTTTAATGTTTTCATATGGAAAATTTAAGTCATGCAAAATGTGATTATTTTTATCATTTTCATCTCTTTTTAATTTTACTATATCCATTCTTTCTGCTTCTTTAATACCTATTGTGTTCCAAAATATAGAGGTTGACACTCTTGGCCTTGAAGGAAAATTTTTAGAAAGCCTCCACAAATTTTCATCAAATTTTATATTCTGTATTTCTATAATCTTTTTGATTTCTTCATACTTCAAAGCAACATCTTGGTCGCCCATGTCTAAAACTGAATTGATTTTATTAAAGAAATTTTCTTTGTATAAATCTAAAATAATTTCAATAATGTTCTTACCTAAAGCCATGTTGTGATCTCCTATTTAGTTTTAAATAACTCGTTTATTAATTTTTTAAATCAATATATTTTTTTAAATAATTAGAACCAATTTTTGAGTAAATCTTACCATGTAAAAATTGCTTATATTTTTTCTTATTATCATAAAAATTTAGAACTCTATTTTTAGGATAAATCTTCCAAAAATAGTTCTGATTATATTGATCTTTAACAGTCTCGATCCATCTTTTGTCTAATCGATCGTTCATCTCCATTACGCAATCATTAATTTCTTCAGGCGAGTTGTCAATAACTCTTAGATTTCTACTACTATAGTCTTTTTGTTTAAAAAGAAATTGGTATTTTTGTGAAATTAGTTCATCTAATTTTAACAAAGTTTTTTTTTTTTCATCATATAGATGTTTAAATATATGAATACTATTTTTAACATAAGTTACGCAATGATCTATTGGTAAAAAATCGACTATTACTAAGGGTTTTTTTAAAATTGTAGGTAAAATATAAAATCCAGTTCCTGTAGTTACAACAAATTTAGATCGGAAAACTAAATATAAATCAAGAAACCCAGATCTAAATTTGCTTACAGAGTAATCAAAATTTATTTTTCCGTCCAATGACCATTTTTTTTCGGACTCGCGTCCCATTCGTATTACAGAAATATTTTTTTTATTAAGATTTTTTGTCATTAAATTATAATTCTCAATATTAGAGTTTTTATAATCTAGATAATCATAATCATGGTTACTAAGGTTTTTTTTTAAATAACTGTGGTCTCTGGAACAAATACATATAAATTCTTGATTTTCTTTAATTCCCATTTGTTTTATTAATTTCTCACCTTCTGATATTTCTTTTTTACTAAAAGTAATTATTGTCTCATTTTTATTTATTAAATCTAATATATCTCTATCTTTTGAGATGGGGCCTGTTAAAAGTATATTTTTTTTACTTTTGTCGTAGTATTTATTTGATTCAATTAATAATTTAAAAAAGTAATTTTTTGTTATAATAATTTTTTTTTTAATCTTTTTAAAAAAAAACTCATTACAAGTGCTTCTATCACATACCCAAATAGTTCTATTAGTTTCTTTTTTATTTTTATTTTCTAAATACCAAAGCGTTAATTCTCCTATATAATGTCCTAATCTGGTTCCAGAAATTTCGATTAATTTGAAATTATAAAATTTATTAATTAAATCATATAGTAAATAAACAGGATAAAATAAAATAATTAAAATTTTTAAAATTATTTTTTGTAAAAATTTAAAACTCATTAAATTTTATTATGCCCAAGATTTTTTTCTACTCTTATTTAAAATATCACCCTTAGTAAAATTTCTGTCAGAGCCGACTATTCTTCTTACAGTGTAAAGATCTGTGTTTCTAATCTTTTGTAAATCTTTTCTCCAATTTTTCCAATTATCCCAATTAGCGCTTATGTTTTTTCCAGTAATTTTATTGCTATACTTTGAGCTCAAGAAAAAAATTAATTCAATAATCTTATTATAGTCAGTTTTTTTTTTATTTTTTGCTCTTAGTTCTTTATTTATTTTATTTCCTAAAATCTTTTTGCTATCTCTAATTATTTTCCGAAACATTTTGGTATTCATTATACCTGGAGAAACTGAATTAATTTGCACATTTGTTTTCAAAAGTTTTAATTCTTCAGAGACATTCTCAACTAATCTCGTAATGGCTGATTTTGAAGTTGCGTATGGATTTCTTTTTATTGAAGGTGAAGACGAACCTCCTCCTGCCAGTTGAATTATTTTACCTTCTTTTTGTTTTTTAAATTTGGGTAATAAAAGTTTTATGATTAATGCTGCGCTAAAAAAATTAATTTGAAAAGTTTTTTTAAATTTTTTCCAGTTCACTTCTTCTAAATTTCCCATTGGTCCAAGAATAGCAGCATTATTAATTAAACAATCAATTTTATTATTTTTTTTATTTATAAATTTTATAAATTTATAAACTTCTTTTTCATTTTTAAGATTTGTTTTACAAAAATAAATTTTTTGATCTGTTTTTTTAATCTTTATAAGCTTTAAATAAGCAGATTTAATTCTTTTTTTATTACTTGAACAAATTATTAAATTTGCATCATTCTCAATAAATTTTTTTGCTAGCTCAAATCCAAGACCGTCACTAGCACCGGTAATTATTATATTTTTGTTTTTGAAGGGGAGTGTTAAAAAATTCATTTAAAATTTAAAATATATTTATTTATTAATTTATCTCTGTTCAGATTAACCTTGTTTTTTTTTATCAATTTGGAGAAAAAAAATTGCTCAGAATTAAAAGTACTATCTCCTTTGTTAAAATTAATTATTTTTTTTCTTGGTAA
>MDTG01163021.1_pt1 | contig 12900 bp, 11 predicted proteins | sample 811421 | NCBI WGS metagenome assembly MDTG01 (sample SAMN05326645, study PRJNA326480) | marine metagenome | isolation source: seawater | place: Pacific Ocean: South East | collected 2011
ACAATTGTTTTTAACACATATAATATTGTAAAGAACATATGCAATTGAGTGAATTTACCTTCGTATTTTTAACATTATGTATTCCTTTTTTAGGCTATATTGTCTACTCAACAAGTCCAAAAAAAGGATTTAGTATATTATTTGCACTTATAATTGGAATTAATGGTCTTATCAAACAAGATATGTTCTCTTTATTAGGTGTCTTTTTTTTGATATTTTATTTATATTCTTTTGAAAAAAAGGAAAGAAAATATTTTGTTTTCATGAGCATGGTTTCATTCTTACTTGCTTCGTTTAATCTAATTGGCCAAAATTTACTATATAGCTTTTTACCTATCTTACTCGTAGCATCAGTATTTTCTTCAATGATGATTGGTCATTGGTTTTTAGTTGATCCAACAATCGATAGAGTAGGCATGAAAAATCTATCTAAATTTTCAACTGGATTGTCTTTTTTATTAGCTTTTCTTGTGTATTTTAATATTTATCAAAGTAGTTCAATGTTTTTTATAAGTGTATCTGACAATCTTCTCAATAATGTTTTGATTTTTCTTTATTTATCATCAGCATTATTGTCATTCGGATCTTTCAAATCATTACAAGAAAAATCTTACACAGGCGTGATGGCAAGTACTGGTTTAAGCTATTTGGCATTAATTGTTGCGCTTGGTGCATCTGGTTCTTTAATACTTTCTGTATAGCACTATTCTTAGGTCATGAAAATTTACACAAAAAAAGGTGATAAAGGCAAAACAAGCTTACTTTATGGAACCTCTGTATCTAAGGACAATATCGCACCTGAAGCTTATGGTTCAGTTGATGAATTAGTTGCTGCTCTTGGACTTGTCAGAAAAGAAGAGGGACTCAATGAGGAAACAAAAGCTCTTGTCTTAAAGATTCAAAGAGAATTATTCGTTGTTGGTGCTGAATTAGCAACTTCTAAATCAAATAGAAAAAAACTTAAATCTAATGAAACTTTAGTTACAAAGTCAATGGTTGATGAATTAGAAAAAGTAATAGATGAATTAACTGAAAAAAATGGCATTCCCAAATACTTTGTTGTCCCAGGTAATAATAGTATTTCATCTAAATTTGACTGGTGTCGTGTTGTTTCACGAAGGGCAGAAAGAAGATGTGTAACGTGGAGGGAGTTAAATAAACTTGAAGATTCCTTGGTTATAACTTACTTAAATAGACTTTCAGATTTATTATGGATGATGGCACGTGACTATGAAGATGAATGGACTTCAAGTAAATGAATATAAAAGTTTTTTTTATTGAAAATGACGATTTATTTTTAGAAGATGAATTAGAAAATATTGATTTAGTAAAAGATTTAATTCAAATTAATGGTTTTTCGTCAAAGTCAAATGAAATAATATTTCTTCCAGGCGAGTGTGTAAAAGATTACGATTCCGCATTGCTTGTAGGCTTGGAAGGTTGTTCAAATAATACTGATTACTTGAATATTGGACTAAAAATTGGAAAATCACTTTCTCAAGATGTCAAACTTACTTTTGCAAATTTAAAAAAAATAAATTTGTATTATATTGAGTTCGGAGTTTATTTATCGCAATACAGTTTCGATCAGTTCAAAACTGAACAGCAAGATTTAATCAATATTGAAATTAAAAGTAATAATAATTCTGATGAGATTAAAAGAAAAATTGAATCTGTGTTTTGGGTAAGAGACTTGGTCAATTATCCATCTAAAACAAAGTCTCCAGAATTTTTTATTGAAAAAGTGGAAGATTTAATTTCTAATTTAGAAATAAACTTAACAATTCATGATGATGATTGGCTTAGGAAAAATAATTTTGGTGGAGTAATTGGTGTCGGGCAAGGTTCTGAGAGAAAGCCAAAATTCTTAATTGGTGAATTTAATCCAAATGCAAAGATGCAAATTGCATTAATCGGGAAGGGAGTTTTGTTTGATTCTGGTGGACTATCCCTCAAATCTCCCACTGGAATGGAAACGATGAAAACTGATATGACTGGAGCAGCAACCGCTTGGGGAGTTATGTCACTCGTTGCCAAGCAAAAATTAGATATTGGACTTAAGGTTTATACGCCATTAGTAGAAAATATGCCTAGTGGAACTGCAATAAGACCGGGCGATGTATTAACAATGAGAAATAATAAAACCATAGAAGTTTTAAATACTGATGCTGAAGGAAGGCTAATTATGGCGGATGCTTTAGCTTATGCTAGCGAGCACAATCCAGATTTAATTTGTGATGTTGCAACATTAACGGGTGCCTCCTATGTAGCACTTGGCCTCGATATTGGTGCGGTTTTCTCTAACGATGATGAAACTTTAAAAAACTTTTTATCTGCTAATAAAGATTCTCATGAGAAATATCATGATCTTCCACTTGAAGAAAGTTATAAATCCTTAATTAAGTCTGTGATTGCAGACATGAAAAATACAGGTGGCAGGTTTGGTGGCGCAATTACTGCAGCACTTTTATTAAAAGAGTTTGTTGATGATATTAAGTGGATTCATTTAGACATTGCTGGACCAGCAAGAAGCAAAGACTCAAAAAGTGCTACTGGATTTGGCACAATTGGTTTGTATAATTTTTTTGAAAGTTTTACGAAGAATCTGTAGATGAACTGTCTATATATATTATAAGGGTATCTCCTGTAGAAACAATACCTCCTTGAGCCACATTAGTCCCAATTACCTTTCCTTCACAGCCTTGAAGTTCTGATGTTTGGAAATTCTTTTTGAAAAATAATATAATACTATTTTCACGCATAAATTCTTTAATTAAACTCTCCGCTTCATCACTCGAGTAAAAACATGGTGGAATATTTGGTATATTTGCTGAAAGTTTTTTACCAGAAACCTCTAATATAATTTCTGTGCCTTCTGGAACTTCTTCTTCAAACTCTATATCTTGAGTTAACACTAAACCTGGTGCTTCGTCAGAATCAACTAATGTAATTTTTGGAAGTAAATAGTTTGAAAATGCTATTTCCTCAGCGTCAATGACATTCAGTCCTTCCAATGCAGGTATGTTTACAGTTGGTATTTCATAGTATTTTTCTATATCACTAGGGTCAGAGGGCCACTCAACTATTGGGAGACCTTCTGTAACTTTACTCATAAACTCCTTCCACATAGGGGCAGGAACCCTTCCGCCAGATACATTTTTAATGAGTTCACCATTAATCTCTACATTAGTCAGTGGAAGTTGTTCTTCTGCGAAACCTACCCAGACTGAAGAGGTGTATTGAGGTATAAATCCAATAAACCACGCCTCCCTAAAGCCTTGATGCGTTCCAGTTTTTCCCGCTATTGGCCTATCATCTAAGACTGCTCTGGTACCAGTACCAAATTGCGCTGCAACTTCGAGTGTTTTTCTTACCGCAGCTGCTGCACCCGGATCTGGAATGGAAACTCTTTGGGAAACTATATTTTGATATAATACTTGACCACTTGAATCTTCAATTCTTTCTATAAGATAAGTAGGAGCTAGGAGACCATTAGTTGCAAAAGATGAATATGCTGATGCTATTTCTATTGGGGTTACAGCCCCTGCACCAAGAGTTAACGAAATAACAGGATCTATTGTTGAGTCTATTCCAATCCTTTTTGCTGTTGAAGCAAGCTTTTCTCCGCCGAGCTCAGATGCCATTTGAGCAAATACCGTATTTATTGATCTCCTTGTAGCTTCTTCTAGGGAAATCATTCCAGATGTATCTAATAGTTTTATTGATCTATTGTATTCACTTTTATCAATACATGGTTTAAAGATATATTGTGTTTCACCTTCAATATTTATTTGAGTTAAATTTTCTTGGTTTGCAATTTCTTCTGGTTGGGTTATGACAATTTGATCTTCTTCAAATTCAAGACCCTCAATATCTTCTTGATAAATAATAGGATTGCCATTTTCATCAAATTGCCCCAAGGCCTTACCAATTTCCAAAAGTTTTTCTTGATCTTCTTCAAATTCTTCAAGATTTTCTACAAGCGGAAACTGTTCAATAAAATCTTGGTTTTTTAAATCTTCTATATGGTAACCAACACATTGAAGCTCAATTGCTTTATCTTGAGCATCTATTTTATTTAAATATCTATCAGCAGTAATTGATGTACCATAATTTCTTACTACCCACTTTGTCCCTATGCCATCCGGTGCACAAGGATAACCACAGTCAATCTCAACAGGGCTTCTCGAATCTCTGTAGCTATAGAGTTTCGAGCCAGACTCTAAAGCTGCCAATAAAGTTATTGGTTTAAATGCAGATCCGGGATTTCGCTTACCTTGTGTAGCAAGATTATACTGCTCCTCGTCAAAAGGGATACCTGAAGCCATTACTTCGATTGCGCCAGTGTAATTATTAATTAATGTTATTACCCCAGTTGGTTTTGGTTCTGATTCAGCATCTTCTTTGTCTGGAGAAACCCATCTATTTAAAACTTGATTAGCGTGTTTTTGAAATTCTAAATTTAAAGTTATGAAAACATTTAAGCCTCCACCACCAGTACATGCTGTGTCATCTGACGGGCAGCCAAAAATTTTTTTCTTTCGTTCATCTTTTGTTTTTCCCAGTACAGCAAATTGAGGATCATTTAAAAGCTGTCTTTTCACTTCTGCTACAACATGTTCTGCTTGGGTATCTATCTCTCTTGACTTAATTACACTTAAAGGTGCTAATTTTGCAGACCTCGCTTGAATGTCCACTATAAAACCTTCTTTAAGCATTATATTCAAAACATCATTTCTTCTTTCAATAACTCTGTCAGGATATTTTCGGGGGTTGTAATACGCTGGACTTCTAATTATTACAACTAGAGTTGCTGCTTCATCTAGCGTGATTTCCCTTATATCTTTTCCAAAATATTCATAAGCGGCTGATTGTATGCCATATGCTCCAGATCCCCAATAGATAGAATTTATATAATATTCCAATATTTGATCTTTTGTATATCTTCGTTCTAACTCCGCAGCAACTACTGCCTCCGCAACTTTTCTCCTGACAGAAATTTCATCACCAACAAAAGACTGCTTTGCTACTTGCGAAGTGATAGTAGATCCTCCCCTCGTAACGCCTCTTAAATTATCCAAAGCTGCACTTAAAATCGCAACAAAATCGACTCCTTCATGTAAGTAATAATTACTATCTTCAGCAGCTAATAAAGTATTAATAACAAATGATGGAACTTCAACGAGAGGGATGGGGTCTCTATTTAAACCATCGTGAAGTTCATCTAAGATTTGATTGTCTGAAGTTATTATTGTCGATGGCTCTGAGAGGGACACAAAATTTAAAACCATACCCTCTGCTCTAGGAAGAAATCTTTCCTCAAGTGACGTGACAACTTCCATTCCAGATTTGATTGGAAGAAAGATAAAAAAACCAACCCACCCAGCTAGTAATATGCTAGAAATTAATATTATTAGACCAGCAACATATCTTGATCCGTATCTAGTCTTAGATTCTAAATTATGTATTTGTGCCATATAAAAATGATAACCTCAAAAGTGACAAACTCTTACTTTGCAGAGCTAAATTTCTAGCCTTATACATGTTAATACTGTAGAATTGTATCGATGGATTATTCACCTGGTTTAAGAGGAGTTATTGCAGGAGAAACCTCTATCTCTACAGTAGGTAAAGAAGGTACTTCACTCAGATATAGAGGCTATGACGCAACTGAGCTTACTTCTAACAATACATATGAAGAAGTTGCATCTTTAATTCTTACAGATGCAATAGATGATAAAAATTTTAAGAAAAGTTTCTCTAAATATTATTTAGAGACTATCAATGACGCTAAATTGAATGAATTACTTGAAGAAATAAAAGAAAATTTACATCCTATGGATGTAGTAAGGACAATTGTTTCATACAAGGGCGAGTTAACCACTCTCAGAAAAAAAAGTTTAGATAATAAGGATAAAATTGAACTGTCAGCAAGAATTACGGCAATAGTTTGCTATATTATTGCCTCTTACCATCATGAAACATGCGATGAGCTAGACAAGCAGTACTTAGTTGCTAGTTCTCTTCTGCCTAATGGAATATCAAAGGAAAAATTAGAAGCTCTAGATGATATGTTAATTTTGTACGCTGAACATGGATTTAATGCTTCAACCTTTGCAACAAGAGTCACTGCGTCAACAAGAGCGGATTTAACTGGTGCTATAGTCTCTGGAATAGCAACACTCAAAGGAGAACTGCACGGAGGAGCTAATGAGAGGGCTGTAGAACTTATTAACTCTTTTCAGTCTGTTGATGGTGCAGAAAAAGGAATCAGAGCACTCTTAGATCAAAAAACTAAAATTATGGGTTTTGGACATGGTGTTTATAAAATACAAGATCCAAGAAGTCCAATTGTTAAAAATTGGGTATCAAGATTAGTCAATAGTGATGAATCTAAAAATAGGTTTGAGATTGCACAAAAAATTGATCAAGTCATGGATGAAGAAAAAAATCTTTTTCCAAATGTAGATTTTTATGGTGGCCTTCTTTTGGCAGAGCTCGGATTTGAAGTCGATTTATTTACTCCAATATTTGTTGCTGGTCGGTCAGTTGGCTGGGCTTCACACTATTTTGAACAAAGAGAACAAGATATCTTGATTAGACCTGCAGCTAAATATGTTGGACCTTTAGAAAGATAATTTTTGAATTCTAACAATTTAGATTTGTTAATTACTGAATATATTTCTAAGAATCTAGCAGAGGATAGCAACCAATTCTTTTCTTCAAAACTAGCAATATTAGACACCATAGGGTGCATTATCGAAGCAAGTAGTCATAAAGATGTTCTCCAATTTGCATCACAAAATAATTTTATTCTAAAGTTTAAAAATCCATTTAAAAATTTAACTGTCGATGATAGCTATGAGAATATCTCATGGTACCTAACAGTTTTAACTAGATGGTTTGATTACAACGATACTTTTCTAGCCAAAGAATGGGCACATCCATCAGATAATTTTGGTTCAATCTACAGCTATTTTTACAAAAACAATAACTATAAGTTTAATGATTTTACAAACGCTCTTACTAAAGCATATGAGATACAGGGTTCTTTATGCCTAGGTACATCATTAAATAAGTTAGGTTATGATCACGTATTTTATGTAAAACTTGCTTCAGGTTCAGTCTTCTCTTACTTAGTTAGCAATGGCGATATTAGTACCATTAGAAGGACGGTCAATAATATACTTTTAGATGGACCAAGCCTTAGGGCTTACAGACATTTTCCAAATGTTGGGAAAAGAAAAAGCTGGGCAGCTGCTGATTCATCTAAAAGAGCTATAGAACTTGCTATTCTAAGTAGCTTTAAAGATGAAATTTATGAATCGGCACAAAATGAAGATAACTGGGGTTTTGAGACTAGTTTCTTAAATAACTCAAAAATAGAATTTGGCAAAGATTTAAATAATTGGGTTATTCAAAATACACTATTTAAAGTTTTATTTCCTGCTGAGTTTCATGGTCAGTCAGCAGTTGAAGCTGCAATTGAACTAAGTGAAGAATTTAACAAAAATATTAATAAATTTGAGAAGGTAAACATTTACACACACGAACCCGCCATTAGGATAATCTCAAATAAAGAGATTTTAAAAAATACTTCAGATAGAGACCATAGCTTAGAGTATATGGTTGCTGCTGCACTTATTTATGGAAATCTAAAATATGAAATGTATGAGGAGAGTTTTGAAGGATTTGAAAAAATTGATAATCTAAGAAAAAAGATTTTTGTATCTGAAGAACCGAAATTTACGAAAAACTATTACGAATTTTCAAAGAGGCACATATCTAATGCAATAGAAATTGTTTACAACGATAACTCAATTTCAAAAAAAATAACCATAGAAAATCCTATAGGCCACCCTTCAAGAAGACAAGAAGCCGTTCCTTTGTTGAAAGAAAAATTTCTTAGAAACGTCAAATCTGTATTTGATTCAGATAAAGCATTAGAAGTTTGGGATAAAATTATTAATTTAAAAAAAGATGACGATTTAAATAAGTTTTTTAATATTCTTAGTCATGATGCATGAAATCTATTTACTTGTTGGGGGAGAGGCAACCAGACTTCAGCCGCTTTCTTCTGGAATACCAAAGGCTTTATTGACAATTAGAGGCGAGAGAATAATTGATAAAATTATTGAACAATTTTCAAATTTAGAAAACTTTAATTTTAATTTAATTTGCTCAATCAAACATGAAGAACATTGGATAGATTATAAAACTAATTTTAACAACAATGTAAATCTTCATTTTGAAAAATCTAAGCTAGATACGGCAGGATACATTATTGAAAATTTAGATTCAATGCCTGATACATTTTACTGCATGAATGGTGATTTATTATTAAATGTAGACTTACCAAATTTCATCAATGCCTCCAGTCAACTTTCCAATACGCTAATTGGATCATTTGAGGTCGAAGATCCATCAAGATTTGGAGTTTTAGAAATAGATCAACATGATAAAGTAGTCCAGTTTATAGAAAAACCAAAAGATAAAAACTATGGAAACAAAATAAGCTTGGGTTTGTACCACTTGTATAAGAAAGATATATTAGCAATACGCAAATATCTTGAAATACCTTGTTCCTTTGAGAGTCAGGTTTTCCCAAATTTATCTAAAGCTGGCTCTCTTAGTACTTATACCTTACATGGAGATATGTTAGATGTTGGCACATTGGAATCATATATTGCTGCTCATGTGTCTAAAGGAGAAGAGAATTGGATCTCTCCAAATAATGTTCAAATTAGCGCAAGCGCAATAGTAAAAAATAGCGTAATTCTGGATGATTGTATTATCGAGGATAATGTAACTATTAAAGATTCAATAATTAGTAGTAATTCAATTATTAGTAATGGCACTATTATTAACAAAGAAATTATAAGAGTAGATTAAAAATGAAAATTTTAGTAACTGGTGGAGCTGGTTTTATAGGGTCTCATCTAGTTGAAGAGCTTTTAAGCGATGGAAATGAGATTTTAATTTATGATAATTATTTAACTGGTAAAAAAGAAAATTTAGAAACATCTGGTAATTTTAGATTTATTAATGATGATTTCGGTTCTGAAAATTCTTTAGAAAAAATAGAAGAATATGATCCAGATATATGTTTTCATTTAGCAGCGCAATCTTCGGTAGTAGTGTCAGTAGAAAACCCAGCACTTGATTTTGAACACAATATTTTACAGCCGATCAAGCTTATTCAAGTACTTTTAAAATCTAACTGTAAAAAATTTGTATTTACTTCATCTGGAGGGACTATTTTTGGCGAACCTATTATTATTCCGACAGCTGAGGAAGATTATGCAGATGAGCCAGAGTCTCCATATGGAGTAGCTAAAAAAAGATTAAATGAATTAATAAAAATAATGACAAAAAATTCAAATTTAAAATATTCAATTTTAAACTTATCTAATGTTTACGGCCCAAAGCAGGATCCTCATGGAGAGGCAGGAGTCGTGTCTATATTTGCTAACAAATATTTAAATAATGAAAATCCTATTATTTTTGGAGATGGTGAGCAGACCAGAGATTATATATATGTAAAAGATGTAGTCAGTGCATTAATAAAAGCATCAAAAATCAACCAAAACCATTTTCTAAATATAGGCACAGGTGTAGAAACTTCAGTTAACGATCTTGCAAATTCAATGAAAATACATTTTTGTTCTGAAATTAATCCTATTTATAAACCTGCAAGAGAAGGTGAGTTAAATCGAAGTGTATTAAATAATGCAAAAGCAAAACAAGAGTTAGATTGGGAACCAGAATACAGTTTAGATGATGGAATGAAAGAAGTATTTAACTGGTTAAAAGCTTAAAGAAAAAAGTCTTCAACATCATCTCTTATTAATTCTTTTGCATTTAGTTTTGAGTTTTCATAATTGAAGCCTCTAATAATTGCCATTGGTACATCAATAGTTTTTTTCATTACAAGTTCTGCTGCGCTTGCCAATTCATCGATAATTGCAATTTCTGTAGCATTAAGTTCGTTATCAAAACTATCTAATTTCCCAATGTAGCTTTCAATAGGATTTATTCCTGATGAGCCAATAGCAAAATTAACTTGCCCTTTTCTCCATGCTCTACCAAATGTATCAGAAATAATGACTGCTATGGGTAAATTTGTTAAGGATTCAAATCTTTTTTGAAATTTATATGCTGATTTATCGGGATCTTCGGGGAGAAGTAAAGCTGTATTTTTTCTTACATTTGATTTATCAATTCCAGCATTTGCACAAATAAATCCATGGTGTGTCTTTGCTATAATTAAATCGCCTCTTTTTCTTATAATTTTTTTTGATTCGCTTTGTAATAACTCTTCAAAATTAAAATTTGAAAGATCCCTCTCCATTCCTTCACTTTTTGAAACAATTTTTTGAGTAACAACAAAAATATCATTTTTTTCAATACCAGTATGACTTTTTTTTAAGACGTCATATGTGATTTCAGCCAAATTATCATCAACTCTAATTTCTGGAATACCATGAATAGGTATTATTCTTAATTCATTCATTTTGCAAAATTCTTTCAGCCAAACGTTTTGCATCATTTTCATTTTTAAATACAATTTGGTCTTCAAAGACGCTAGAAGAACCATCAGAATCACCATGATGAACAAAAAATTTATTTACTCGATTTTTATAATAATTTTTTAATCCATGAATATCTGGCTTGAAACCCATATCAATAAAGTTTTGAACTGAAGGACCTTTAAGAGCTTTTTTACCTACAAAGGGACTGATAGCAATAACATTATTATGATTTTTAATTGATTGATTAATTCTACTCATGGAGAGTATGGGCCCAATAGACAGGATTGGATTTGAGGGACCAATTATCAAAACATCACTCTGTTTTATCAAGTTTATAACTTCATTTGAGACTATTGCTTTTCTAGCCCCTTCATAAACAATTTTACTTAATCTTGGTTTTGCTTTTTTCTCAACAAAATAATTTTGAAAATTTAATTTTTCACCTTTTTTCGTAATTAGTTTTGTACTAACTTTATCATCAGACATCGGGAGAATTTTACATGTTATGTTAAATTTGTTTTTTAGTATTTCTGTAATTTCAGTGAGTTTTAAACCATCGTTTATCATTTGGTTTCTATACAAATTCAGGGCTAGATCTTTGTCACCAATCATAAAATTTAAATTATAAAAATTTTTTAATTCATTATGTACTGTGAATTTATCATCCATAATACCCCAACCATGTTTTCCTTCTATGTTCGCTAAACCATAAATTACTGAATCAATGTCAGGTGAAAGGGCTACTCCATGTATGTATTCGTCATCACCAGTGTTTACAATTATTGATAAGTCAATATCATTTAGTTTACTTAATCCCTTTGCAAACTTAGCACCTCCAACGCCTCCGCTTAAATAAACAATTTTTTTCATTTATAAGAACCTTAAATAAACGACCTTTCAACTAACATTTTAGTAATGATAGACAAAGATATTCTAGATGGATTATCAGAACTTGATGAAGCAGATTTAAGAAGAATTAAATTATTGGTAGACAATAAATTAAAAGTTGAATCTGATACAAAAGTTTCTTATAGGACTAAATCAATAAAATGTGGGAAAGAGTCATGTAATTCATGTCCTCACGGTCCATATTGGTATGCAGAATGGACTGAGGAAGGAAAGAGAAAAACAAAATATTTAGGTAGAAATTTAACTGATGCTTAAAAATAATCTATTTATTAAAGTTGCTCTAGGCTCTTTACTTATAATTTTTTTGCGAGTAGAACTAGTATTTTCAGATTTGCTCCCAACTGGTGGTGATATGGGAGCGCATATTGTACCGACCAAGTTTTTTGTTAATGAACTATTTAACAATTTTAAAATAAGTGGATGGTCACAGGACTGGTTTGCAGGTTATCCGGTTTACTACTTTTATTTTCCACTCCCTCCACTTATCACTAGTCTGTTAAATTTTCTATTTCCCTTTTCTATTTCTTTCAAATCTATGGTGTTAATTTCTCAAATTTTATTAGTAGTTTCTATTGAAATGATTATGCGCGAAAATTCAAAAGAATTCTCTTTTTATGGATTTGGAGTGGGGTTACTATATTTGCTAACTGAATCTTTTACAATTTTTGGTGGAAACCTAGCTTCATCACTTGCAGGGCAGTATTCTTTTACATACTCGATTGCTTTTGCAAATTTATCAATGTTTTATTTAATAAAGTCAAATTATAGATACTCAACAGAGATTGCTTCTTTGTTAATTGGCTTATCAGTGCTTTCGCATTTAATACCTTTTATAATCTATTTGCCAATATTTGTTTTTTACTTCATAAAAAGTGATATAAAAATTTATAAAAAGATTTCAGCAATTCTTTTTTTCTTGTTTACAGCTATTAGATTCTCAATTTCACTATTTCTTAATTTAGAGTTCACTACAAACATGACTTACACTCCCTATACCTTGATTTCAGATTTAGTGAAATCCGATATACTTCCATTTGTTATAGGCGTAATTATTTATTTAATTTCAAGTAGTAGCAAAACTTATCTAAAAGCATTAACTGGATTAGAAATATATTTGCTTATCATCTCTATTTATTTATTTTTTAATGGACCCGAGAGCGCACTTTGGAATGGCAGGATTGTTCCTTTTTTTAACTTGGGTATCATAATTCTATTTTTTAATTTATTACATTTCGATATTAAAAATTTAACAAAAAAAATACAGGGCAAGTATCCATTGCTGGTTTTCGTTTTGCTTACAAACACTTACTTTATGTATTTATATTATTCCAAATGGGGTAGCACGTACTCAACAACAACTGTTAGCGTAATTTTAATCGTTTCTTTTATGTTTTTGATATCAATAAACTCCGATAATTTTTTAATTTATACAACTCTTGTTTCTCTTACTTTTGCAACC
>MDTG01351459.1_pt1 | contig 12900 bp, 7 predicted proteins | sample 811421 | NCBI WGS metagenome assembly MDTG01 (sample SAMN05326645, study PRJNA326480) | marine metagenome | isolation source: seawater | place: Pacific Ocean: South East | collected 2011
GGCTTCGGATATTTCCGAGGGCGGCTCTTCGAGAAGAGAAAAAGCGGTGGAGAAGATATCAAAATTGACAGAAGTTGAGAGGGTCAGGATAATCCAGAAGATTTCAGAGTCTCACCCAGTAGGTGAAGACTTGGCCAAACTCCTTCCATGGAAGCCTAAGAAAATAGAATTAGGCAAACAAAGAGACTCATATTATCTTTTGACTAATGAGAAATTACAAATCGAACGTTACAAAAGAGAACTCACCAGAGTCAGAGGTTCTGCCTCATTTAGACTAGGAAATCTACTTGAATCCTCTTTCCGTAATCCGGTCAAATTCCTATTACTGCCTTTGACGATACCGTCGCTATTTGTTAGGTTGGCAAGAGAAAAACTAGGCCATCTAGAGAGGAACAATTCTGAATCATATCCAATAGGAAGTAGAATGGGAGAGAACAGGGATAGCATAGTTTTCTTTCCCACCAATGGGGTAGGATTCGGACATTTCACCCGCTTATTGGCTGTAGCAAATAAAATCAAGAAGGACGACCCCGAAATGGAGATCATTTTCTTTACCACTATGCCAACATTACATATTCTTGCTGACTTTGAATTCCCGGCATATCATGTATCTGGACGCTATAGGTACAAGGATATGGATCCGAATGTTTGGAACTCTATTTGTGAGGAGATGCTAAACATGATTTTCTCCCTTCACCGGCCGAAAGCATTTGTTTTCGATGGTTCCTTTCCTTACAGGGGTATGCTAAATGCAATAAAAAGCCAAGAAGATAGTATGCTAAAAGTTTGGCTAAGAAGAGGCTCAATTCGTCCTGGATCTAGAGAAATACCAGTTGATAGTGTGAAGAATTTCCATGCTATCATCCGTCCCGGAGATTCTGTAGGCATAGATTCCGAAGATGAATTGGATCATGGAGTATCTTTGGTTAGATGCAACCCAATTCTACTTATGGAGCCAGAAGAACTGGCATCAAAGGGATCTCTGAGGAAAAGACTAGGAATACCGAAGGAGGCTTTGTTGTGCTACGTTCAATTGGGAGCAGGAAAGATTAATGATATAAATTCAGAAATAAGTCTGGTTCTAAATGCATTATCCCAGCATCCAAAAGTATACGTAATCGTGGGCGAATCTATGCTGGGCGAGAGAATCTCCTCAGAGTTTGAAAGAGTCAGAATTCTGCGAGACTATCCAAATTCCCGATACTTCTCAGATTTCGATTTTGCTGTCATGGCCGGAGGTTACAACTCATTCCATGAGGCAATCCAGGCCTCTCTGCCCACAATTTGCATTCCAAACCTAAAAACGGGTAGAGACGATCAATTAGCTAGAACGCTAGTTGCGGAGGAAGCTGGTTGTATGGTGGTAATTAGAGACAAGAACAAGAATATCATACAAGCGGCGGTAGACCGCCTAGTCGAATCTGAAGTACGAGAGATGATGAGAAATAATTTTCAGTCGTTACATAGGGAGAATGGTGCCACCCAAGTTTCTGAATGGATTCTTGCACAGACTAATTCAGATTAGATGTCCTGCCACGAAGAAGTCAGTGACGAATGTGCCCTTTTCGACTCTTCTGAATTTAGAAACGAACTCATATCCCAATTCTCCAAAACCCCCTCTTGTTCCTTTGACATAACTGGTAAGTATCTAGTAATTTTTTCGACTACTGACAACCTGTAGCTTTCAGGAACTAGCTCCTGCGATGGAGAGTACCATGAGTCCAGTAATTCCAGATTTTGTCCCGTATCTAACCTATTTCTAAGATATCTCAAGAATGGATATTTCGAAACATCAATCCTTTGAATCGAATAAGTAACAACATTTTCGTGACTAATTGGATATGAAGAGAGTCTAATTTGCACCTCAGAACTATTTCTCATCATCTTAGAAAGATCAATTTCTCTATCCGGATTTAGTGCTAATGCAAGTAACTCTTTCCTGAAACATTTCCAACACATCATACAAGGAGTGCCCTTCTTCCCTCTTATGCAGGATTGGGCGAGATCGATCAAGGGGGAAGCCTCTACAATCTTAGCAGTACCAATTTCGCTGACACCCCCAACTGGGAGGGAGATATCCAACCCTGCCGCCGAAAGCAATGTCCCGTAGAATCTCTTATGCGAGCCATTGGGATAGTCAATATAGTGTTCATGACCTATTCCATAGGCGGACTCCAATATTGTTCCAAATGCAATAGAACCTATTCCCATTTCTCCAGATAGTAAAATCAAAGGAATTGCGTGTGCAAGATCGCTCGGAAAACCCACAGGTTCTCGTAAAAATTCGAGATCCGAGTCAATTATCCTAACATCGTAGCCTATTTGCCTCAGTAGTTCGCAATTTTTTATTGGTGCATCAGAGTCATACATTGAATTTTCACGCATGGGCCTATTCATGAAAACTGGAACAGTATTTCCGGGCATGACCGCCAATGCAGCGGTTGAGTCCGCACCACCACTGAATGCTAAACCTGGTCTGGATCTGACTGGGGCCGCATTCGACTGTAGACTACTGTCCGTTTCGGATACTATCTTGTATTTACTTAAAACGCTATTAGCGACCTCATGGAATCTTTCACTGACTCTTTTAGGGAGATGCAATTCCCTTCCAATGAATTGATGACACATCAGGAGTGTAGTAAGTCCGATTAGGTCTGGATGAATATCTTCTATTTCTAGCCCACCAAGATTTATCCTAGCTTCATTCTTTGCGAGACCTATCCTAGTTCTATCCAAATGCTCAATGTCGTCCTCTTCAGGTTTCAGAAAAAAACACAAATCATCCCCTTGCTGTTCGAGTGAAACCTTCATCTTTTCACGCCTTACTTTCGAGGAACCAATTAACAGTATGCTTTATTCCGGCAGAGAAATTTACAATTGGAGCATACCCAAGGCATCTATTTGCTTCTGAAAGATCGGCAAGAGAATCCTTGATATCCCCACTTCTTGGAGCACCGTAAATAGGCTTGATATCTCCAATGTCCATTTTCTCATTTATGACTTTCAGAATTTCATTGTAAATACTGTTTATGGTCAGTGTCTCCCCACATGCCACATTAAACGTCTTTCCAAAAGCATATGGAACATCTCCGAATAGTGAGAGAATATTTGCCTCGACTGCATTTTCAACATATGTAAAGTCCCTAGTCTGCTCTCCATCGCCAAAAATAGTTGGACGCTCCTTCTTGCTTAGATGCTTCATGAATAGTGGAATTACAGCTGCATATGCCCCGCTGGGTGATTGTTTTGGTCCGAATATGTTGAAGTATCTCAACCCTATTGTACAACTGCCGTGAATCTGGTTGTAGACCTTGGCATACTCTTCGAATGAAGCCTTTGTTACAGCATATGGAGATAGTAGCTTGCCCACCTTACTCTCAACCTTCGGCATATCTGGATTGTCTCCGTAAACGGACGAACTGGAGGCGAAAACGAACCTTTCAACGGACTTCTTCTGAGCTTCACTCAATACATTCAAACTTCCAGATATATTGATTTCATTTGTTCTTAGTGGATCTTGGATAGATCTTGGAACAGATCCTAGGGCAGCCTGATGACTCACATGGGTGCATCCTTCCATCCCCTCCCTGACTTGATTGAGTTCTCGAATATCTCCCTTGATGAACCTAAATCCGTCATGCATTTTTAGATGCTCGATATTTTCCTCAAATCCTGTAATCAGATTATCGAAGCAAACAACTTCATGCCCCAAATCTAAAATTCTCTCGCATATATGAGATCCAATAAAACCGGCCCCGCCAGTGACGAAAACTCTAGCCATGTCGACTCACCCCCTCAGTCATTAGAATTATCCAGAGACATTACCCGTGAATACATTTCGACCGTCCTAGATGCCATTTCCTTAACTGAAAACCTTTCTCTCGTTCTCTTTTCTGTGATTTTGCGTACTTCAGAAAAATCCTTATCCCCAAGTATCTCAATTATCGCCTTTCCAAGGATCTCACTCGATGATTGTTCAACCAGAACGCCCGTTTCGCCATCCGCAACTATCTCTGGCACCCCTCCAACTTTAGTTGAAACAACAGGAACTCCAAATCCCTGCGCCTCAATCAGAACATTCGGGAGGCCCTCTGTCGCAGAAGTGAAAAGAAACACGTCCATTATGGATAGCCAACTCCCCACATCTGTTACTTCCCCTATAAGTTTCACATACCCTTCTAGTTTAGACTCCTCTATCCATTTTCTCACGGTTTCTTCCATCCTTCCGCCTCCAACTATTACGCCTCTGAGACTGGGATCAATTTCTCTAGCCACATTGAATGATTCTATCCATAATTCGGGCCTCTTACCAGCTTCAAGCCTGAAAAGGCCCCCAACGATTTTGTTTTTTTGTGAGAAACCAAATTCATCCATTGCCTCTCTTACCTTTGTTATATCCATCCTAGAACTAATTTCTTCAAAATCAACACCATTTTCATTTACTGGTATTGAATTTCGGTCAATTCCGATCCAATGGGAGTAACTCTCACTTCCAGCAATACTGTTGCAGCTTAAATGATGAGAATTAGATTTGAAAATCTCCTTGAAGCAACTTTGTAGATACGGCCTCTTCCGTAAATGTAAGTCCGTCTTCTCATCAGGCCGAAGGGAACGTGCCGAACCAATCAAAATTGGGATTCCTGTCAATGCAGCGGCTATAGATGAAGTTAATATCGTCTCATCCTGCCATGCATGAACCAAATCAGGGCTATACTCCGAGAAGTGGCAAATTAATTGCTTCACCTTTCTCTGAACTACCGAATCAAGAAGCCCGAGTAATTCGGAGTTTTCCTCAATTATATTCATTCCCGGTAAGTTCTGGTTACTATCATCAATATCTCCAAGATCGTAAATCCTACTATGAAGTCCGGACAACTCATCATAATAGGTTCCAAGGCCACGTTTATTCTCCACTCGATGAGTCGCTAGGTAACACTCAATTTTTCCATTACCCTGGATATGCTTCAATGTCATAGCGACTTGCCTTTCTGCCCCCCCTCTATCAAGAGAAGAAGTGATTATGTGACATATCCTATTCTTCTTCCTCAATTTATTTCTTACCCCGGCTTTCCTCATAACCTCCTTAGTTACCAGTTCAGAAACCCATACGGATCCTCCAGCTTTGACGATTTCATCAACTTCTTTTTGGCTCGTTCCTGTCAGAGAAAATACTCTACCAAAATTATCACAAAGTGTAGATTCGATAGGATTTATTCCAAATGATGACAGAACTCTCCATGATTCCCCTAAATCACCAGTTCTGAACACAATATCAGCAATATTCTCAGCAAACTCTTCCTTTGCGTCAAAAGAAACCCGAGCCATCTCCAATAAATTGCGATATTTGTCTTTCCAATTAAATCTCAGAGCAACCTCAAGTGCGCAGAAAAAAACTCTGTGATCTTCTCCAGCCAGTTTTCTCAACTCTTGCCATGCCTCAGAAGCATCATCTACTTTGTCCATCAATAATTTAGTTTCAATTAATGACTCCCATGCATTTACGGAATACGGAAAAACCTCGCAGTAATTCTCGATAATCGGCATTGCAAGGGATAGCCTACCCTGTCGAATAAGTCCTCTGGAAAGGAATCTCAAAGCGATCTCATTTTCAGAATCTCTCTGTAAGAGTTTTCTAGCATCTTTGACGCTCCTTTCATCATGCCCCAAGTTGTAATTTGAACGGATAACTAACTCGAGCATCCTATCCTCGAAATCACCGTTTTCGAATAAAACTGATTTTTCAATTATATCTTCGAATCTCTTCGAATTGTATAATGTTCTTGCAGACTCGTATTCCTCCTCCTCAGACATTTCTCTTAAATCCCTAATGACTGACCATTTTTCTGCGGCAGTGTGCCAATCTCCCAAAGCGGCATTTGACTTTGCATTTACAATTAGTCCGTACCAGTTTTTATCATCAAAATCTAGAACCTCGGAGGAACTTTCTCTAGCTAAATCCCAATCTCTAAATTTCATCGAAGACCTCATACTTTCCAAGGATTTTCCGATCTTATTTTCCGGAAATCCTTGGAGCAGCCTATCACACCAGAAAAATATCTGCAAACTTTCTTGCTCGTAAGTCTCTAGAATGGCCAAAATCTCTAGTGTTTCCTTATTTCCGGGGTTGAATGTTAGTTGTTCCAATGCTTCGCTCTTAGCAATTCCAACATCTCCGCTAGAAGCCAATTGTAGTAGTCTATGAGTACTGGTTGGAACATTCTCGTTTTTTCTAGTTCTAGAGAAATCTCTCTGGAGCCTTCTCCTGTTTTCCTCTAGATTCCCTACTAATTCTGATTCTAAGTTGACCGAGTCTATTTTTCTTCTGTCAACTCCCATCTCCCTCACTCCATCAACTTGTCATGGAATAACATCAAAACCGTTTGGTAACTAGAAATTTGGCATACCAACTGCATAGTATTCCCATCCAGAAGAACTCACTCTCTCCTTGTCAAGGACTCTTCGCCCATCGAAGATTCTCGGAGTTTCCATGCAGTTTTTCAGAGAATCCCAGAATTTGGAATTAGCAAAATCGTACTCCTTATGGAAAGTAGCGATAATTATGATATCTAAATCCATACAATCTGAAATTTCAACCACTCTTTCCCCCCATGCTGGAGTCTCTTCAATCTCAATTAAGGAGTCATGAATGAATACCTCACAACCTCCTTCGCTTATCCTTTTTCCCAGATATTCGACAGGAGTCTCTCGCGTGTCGCCCACGTTAGCCTTGTATGAATATCCCAAAATCAGAACTCGGGGTTTCGTCTTTCCAGAGAGAATTGTTAGTATTTCGTCAGCCGAATTTTCTGGCATTGAATTGTTAATTTTTCTAGAAGCAGAAGCCAAAAGAGACGGAAAACCAGCCTTCTCTGATAGCTCAATGTAGTAGTAAGGATCCACTGGAATGCAGTGCCCTCCAACTCCAATTCCGGGCGTGTGTCTGTGAAAATTCCATTTCGTAGCCGCTGCAGCAAGTACTTCTTCCACGTCTATCCCAATTCTAGGAAGTACCATGGCGAGCTCATTAGCCAATGCAATATCGATGTCTCTTTGTACATTCTCAATTAGTTTCGATGCCTCTGCAACTTCCATTTTTCCAACATAAGTCGATGACTCATTAGTTATCTTAGCAAACAACCTAGCTAGTTGTGAACCTACAACTTGATCATCACAACCTACAATCTGGGAAACTGACTCAATCCCACGTTCGAAGTCTCCAGGATTCACCCTTTCCGGGCAATAAGCCAATGTAACTATCTCATTATTCAATCCCATACTTTCGCAGAGTTCCCCCAAGACCTTTCTAGTCACGCCCGGGTAAACAGTACTCTCTAGAACTACAGCTGTCCTTCTGTTCCTATCGACGTTCTCCAATACGCTTCTTGCAGCGGATTTAACATATTCTAGATTTGGACTGTTATCGGGATTTACCGGGGTCGGTACTGTGATTAGAACTACATCGGATTCAGGGACTGACTTCTCGAAATCACTTGTAACACTCCATCTATTTGATCCAACAGGAATCTCGATCACGGAACTCGAATCAATCAAGGGGCTCTCTCCATCATTCAGTTTATTGACAACTCTATCTGAGACATCAACTCCTATCACTCTGAATCCTACTGAGTGAAATGCCATTGCTGTAGGGAGGCCAACATATCCCAAACCTACGACACAAATCGTTTCATCACCAATATTTTTTCCGAAAACCACTCTTAAACCGCCCCTATATTAAAACGGGCCAATCTTCAGTACATAATAGGTATCGACAAGACTCCCATTCAATAATTGGGTTTTTGATGTGGACCTCGTAGGTCAAACCGGTGGGACAATGCCAACTTCCGAGCAGATCCTTAGTTTCGAAATAAGAAATTCTGTAAAGAATGAAGATTGGAAATCCGTGGAAAGACTATGTTCTGAAAATGAAATCACTCTTTCTGAAAATGAGATGAACCACTGGGTCCGTTCTAGATACATGATTGGAGATTTTGAAGGTTGTATTGAGATTTGTTCAAGAATACTCGAGACAAATGGAAAAAACATTATTGCTCTGAAATTTATTGCTAGATCTAGGACTAAATTAAGGCAAAACAGTACAGAGATTAGGAATAGTTGGAATAACCTACTAGTTGAGGACAATTCAAACATAGAGGCGATGACTAACGTCGCTAGAATTTTAGTAATCGAGGGCAGCCTCGAAGAGGCTTCAAAATTAATCTCCGATATACTAGAATTGAATCCCAATTACCAACCTGCTCTGACTACACTAGCAAAATTAAACAGACTAGGAATGGAAGGAACCTCACCTCCGATCGAAGATAGCGATTACAGGCAGATTTACACAGAAAAGAGATACTTGGACGTACTTGAAAATCTAAATTATCCAGATCGATTAGGAAAATGGTCTGAAGATGAAGCGACATTTGCCTTCAGATCTCTTTCGAGACTCGGAAAAAACCAGGATTTACTTTCTTCCTACCAGAAGCTAGATCGCGGACCCCAACTCTCTCCGAGAATTATATCCGAACTGGCTTCTTCTGCTAGGGAATTAGGAGAAGAAAAGGTCGAGAATGACTCAATCAGGAAACTCTCAAAAATAGCTTCTGATAATTACTCAGCCGGCTGTCATTATTTGAGGCAGATTGTATATTTCGATTCAGACGACGAATTCGTCATTAAAGAAATCGAAAGAATATCATCTTTACACGGGGAAGAAATTCTACAATACCTAGTCAGAATAATTCTAAAGTCGAAGAGATTCTCATTATTCTCTAAAATCAGGTCTTTTGGAGGTGCAAAATCATTTTTAGATCCAATCGATGGAAAACTCTTGAATATAGTCGGGAAGAATGAATACCAATCTATATTTGCAGAATTAAGCCCGCGTATTTCTCAAGCCATAAAATCGGACATATCCTCTTTTCATCATTCTGTAGACTCATTCCACAGAGCATGTGACGAGTTGGATCTGCCTTATCTTGTTTCAGCCACACACCTCATGGAGAAATCAGACTTATTCGAAGAAAAAATGCAAATCAGCTCCTTCTCTAAAGAATATTTGGAGGATCTCTGCAATCAGATTTTTATTTTCCCCGAAGAGGTCAAGATTTCTAGTAAGCCTGGTTCGGTTGTATTTTGCTCAACAAACAAGAATCCAGATTTTCATAGTTTGGGAGAAGACATAGAAATAATTTCCGTTTCTCTAGAGAAAATTCCCAAAGGTCTCGTTATTTCAAAAATGAGGGGCATGGAAACAAGAAAAGAAAGCGAAATAATATCTGATCCTAGGGAAACCCTGGGGCGCTTCTTCCATCTGTTTAATGGAATGGCATCAGTGGATAAAATGGTAATAGCGTGGGTGGTCAGAGAACTACTGGATAGGGGTCCCGAATTTGTATTCTATGACGAGTCAATGGGTCACGGAAAAATAGCTGCTAAGATTTTGGGCTACGACGCGGAATCAATTCGAAAATATATTGATTGATTACTTCTCTATATACTCAAAGACGCTTCTGATCGTGTCTTCAATTCCTATGGAAGATTTCCACCCTATAGCAGAAAATATCTTTTCTGTGTCAGGGACTCTTCTTTGCATGTCCTCAAATCCGTCTGAGTATGCATCCTCATAAGGGATAAAAACAATTTCAGAATCACTATTTGTTATCTTCTTTACCAATCGTGCCAATTGTTCTATACTAATTTCATCTGATGAGCCAATATTGTAAACCTCCCCTATACAATTATCATTATCAATCAAACCAATTAGTGCTTCAATAGTATCGCTTACGTTGCAAAAGCAGCGTGTTTGCTTTCCGTCGCCATAAACCGTGATCTTTGACCCACTGATTGCCTGTCCAACAAATCTAGGAATAACCATTCCATAGTGTCCGACCTGACGAGGTCCCACCGTGTTGAAAAGTCTGACAACAATTACAGGCAAATCATGCTGATTACAATAGGCCAGCCCTAAGAACTCGTCAACTAATTTTGAAGCTGCATAACTCCATCTAGAATTCTTACTAGGTCCTAGAACGATGTCCTGATTCTCGTTGTAGGGAAAGTCAGTCGATTTTCCGTATACTTCCGAGGTTGAGAAAATCACTACCTTGGTATCGGTGCCTCTTGCAAATCCTAGTAGTGCTTCAGTGATTTCAATATTATTTTTTATGGTCTCAGCAGGATAATTTACTACATTGAATACTCCTACAGCTGCAGCAAGATGGAACACAATATCTGACTTCTGAACCTCTTTTCTCATCAATTCCATGCCTTCTTCGGAAAGAAGATCCGCATTATGGTGGGTGAATCTATCATTATCTAAAATCCCTGAAATATTCTCCAAATTCCCGGTTGAATAATTATCTATACTTGTGACTGCATCTCCTCTGTCCAAAAGTCTCTCAGCAAGATGGCTGCCAATGAACCCTGACCCTCCTGTTAGTAGTACTTTCACATTCGATGCAAGATGGGCATCCCTTTCAACTATCGTATACAGAGTCAAATAGCAGTTCGTAATACATCGCGCTCCAGTCAAATGTACGTTCTTCAACAGATTGAAATGACTTCAAACCCATCATCTGTAAATCTGAAATGTTCAACCTACAGTTTTCGATAGTTTCGACCAAATCATCAATCGTCCTGGGGATTACCCACCCATTTTCTCCATCTTTGACTACTTCCTCAGAAATTCCAACATTCGTTGTGATAACTGGTCTTCCACAAGCCATAGACTCCAGAAGAGGCATCGGAGTTCCTTCGCTGGATGAGAAGTTGAGATAGACATGGCCTCTCGAATAGAAAGACCCCATCTGATTATGAGGTATGCGATTTTGCTTAGAAGCTGTAATCAATTCGACATCGTCAAATTCCTCTATTGCAGGCTGTATGTATTCATAGTACCCCTTCACATCTCCATGATGGGATGTCTCTGGATCCCCTGCCCAGCATATCTTGAGAGTCCCATCATATTTGGGTAATGGGGTAGGCTTGAATCTTCTAGGATCATACCCAGAGGGGGTGTAGAATTTGTTTTCTAGTCGTGGGAATTTTCTCATCAACTTTCTAGAAGAAAAACCCACTGAGGTGAAATTTTCTAGAATTCTCTCCACCTCATTCAACTGAATACCTCTCTTCAACCAAGAATTATGCGATTGCACATCCACGCAAACTTTTCTTGAATCCAGGTTATCGATTAGTTTTCCCCTAAGTAGCATGTCATACCAGAAAAATGCAAATATTACATCGAAGTCGTTTCCATCGACGAAGGTTTTTCCATCTATCAAGTCACGAAAATAAACTATCTCTGCATTATATTTCCTGAAACTTCCAGAAATAGACTTTGCAATAATGTCGTAAGCCCAACCCTCAACATCAGCCACAAGTAAGACTCGCCTAGGCTTCATTATATCCCCTCATACAATTTACCTATTCTCCTTGCCATAGAATCAAGGCTGAATTCAGACTTTGCAAACTTTTTCGATTTCTTACCGGCAGACCTCATGAATTTTTCATCTTCGAGCATTCTGAGTAGTTTTTCTGCAAGAATTTCAGGGGAGTCAGTTTCTGAAAGAATTCCTGTTTCCCCTTCAATAATACACTCAACAGCCCCTCCAGCATTTGTTGTTAGAACTGGTAAGCCTGAAAATTGTGCCTCAATTATTACATTTGGCAGGCCCTCTACACGAGAAGTTAACACTAAGCAGTCGAAGCTACTTAGATAATCCCTAATTTCAGAGGAGTAGCCTACAATGTGTACCTTTCCATTAAGGGCTTTGGAGTTGTCCACGATTCTTCTAGCCTTTTCGATTTGAGGGCCATCGCCAACCATGATGAAGTTGACTTCTCCCATTCCCGCAGAACTCTCAAAACTCGAAATACCATATTCCGTACCATTCTGCGTAACCCATTCGTACAACTCCTCAGATCTTGGTTCGCCCCTATTCGAAAGAACTGACTCGGCCATTGCGAGAAATACCCAGGGTTGCTTGTCTGAACTAAATCTTCCCACATACCCAATTACTGTGCTTTCTCTCGATATATCGAGTTCTTTTCGGATTCTGGATCCTAATTTTTTCACTCTGGAAAAATTGGCTAGATTCAATCCGTTGTGGATCACAGAAAAATCACTTTCTTCCATCCCAAGCCAATCGGAATATTTTCTCAGTCCCGACCTAGAATTATGGATCATCTCAATATTATCGCAACTCAACAGTATCTTGTATGCTTCCCTATATGACCTTCCAGATCTTGCCTGGAGTCTTGACTTCATGACTGGCGGTAAAGTTCTGCCGGACATAATTATCCTATTTACTCCCGCGATAACTGCCGCTACTCCACCATAAATATTGCACCAGTCCTGCCAAGTATGGGCTATGTCAAAGTCACCATTTCTATAGATAGACGCTAACGACTGAATTCTTTTCTTCTTTATTTGAGTCACATGTTCTAGTAACTCTATAGTTTCAGAATTATCGATTTCCCAGTCACCATAAAATGATGGAGGTTTGCTGTATTCAAAAATCTCAAGGCCTATGTCTTCCATGTCCGGATAGTATGTTTCCGAGTAGTCTGCTTTCTTCGGTATGATATTGGTAATCAGTGAGAAGCTACTCGATTTTACTTTTCCCTTGGAAAGAAGATTTAGCAGTAAAGATACCTGTCTTTCTGCTCCTCCAATATCCATGGTGTGTGACTGGATTCCTATTCTTCCTATATTCTCTGACTTAGATAGTCTTGACGAATTTGAGTGATTTTTGACCAATTTGCGAATAACCTCAACATCTGAATAGATAGGGGTTGTTACAAGCCCCTCCTTCCTTATACTACTGGGATTTATCCCAAAAACTCTGAGTGCCGAACCTATACTTCTTGAAATATCTGAAAGCTCTCCAGAATTCTGCA
>MDTG01242583.1_pt1 | contig 12899 bp, 11 predicted proteins | sample 811421 | NCBI WGS metagenome assembly MDTG01 (sample SAMN05326645, study PRJNA326480) | marine metagenome | isolation source: seawater | place: Pacific Ocean: South East | collected 2011
AATGAGAAATTAAAATACTTTTTTTTAGTTATATAACCAGCTATACCACACATATCAGACCTATAATTAAATGAAATTAAATATTAATCAACAAAGTATGGCAATAATAATATTTGCTAGATTGAACTCAAAAAGATTACCAAAAAAAGTATTATCAAAAATAGGGTCCAAACCTCTATTGCTATATATTATTGATAGAATAAAAAAAAAAACTAAATTTAAATTACCAATAATAGTAGCTACCTCAAAAAATAAAACAGATGATGAAATAGAAAAATTTTGTCGGAAAAATAATATCAAGATATTTCGTGGTAGTTTAAATGATGTTTTTAATAGAAGCGTAGGTTGTTTTAAGAAGTTTAAATTAAACTCTTTTGTAAGAGTTTGTGCCGATAGACCTTTTTTTGATGTAAAATTAATGGATAAGATGATTAAAAAATTTTTTGATTTAAAATTCGATATTGTAACAAATCAATTCCCCAGAACATACCCCAAAGGTTTGTCATGCGAAATTGCAAAGACAAATATTTTTATAGAAAATTTAGACATTAAGATGAAAAAAAGTCATAAAGAACATATTTTTAATTATTTTTATGAAAATAGCAGAAAATATAAAATTTTTAATTTTAAATTGAAAAATAATTTTCAAAAAATATTCAAAAAAGATTTTAGTGTAAATAATAATAAAGATTTAATAAAAATTAATAAGATATATAAGAAACATATAAACTTAAATTATATTGATATTTTAAAACTTTAATGATTATTTTGGGAATTCATGATGGGCACAATTCAGGTGCTTCTTTATTTAAAAACGGTAAACTCTTAAGCGCTTTATCAGAGGAAAAAGTTTCAAGAAACAAAAATGAGTATGGTTTTCCAATTAAATCTATTCAATGTATTTTAAAACATAATAGAATTTTAAAAAATCAAATTGATGCGATTGCTGTATCAACAAAAAACCTTCCCCCAAAATATTACTTAGTTAAAAGGAATACTTCATTCACATTGCAAGATTATATCAAAGAGCAAAACGAGTATTGGTATAAGAAGATTTATAAAAATAAAAAGATAAAATACTTAAATGTATTTAAGAATAAGATTTTAGATAAAAAAACATTATTTTTTGATTTTACAAAAATTAAAAATGAAGATGATACTACTGGTATGCAGAAATCTAGAAAAAAATTTTATAGTAGATTTTTTTCGATAGATGAAAAAAAAATATTTTTTTTTGATCATCATGAATGTCATGCTTATTATGGATATTATGGCAGGGGAGTTGCGAGTAAAAAAGCTTGTGTGGTTACTCTTGATGGAGGTGGAGATAATTCTAATGCGACTATTTGGATTTCCAAAAACAAAATTTTAAAAAATGTGTATAGAACAAACATTGGTAATTTAGGAAGAATGTATCGATATATTACTTTGATTTTGGGAATGAAGCCTACAGAACATGAGTTTAAAGTTATGGGTTTAGCAGGTTATGCTTTAGAAAAAAGTGAATATTACAAAAAATCTCTTGAAATATTTAAAGAAACCTTAGACGTAAAAGGAATAAAATTTAAATACAAAACTAAGATAAAAGATCATTATTTTTATTTTAAAAATAAATTGAGTGGAGAAAGATTTGACACAATCAGTTATGCAATACAAAAATATTTAGAGGATATTTTGTTAAAATGGTTTGGTAATATTTCAAGAAAATATAAAATAAAAGATTTTATCTTCTCCGGTGGAGTTGCTCAAAATGTAAAAGCAACAAAAAAAATTTTAGAAAGTAAAAAGATATCATCAATTTTTGTTCCTCCTGGGCCTGGAGACGAGTCTTTGAGCATAGGTGCAGTATATTGCTACCTCTCGAAAATAAATATAAACAAAAATAAGATTTCAAACATGCAAAATCCATATGTTGGAATAAGCTTTGATGATAAAAGCTTAGATTTTATAAAAAAAATAAAAGGTGTTAAAATAAAAAAAACAACCAAAAAAGAAGTTGCAAATATTTTAGCTAATGGAAATCCTGTTGCGCGTTTTGCTTTAGAACCAAATGAATTTGGCCCAAGAGCTCTAGGTAACAGATCAATCTTAGCAGATCCAAGAAAACAAGATATTATCAATTTGATTAATAAAAAAATTAAAGTTAGAGATTTTTGGATGCCATTTGCGCCAAGTGTCTTAGAGGAAGATGCAAAAAAAATAATGCATGTTGTTAAAAATCATAAGAATCCTTATATGACAATTTCTTTTGACGTAAAAAAAGAATATGTTGAAAAAATTTCAGCAGCAGTTCATCCTTTTGATAAAACATGTAGACCACAGTTTGTTTCTAAAAAAACTAATTTAGAATATTATAAATTAATTAAAGAATTTAAAAAAATTACTAAAGTTGGTGTTCTTTTGAATACATCATTTAATCTTCATGGGGAACCAATAGTTTTTCAGCCTAAAGATGCAATGAAGTCATTTCTAAAAAGTGGCCTAAAATATTTATATATAGGTAACTACTTAGTTAAAAAAACTAACTATAAATAATATTTTTACAATTTTTGTATTTTGTATTTTTAAATTTCCCCCTTGTATCAAAAATTAATTTAGAATTTTTAACAATAAGGTCATAATTAAAAATATCATGGTCAGTAAGTAAAATAGTTGCAGAATATTTTTTTAGATTTTCTTTTGTCAGTTTTATTGAATTTTTAACTTTTATGACATTTCTTCCTTTTCTTAATTTAGGAAAATAAGGATCATAATAGTCATATCTAATTTTTTTATGATCTAAAATTTTAATAAATTTAAAAGTAGGAGACTCTCTATCATCATCGGTATTTTTTTTGTACGAAACTCCAAGAAGTAAAATTTTTGTATTTTTTTGGATCTTTATTTTTTTAAGTAACTGATTAATGGTCCAATCAGGAATTTTAGAATTTATAATACCTGCTAACTTAATAAATTTTGGTTCGTAACCATTTTTTTTTGAAATCCAAGATAAATAAAATGGATCAATTGGAATACAGTGACCCCCAAGTCCAGGGCCAGGTAAAAATTTTTGAAATCCAAAGTTTTTTGTTGAAGCTGCGTCAATAGTGTTAAAAATATCTATGTTAAGTTTCTTACAAATTATTTTCATTTCATTTACCAGTCCAATATTAACTGCTCTGTACAAATTTTCTAATAATTTAGATAATTCAGCTTCTTCTATATTTTTTGCTAAAACTGTTTTCTTAACGAATAAGCTATATATTTTTTTTACAATAATTTTACAGTTATCTGTGTAACCACTAATTACTTTTGGAGTTTTCTGATAAGAAAAATTTTTATCACCAGGATTCTCTCTTTCAGGTGAATATCCTAAAAATAAATTTTTTCCAAAATCAAATTTTTTTTTTATAATTTTATTTGCAAATTCTCTAGTAGCACCTGGGTAAACAGTGCTTTCTAAAACAATTACATGATTATTTTTAATAAATTTCTTTAAGTTTTTTGCACAATTAAATATGTAGCTCATATCAGGTTTTGTTGAGTTAGTTTTTAAAGGCGTAGGCAAACATATAATAACGACATCACATTTTGAAATTATTTCATATGTGGTTGACAAATTGTTTGGGTTTTTTTTAAAGAAACTAAATACTGATTTATCTCTTAAATTAATATAGCTTTTTCCATTCCTTAATGAATTAATTTTTTTTTTATCTGTATCAATTCCAAATATCTTAATTTTTTTTTTTAATAATCGTGTAGCTAATGGTAGCCCAACATATCCTAAGCCAACAATACATACATTGAATTGTTTTTTTTTAATTTTTAAGATGAAATTTTTAATCATACTTGTATATATGAGCTTTATGTTATTTAACTCAAAAGTCAATCCAGTGATGTATATTGCCGAAGTAGGCTCAAATCATGAGGGAAATTTTTCTGAAGCAAAAAAATTAGTTATAAATGCATGTAGGTCCAAAGCTGATGTAGTTAAATTACAAATATTTTCTCCTGAAAATATGGTCTCAAAAAAATATGATAAACAAAGATTTAATCATTTTAGAAAGTTGCAGTTATCTGTAAAACAAAATTTAGAACTTTTACGAGTTATAAAGTCTTATAAAAAAATAACTTCCGCCTCTATTTGGGATGTTGATCAAATTAATACATTTAAAAACTATATTGATATTTTTAAAATTGGTTCAGGAGATATTCATAATTTTCAAATAATCAAAAAAATTTTAAAAACAAAAAAACCATTAATTATATCAACTGGATTATGTAGTCTTAAAGACATTGTAACAACAGTTAGATTTATTAAAGGAACTGATAAGACATATATAACAAATAAAAAATTAGCTATTTTACATTGTAATACAGCATACCCAACACCATTTGAGGATAGTAATTTAAAAACAATAAGTGTTTTGAAAGATAAGTTTAATCTTACCATTGGTTATTCGGATCATACCATTGGAGATAAGATTTTATTTTACTCATATATAGCTGGCGCCGAAATTATTGAAAAACACTTTTCAAACAACATAAAGAAAAAAACTTTTAGAGATCATGCAATTTCCTTAAATAAAAAATCTGTAGATAATTTTTTAAATAATTTATCAATAACTTCCAAATGTTTTAGTGTTAAAAAATCTTTATCAATTAGTGAAAAAAAACAAAAAAACTTGACGTCATTTAGAAGATCTATATATGCAAAAAGAAATATAAAAAAAGGTGAAAGATTTTCAGAAAAAAATATTATTTGTTTACGACCATTCTTAACTAATTCATCAAAAAATTTTTTTTCTTTAATAAATAAAAAATCAAAAAAAAATTATAATCGTGGTGAGATTATATGATTAGAAAAAAAGATCCAATAATTTCAGTTTATATAACAAATAAGAATTATGGAAAATATTTAGAAAAAGCAATAAAGAGTGTTCTTAATCAATCCTTTAAATCAAAAGAATTAATAATAATTGACGATGGTTCAACAGATATTTCTAAAGAAATTATAAATAAATATAAGAAAAATAATTTATGCAAGGCTATTTTCAATAAAACTTCAAAAGGACTTATCAAATCATCTAATATTGCAATAAAGGCAGCAAGAGGTGAGTATGTAATTCGGCTAGATGCAGATGATTATTTTGATCCAAATGCATTATCAGTTCTTTATAACATTATATTTAAAGAAAAAAATACAGCATTAGTTTACTCTGATTATTATCTTATTGACGACAAAAATAATATTTTGTCTTTAGAAAGGCAACTTATAAGAGAAAATAAAAAGTTAAGCCATATTCCCGTTTTAGCTGCTTGCTGTCTTATAAGAAAAAACGCATTGTTTTCTGTAAATTTATACGATGAGAGATTTACGAGACAAGACGGGTATGATCTTTGGTATAAGTTATTTAAAAATTTTCAATTTAAGCACGTTTCGTTGCCACTTTTCTATTACAGAAAACATTCACATAATTTAACTAAAAATAAAAAAAAATTATTTAAAACCAGAACACGTATCTTAAATAAGTTCTCCAACTTAAAAAAAATAACTAATAAACTAAGAATTGTTTGTGTTATACCTGTTAGAGGAAAAAAAGCAGATATTAATTGCAATTCATTAGAACTGTTTAGAGGTGAGCCACTATTATTTCATACTATCAATGAAGCATTAAAAGTTAAAGTTTTTAGAAAGGTTATAGTCACAACTTTTGATGATAATTTAATTAAAATTTTAAAAAAGAAATATAAAAAATCAATTAGTATCCATCAAAGAAAAGAAATACTATCATCTATTAATATGGATTATAAAAATTCTGTTTTAAGCGCTATCAGCAAATTTGATAAAATAATTCCAGACATCATTGCAATTTTAACAATTGAAAATCCTCTTAGAGTTAGACACTATATCGAACAAGCTATAAGTAATTTGATAATTCACAAAAGTGATTTAGTCATTGGAACAACCCCAGATTTTGAAAATAATTATTATAAATTCACGATAAATGGCATTAAACCTTTGACTAATCAAAAAAATAAAAAATTAAAATTGGAAAAAAATATAATTCACAAGGATGTTGGTGCGTTTTCCATTTTTAAATTTTCGTCTTATATTAATAATAAAATCAATAAAATTACAAATATAGTCTTAGATAAGAATGACTCAAACATTATTAACGATAAACTTGAACTTTCAAATTTGAATAAACTTTTAAAAAAAAATAGATGAAAATATTAATTACAGGATCTGTAGGATTTATAGGATTTCACCTCTCAAATTTTCTTTTAAAAAAAAATTACGAAGTTTATGGCATTGATACTATAAATGATTATTACGATATTAAATTAAAAAAAAAAAGACTTTCAATCTTACAAAAAAATAAAAAATTTAAGTTTTTTAAAATAGATATAAGTAAAAAAAGAAAAATTGATGATTTTTTTAAAAAAAATAAAATTGATATAATTATAAATTTAGCTGCATATGCTGGGGTACAATATTCTCTTAAAAATCCTCAAATTTATATAGATACTAATGAAATAGGATTTTTTAATATTTTAGAAAATGCTAAAAGATATAGCATAAAAAAAATAATATTTGCCTCATCCTCTTCTGTGGCTGGAAACAATACTGATAATTATTTTAGAGAAAACAGTAACACTGATAATCCAATTTCATTGTATGCAGCTACAAAAAAAAATAATGAGATTCTTGCTCATTTCTATGCTGTTAATTATAAATTAAGAATTATTGGAGTAAGATTTTTTACAGTTTATGGTCCATATGGAAGACCTGATTTATCTATATTTAAATTCGCTCATTGTATTCAAAATTCTAGAAGATTTACACTTAACAATAATGGAAATCACTATAGAGATTTTACATACATAGATGATGTTATTAAATGTTTGTTTAGATTAATTAGATTAAAAAAATTTCACAAGATAGAAGATAAACGAAATTCTTTTTTTCAAATATTTAATCTTGGAGCAGGTAATAAAATAAAAATTACCTCTATTGTAAAAATTTTAGAGCGATTATCAAAAAGAAAAGCAAAAATAACTAAAGGACCGTTAAAAAAAGGGGATATAATTTTTTCAAGATCATCTACAAAAAAATTAGTCAGAAACATAGGATACAAACCTAAAACCTCTATATCTGAGGGGTTAGAAAAGTTTTTTTATTGGTTTAAAAATTCACAAAATTAGTTTACTTTTTTTATCAATTTATGACTGCTTAACAAGTCTATTATTTTTTTTAATCTTTTACCGTCGCATTTTAAAATTTCTTTTATATCCGAAATTCTTCTTCCATCAGAGTAATACAAAACATTAAATAATAAGTATTCGTGACTTTTAAGACCCCATTCTGTATCTGAAATTGCTCTATAAAGCTTACGTTTGCTTAAAAAAGGTTCACATTTGGTGGTGGCAAAAATTCTATAATTCTTTTTATAATTATTCTCAATCTTATCAATTATATCTTTAACAAATCTAAATGATTTTCCTAAGGATTTTGCCGTTATAAATTTTAAATTATCGTCTGAGGTGTGATATTCTTTATACGTTCCAAATTTCGATCTTGTTAATGTAACAACTGGCAAATCTATTCCTGGATAATTAAACTGTCTTTCATCTGAACCGCACTCTGTAAATTTATAAATCTTTTTGTTTTTGTATTTTTTTATTATTTCTTTTGCAATTTTGTCTGAATAACTATTTGAATTTTGTGTTTCGATCATTGAAAATTCTCCTTCATCTCCAATACAACTTAGTGTAAATCCGGCTATAAAATTTTTTTTTAGAGTTTTATGTTTTTTAGATAGATATGTTATTGCTCCTATAGTTTCAGGAACAAAAAGTATCCTGTACGAATATTTATTTTTTCTTTTACTTAAATATTTTGCAATATATGTGAGTATTGTTGGTCCACTCAATTCATTATTTGCCATTGATGGATGACAGATATTAGAACTTAATAATACCTCTTTTGAGCTTTCTCCTTTTATTAAAACTTCTCCTATAGTTAAGGATCCTTTTTTTTTAAAATTTGACTCAATATTTACAAAAAAATTATTTCCTTTTATCTTTTTTTTATGATTTTCTGAAACACAAAAACCCCAATATTTTTTATAATAAGAGGTCAAATAAGGAATAGAATTTTTAAATTTTTTATTCGTATGTAAATGATCAAAAAGTTCTTTTCTTTTTACATATTTTTTGATTGGGATCGAATAACTTATTAGATGAAGATTATTCTTTTTGAAATCAATGATTTTATTGTTTTTAGATTTAACATATGCATCTTTAACGTTCCATTCTGCTGGAATTTTCCAATCAAAAACTTTTTGGCCAGATTTAAATTCTAATATTTTTAAATTTTTGACTTTAGATTGAATAATTTTTAAAGTTTGTCTATTACCATTACCTGTTATGCTTCTATTGATAGGAAAAAGATCTTTTATTAATTTATAAATTTTTTTTCCTTCTAGTAAACTCATCTAAAACAATTTAGTGTTTTTAATATTTAAAATTTGAATTATATATATCTATATATGTTTTTAAAAAAAAAATACTACATAAATGAATAATAAGACTGAAAATTTTATTGTTTCAAATTTATTTTTAAATCCTAAAAGTATTGCCTGGGATAGATTAAGAAATCTATATAAATTAAAATTTTTAGAAATGGGTGAATTTTCTACTTTAAATAGTAGAGTTAAAAGAAATAGCAACGTAAACATAATTATTTTTTTACAAGAAATGGTAAGCAAGAATAATCCATCTAAAGTAACAAATTTTAAAAATTTGTGTAAATTAATAGAATTAGTTTGTAGTAAAACTGAAAAAGAAGTTATTATATCGTTCTCAAGTTGGAAAAGTATATCAAACATTAATTATTCACAAAATCAAATTGATGAAATTATTAATGTAACAGGTGTTATTAAAGATCTTCGCTTGATACAGAAAAAATTTAACAACTTATACATTATTAATCTAGATAATTTTTTTGCAGAAAAAGGATTTGAAAACTGTTTTAGTGAAAGAGACTATTATCTGTTTTCATCAAAAGTTTCATCACATGGACTTAATATAATTGTAAAAAAAATTGAGGAAATTTATTCAAAAATTATTTTACCACAAACAAAAGTTTTGGTTTTAGATTGTGATAATACCCTTTGGGGAGGTGTATTAGGCGAAGAGGGTTTAAAAAATATTAAGATTGGTCAAGACGGCGTAGGAAAAGTATATAAAGCTTTCCAAAATGAAATCTTGAGGTTATCAAAAAAAGGTCTTTTATTAGCTATTTCGAGTAAAAATAATATGAAAGATGTTATTGACGTTTTTGATAAACATAAAATGATGATTTTAAAAAAAAAGGATATTATTTTATTTAAAGTCAACTGGAATGAAAAATATCAGAATTTAAAAGAAATTTCTAAAGAACTTAATTTAGGATTAAATAGTTTTATTTTTTGGGATGATAATGTTTTAGAAAGAGAAAAAATGAAAAAATTCTTACCCGAAGTTAATACAGTTGATGTTGCTGAAGATATAAGTCAATGGCCAAATCAATTGAAAAATCATATCTTAACTTCAAAATTTAAAACTACAAAAGAAGATTTAAAAAAAATAAAACAATATAAAATGGTTGGCAAATTTGTGAATAAAAAGAAAAATATTAACTCAACTCATGATGAAATTAATTTTTTAAAGTCAATAAAATTAAGCCCAAAACTAATAAAAATAGAGGATAGTTTAATTTCTAGAGCTTCACAGATGTCACAAAAAACAAATCAATTTAATTTTAGAACAATAAGATACTCTGAAACCAATATTAAAAAAATTATGAGAGATAAAAATTCAGAATTTAGACTAATAAGTCTTAAAGACGTCTATGGTGATCATGGAATAGTATCAATGTTTATCATAAAAAAAATAAATGATAAATTTTGTTTTTTAGATACCTTTCTGATGAGTTGCAGAGTATTGGGAAGATATTTAGAAACCTGGATTTTTAATGAATGTAGAAAAATAGCTTCAAAAAATAACTATAAATTTATAATTTCAGAGTTTATTAAGACAGATAAAAACAAAACTTTTGAAAATTCTCTGTTATTTAATGGCTTCAAAAAAATAGATAAAAATTTTATTAAAGAAAATAATTTATCTCTTAAGACTAATAACAAATTATTTATTTCAAATATTAAGAAATATAATATCAAACAAAATCAAATATTTAATATTTAATAATGAGAAAAGAAATATATAAAATTTTAGAAAAAGTTGACAAAAAAATTAAAATTAAGAACTATAATAAAGATGCTCAAGTTGGTGATATTAAATACTGGGACTCATTATTACATTTAAATTTTTTAATAAGTGTCGAGGAAAAATTTAAAATAAGATTTTCAACATCAGAAATGACAAATATCAAATCTATATCTCAAATTGAAAAAAGTCTAAAAAAAAGAAAAAAAAATAAATGAACACCACAGATATAAGCAAAAGCTTATCAAAATTGGGATTAAAAAGAACTGACACCGTGATGATACATGGTGATGCGATAGTATCTACTCAGTTAAATCTAAAAAAATTTGAAAAAGATATTCTTAATCTATATCTTGATATTTTGATTGATTATTTTTATCCAAATGGAACAATTGTTATTCCGACATATACGTATAATATGACTAATAACAAGGTTTTTGACAAATATAAATCTCCCAGCAAAATAGGATTGTTTAGTGAGTCATTTAGAATAAAGCAGAATGTAATAAGATCAAATCATCCAATATTTAGTGTTAGCAGCATAGGAAAATTTTCAAAAAAGCTCACTAATTATAATTTAGAGGACTGTTTTGGAAAAAACAGTTTTTTTGATATTTTTACAAAGCTAGATGGAAAAATAGTTTGCATGGGCTGTCCTTTGGAGAGAATAACTTATTTGCATTATGTAGAGCAAAAATTTAAAGTTGATTATAGATATTTAAAAAAATTTTCTTGTGCATATAGAGAAAAAAATCAGATTAAAAAAATTAAAATTTCATATTATGTAAGAGATTTAAATAAAAGTGCTTCATTAGATTTTAAATTTTTTTCAAAAAAAATTAAAAATATTATTAAAAATTCTAAATTTGGTAGATTTAATTTTTCTTCAATCGAGTCAAAAGCTTTGCTAAAAAGCTCTAAGTTATTAATTAAAAAATATCCTCATATATTAGTTGGAAATAAAAGTGAAATTTAATCATATAGGAATTTTTGTAAAAGAAATTGATAAAGGTTTACTAGAATTTAAAAAATTTATAAAAATTAAAAAAAAAAGTAATTTAGTTGAGGATAAAAAATTAAAAGTAAAGGTAATGTTTATAACTGATGAAAATAATTTATGTTATGAATTAATTGAACCATTTGGTAAAAATAATCCTGTCACAAAAACTCTAGAGAAAAGAGTTAATATTATAAATCATCTTGCTTATGAAACTAAAAGCTTTGAAAAAAATATAAAAGTATTAACAGACTCAGGCTTTAGAGCCATAACAAAACCTACAAAAGCTAAGGCTTTTTCAGGCAGAAGAATAATTTTTTTAATAAATAAACTTAATTTTATTATTGAATTGATTGAGGCCTAGATATGATTGGTAGTTTAATATTTTTTTTGAAAAAATTATTTTTAGATAAAAATGAAAAATCTTTTATAGAAAAAATTTCTCTAATAAATTTAAAAACTAATAAAAAAAGAAAAAAGAAAAACATTTTATTAGTCATCCCCAATGATTACTCTTATGTTTGTTATTATCATTCTATTTTTAATGATAGATTTGTAAATTCAAATATATATGGATATTGGCCATATCCAATTCATGTGAAAAGAAAAAGATTTCTGGAAGGTATTAATGAAATAAAATCTAATCTTTATTTTTATTTTATTAAAAAAAAATTTTTTAAAATATATGAATTCCTAGGTTTAAATTCTTTAGCTTCCTTATATGAATTAAAGACGAAATTTATAGAAAAAAATGAGGAAAAAAAAATTACAGCATTATCAGATAATATATTTAAAAGACTTAGAAATAAGAGGGAAATTCTTAAACTCAATTTATTAGGTATAGATTGTGGTGATTTAATTTATGACACTTATATTAGGTTTAGAAATAAACCAACAGTAGACATTAAAGATAAATTTTTAAAAAAAATAATTTTTATTTCTTTGCTTCAAATAATTTGTTTTAAAAAAATGCAAAAAAAACATGGTTTCACAGAATTATACACATCATACGCAACATACATACATTATGGTATTTTAGTACGAGTATTTTTGAAATATGGTGTAAAAATATATTCTGGATACTCTCTTTCTCAATATAATAAAAGAATAACAAAAAATGATCATTATCATGTAGAAAATTATAGAAAATTCAAAAAAATTTTTTCTAATTTAAAAGATAAACGAAAAAAATATAATAAGGCAAAAAATTTGATTGATAATATTTTTTTTAACCAAAGAAAAAAGGTAGAGTTTATGGACTATATGCGTACAGATCCATATAAAAATAATTTTCATGATTTAATAAAAAATTATAGTGGTGTTATTTTTTTACCAAATTTTTTTGAGTCCCAAAGAGAGTGGGGTGAATTAATATTTTTAGATTTTTATGAATGGGCAAATTTTACTTTAAAATTGATAGAGGAAAAAAAACTGAATATCGCCATTAAACCTCATCCTAATATTTATCATATTAATAAAGAGTCAGTTGAGATTGTAAATGAATTAAAATTTAAATATCCAAGTGTTGATTGGATTGATCCATCAACTTCAAATAAAAAAATATTTAAAAAAATAAAATTTGGAGTTTCTCCTTGGGGAACTATTTTATGGGAAATGGCATATTTTAATGTAATACCAATATCTGCTGGAG
>MDTG01266861.1_pt1 | contig 12899 bp, 11 predicted proteins | sample 811421 | NCBI WGS metagenome assembly MDTG01 (sample SAMN05326645, study PRJNA326480) | marine metagenome | isolation source: seawater | place: Pacific Ocean: South East | collected 2011
CGCCCTTTGACATGCCCGCTTCTGACGCGACTTTTGCGAGCGTTAGATGGCCTGCACCGTCGCGCTCGATTACTGTCGCCGCCGCGACACGAATGCGCGTGCGGGTGATTTCTGATTTCATCAAGCACCATAAATTTACCGTCTGGACGGTATAGTAATAAAACGCCTCGACGTTGTCATGGGCTCCTATTTGAGGCTAAAGATTGCTTATGCGATAATCTAATCGCGCGTCGATAACCGAACCAACGCGTTAGACAAAGACGGGCTGCTACTCTAGGTATCCAGCGGGCGCTACAACTGGGGTAAAAACATCGTGCCTTTCAGGAAAATGTCATTAAGCGCTAATGGTGGCAGGTATCACAACGGACACGCCCGACCCGGTGCCTGAGGTGACCGCAGTTTAGATGTGCTTCAAATTGTCGATGCATATGGGTTGGCAGACTCTCGCTCCGACATTCAGATTGCTCAACCAAGGCGGAAGAGAGCATTTCGAAAGTTCACCCGCTGAAGTGTGAAGTTCAAGGGCTTTTAGATATGCCATCTTTAGTAGGCTATCGAGCAGGGGGATGGGCAGCTAGAACTAACGACCCCACGCAGGTCCTACCTTTCGACCCTGAGGTCATCGACTCGCTAGCGGTTGGCCTTAAAGCGTCTCTTCTTGATGGTAGGGCAAGACTGAACTCGGAGTACTTTTATTGCGATTATCAGGATCTATTCAATTCTGCTACGGACCCCGATACCGGGAACTTTGCGGTATTTACCAATCACGCAAAAGTTCAAGGTCTCGAGATCGAGGGCATCATGCGGATCAGCGAAAATTTAGATATCTTTAAGTTTTTCGCTTTTTCTGATGGCGAGTACAAGGACGCAGATCCGGCGGTTGGCGCCTCTTTGCGTAATAAGCTGCAATGTTTACCTGAATCCTCTTTTAAACTTGGGTTCACTAACATCTGGCCTGTGGCTGGGGGGGCACAAATCTGACTGAACGCTGATTATCAGTACACAGAAGATCACTTTACTGACCCACCCAACACGGATTTGGGACGGTCTGGGGATATTAGTTTTCTCTCAGCCTCTCTGGGCTGGGGAAGTGCGGATAATTGATTTAGTGTTGCCCTGTCATGCCGCAACTGCAGTGACGAAGATTACAACACTGCTATGCTGGCCTTTGCACCGTTTGGATTCGTGTCGATTTACCCTGGCGAGCCCAGGACATAGCCAATCACATTGAAGGCCCGCACAAACTGACGCAAGGTGTGCGGTGTAGGTCATCATCTCAGGAAGTAGAGCTAACTCATGATTGAAAAAATCTGTAAAAAATCGGCTCTTCTTGTCATTGATATGCAAAACGGGTTCTGTGACGAGGCGGGATCTGTTAACGCTGTTGGACTGCCCGCTAGTCGACTACGCCCCGCTATATCGCCCTGCGTCAAACTCGTGTCCGCTGCGCGAAGAGGGGCGATTCCGATTATTTTCACTCGATATGTTTACCGCAGAGACTACCTCGACGGTGGCCTGATGGCCAATGAGTTAGTCCCAAGCTTGAAAAATGGACAAACCCTGATCGCGAATACTTGGGATAGCCAGATTGTAGACGAGCTCACGCCGCAAGAGCATGATTTTATTGTTGATAAAAATCGCCCCAGCTATTTTTATGGCACAAATCTAGATGGCATTTTGAAAAATTTAACGGTGGAGAATCTCGTTGTATGTGGTGTTACAACCAACTGCTGCGTGGAGACCACCGTGCGTGATGCCAGTCAACGTGACTACCGGACGTTCGTTGTGAGTGACGCTGTCGCCGAATATGAAGATGACAGGCATGCGGTCGCACTGAAATCTATCGATATGTTATTTGGATATGTCGTTAGTAGCGATGATGTATGCAAAGTGTGGGCTTGAGTATTTCCAAGCCTATCGAAGACCAACCGTATAATTATCGAGATTGAGTTTGATGCGCGTCAATTCAAGCGCCTCAGAGAATACCGAGCTGCAGGCTTGGTATGGTCTGGGAGTCCTATTTATTGCTTATACCGTCTCGTTTATTGATAGGACAATACTCTCGCTTCTAGTCGAGCCGGTAAAGGCAGCGCTTTCGTTAAGTGACACACAAGTGAGTTTGCTACACGGGCTGGCCTTTGCAGTTTTTTACACTTTTTTAGGCATCCCAATTGCAAGCTTAGCTGATCATTACTCTCGCAAGAGAATCATTACCGTTGGCATTCTTGTTTGGAGTCTTATGACCGCTGCCTGCGGTTTGGCAGGCAGGTTCTCCACTCTATTTCTTGCGAGAGTGGGCGTCGGGGTGGGCGAGGCTGCTTTGTCACCCGCTGCATACTCGTTCATTACTGATCTCTTTCCAAAAAAACGGCTAGCACTTGCTCTAAGTTTGTATTCCGCGGGAGTCTATGTGGGAGCTGGGCTGGCATTCATCGTTGGCGGATTAGCCGTGCAGGCAGCGTTACAAAGTCAAGGAGTCACACTGCCACTTTTGGGTAGAGTCGAAGCTTGGCAACTTATCTTTTTCATCGTCGGGCTGCCCGGCCTCCTCGTTGCCCTTCTCGTAACCACGATCAAGGAGCCGGCTCGCCCGAATGCAGTCGGCGGTAGCAAGCAAGCCAAGTTACTTGATGTTTTCCGGTTTATTTCGGGTGAGCCCAAGACATTCCTGTTACATTTCACTGGCTATTCGCTGCTCGGTTTGGTTTTCAACGCTTTCATTGCTTGGGCGCCGACCTTTTTTATTAGGGCCTACGGCCTGACCGCCGGAGAAGTGGGGCCAATGCTCGGTACACTTATTCTGGTATCTGGCGGTGCTGGCATGATCGCAGGCGGGATGCATACAGACAGACTTCGTCAATCAGGTGAAAAGTCTGCACCCTTCATATCATCCCGTCTTGCTGGGATATGCCTCACGCCAATCTGTATCGCAATTGGCTTTTCTAATTCACTATTATTAAGCTCAGTATTGTTCGCGGCGTTGCTTTTCTTTTCCGCATTTCCGTTTGGGTCAGCCGCCTCAGCGCTTCAGATTGCTGCGCCCCCCCATCTTCGAGCACAAATCTCAGCAATCTATTTGTTTTGTCTTAACCTCGTTGGAATCGGATTCGGACCAACTTTAGTTGCACTAATTACAGATTATGGGTTTGATGATACCGCTATGGTCGGAGTTTCACTGGCTATTGTAGGGAGTATCGCTGCGCCGCTCGGCGCATATGCCCTCCATGTAGGTTGTGGTGCTCTGACAGCGACTACTGAACTTAGAGAAAGTGAGGAGCAGAAGACTTATGCCTGAGAATGGAACCATCGATATCGTTGTAAATGCCTTCACCCCACGCGAAGTTCGAGAAGGACAAACGGGATTTGATTCTGCCTTTATGTCGCAGATCAGGATGCCAGTCGAAATGCGAGATGGCGTTACTATAGAGGACTACCTTAAAAAAATGGATGCCGCTGGCATTGAGCGCAGCTTATTAATTGCCGTACGGGCGGGTGACCGAGCTTGGAATGGCAGCTTCGAAATTCCTTATCTACAGGTTTCAGAGTACTGCGAGGCTTATCCTGATCGATTTTCAGGTCTCGCTGGCGTTGATCCGACGCGCGGCATTGAGCAACTTAGAGAGCTAGATTTCGCTGTAAAAGAGCTAGGTTTTGTTGGGGCACATTTTTACCCTCATTGGTTCCGTATGCCGCCTGACTCTCCGTTGTGTTATCCCATTTACTCCCGCTGCGAAGAGCTCGATATACCCATAATGATGCAGGTGGGGCAGAACCTAGTCTATCAAAAAGAAGTGCGGCTGCCCTCAGTCGCAAGGCCCATTTTGCTGGATCAGGTCGCTCTGGATTTTCCAAATCTTAAATTAATCGGCATTCACATTGGTGTGCCTTGGACGGATGAGATGATTGCGATGGCGTGGAAACATGAAAATGTATTTATTGGTATCGATGCCTATGCGCCAAAACACTTACCTGCATCGTTAAAGCACTACATGAATACCTATGGCAGTCACAAAGTCATGTTTGGGACAGACTGGCCGGTAATTGACCCTGAAAGAGCCGTGCAAGAAATTGACGATCATGGATTCAGAGAAACCGCAAAAGGCCAGTTTATGCGTCAAAACGCAATCGATCTTTTCAAGCTCTCCAAATAGCCATCGGTTACCTGATATGGCGCATCAAAATCTGCTCACCAGCGGTTTGCGGGCTTCTGTAAAACGCACTCCAAACAAGTTAGCTATTAAATCTGATAGTGGTACCAGAACATACAGCGAGCTCGCTGATCGAATCGATGCGATCAAGTGTATGGCGCAAAATAGATGGAAATTGAGTGCTGGAGATGTTGTCGCCCTGATCTCCCCCAACTGTATCGAATATTATGAATACATCAGCGCACTAGCTGAAGTCGGTGTCGCGGTTGCCACAGTAAACTATCGATTATCTGCACCGGAAGCACAGGGCATTATTCTAGACGCTGGCGCCAAGCTCATTGTTTACCACCAAAGTTGCGAAGCACTTGTGCCCGATGAATTAGAGTGTCAGCTCATTGATAGCCCCGTGCCGACTGCAGAAGCTTGTATCGATGCTGAAATAAGCGAAGAGGCTATATTTGCGATTCCCTATACGTCGGGCACTACTGGCAAACCTAAAGGCGTAATGATCTCGCATCGCTCAAGAGTCATGACTTTTTATGGGATGGCGGCGGAGTATCCATGCTTCTCAAGCGACTGTTACTTTCTGGCAATTGCCCCGCTCTGCCATGGAGCAGGCTTTGCATTTGGATATGCCCCGTTGTTTTTCGGTGGCACAGTGGAAATTCTTCCTCAATTTGGCGCAGAGCAAGTAATAACGAAACTAGGTGAAGGAGCGGCAGATGGCATATTCATGGTGCCCGCGCACTTTCAGGCAATCTTTAATTTAGATAAAGAAATTTTAGAATCTGTTCGTGAAACTCACACTCTAAAATCTATTATTTCAAACGCATCCGCGCTTCCTCAACCGCTGAAAAAGGACATCGTTGAGCTGTTTGGTCCCGACCTCCTAAATGAAACGTATGGCTCAACTGAGGCAGGGATTGTCACAAATCTAAGACCCAAATATCAGATGCATAAACTCAACTGTGTGGGGACTTCATTCGTCGCTTCAGAAGTATCCTTGCGCGATGAGTCGGGTCAGGAGGTTTCAGTGGATATGCCGGGGGAGTTATTTTCTCGTGGCCCTGCTCTTTTCACTGGATATTGGAATAACCCATCGGCAACCGCAGAAGCAATTTCAGATGGATGGGTTAGTGTCGGCGATATTGCCAAGCGCGATAGTGACGGTCACATCTACATTGTAGATAGAAAAAACGATATGATCATATCGGGTGGGATCAACGTCTACCCTCGCGAAATTGAAAATGTCTTGATTGAGCATCCATGCATCATCGAATGTGCAGTCTTTGGTATCCGTGACCCTAAGTGGGGAGAAAGTATTCATGCGGCAGTTGTGATCTCTGAGGCAGTGTCTGCCGAAAATCTTACTGCCTGGCTACGCAATGATGTTGCTGGCTTCAAGTTACCCAAACACTACCATTTTGTAGATGTACTCCCACGAAACGCCACTGGGAAGATATTGAAGCGCGCGCTGGTGGAAGAGTTCAGCGTCGAGCAATAGCGAGTCATTCCTCAACTCTCTGCCAAGCGACCTCAGCATAGATGCTTCGCTGGATACTCTTGAAAAAGCGGCGAGCGATGTGTTCTTTACAGGAGATCACAGTCCAGTCGTAGTGCTCTACCCCGACTCAATCGATCAAGTAGGGTCTATATGGACAAGCGCAAGTGACTATGAGGTTCCCATAGTAAATCTCGGCGCAGGCTTGTCGTATACCGCGGGGGTGCTACCTAACAGTAGCAACACTGCGCTCTTGGATCTTTCAAAGCTGACCAAAGTATCGCCACCGAACTTGACTGATCGTGTAATAACGGTTGAGGCGGGAGTCCGTTGGCAAATGATTGACGAGCTGCTGGCCAACGGCTGCTATCGCCTTGCCATACCACCACCTATATCGGGCTCAAGATTGACCGTAGGCGGAGCCATCGCACAAGGATTGCCGGTAGGCCTTGAGAGCGTCATCGGCCTAGAGGTGGTGATTCCCGGTGGAGAGCTGCTGAAAATCGGTGCATGCCACTGGGGTGATAAGCAACGAGGGTGCCATCGAATGATGGGCGCTGATCTTATTGGACTGTTCATGGGTTCAGGAGGGATTCTCGGCACTATCGTTAGAGCGCACCTGCGCCTAGAGGCGCAGCCGAAAATTGTCTCTCATCGCTCTTATTCGACTCGGAATCTCACGCATAGTGCAGAGGTCATCACGAAGCTCTCTGCGACCGAGGCTAATCCACTACTCATCGCCTTGTCAGTAAAGCGAGTGCGCGATATCGCTACAATTGGCGTGCGCGAAAAAATTAAGCTGGCTTGGAATACGCTCCGAAGTTGCAACACCAATGGGGCGCGATTGAAACTTTTTGTCAATTGTCACAACTCAGCTTTACCCCGCATGATGATGAAGAGGTGGCGTGCGTGCACGTCACAACAGAAGCTACATCTAAAGTTGAGAGTTCGAGAGTCATTGCAGAACTCGATGCCTCAGCTGTTTCACATGATGCAATCCCGGTCTCTGGTGCAGTGCCAGCCATTTTTTATTCTCGTCCCTATTCGCTCCGCGGGATGCTAGGACCTAGCGGAGAGCGTTGGGTACCTGTTCATGGCATCAGCGCAATATCAGGACTAATTGAACTCGCTTCATGTACCTCGGAGTTTAGGGATAAACAGGGAGAGAACGCCGCCAGAAAGGGTATTTCAATGACCTGAATGATGATGTCTTGGCCAGGTAAATGTGCGCTTATAGAACCGATGTTCCTCTGGTCTGCACCGCTGCTTCCCGTTCACTCGCTTGCCGGCGATATCGCAAAAAGAGTGGTGATTGAACCGTCAAAAGAGGCAAGCCAGCGAACCGACCGTGTTATTCAGCTCAGAGAGATGCCTATTCAACAGTTAGATCAATGTGGCGCACTTCACCTTCAACTAGGGAAAAGCTACGCCTACAGGGAGCGTCTATCCCGCACTGCAGATCAAATCTTGTCAGCGATCAAGAAAGAGGTTGATCCAAAATTGTTGTGCTCACCGGGTAATTTGGGCTTCTAAAGCTTTATGAGACGTGGTTTTGTAGAGCTCGACGGCCTCTTTATTCATTGGAGGGCAATTGGACAGGGGCCAGCGCTAGTTCTACTCCACGAATCTCCACGCTCTTCTACTTCCTTCATTCCTCTTATGAAACGCCTCAGTAATGATTTTTGTTGTGTTGCAATTGATACGCTTGGCTATGGGGCTAGTGACCCCTTGCCCGAGGGGACAAAATCTCTTGCGGACTTTGCTGGTGTTATCCGGAAAACAATCGCCTCACTCGGAATAGAATCCTTTTGTCTTTATGGCACTCACACCGGAGCGGCGATTGCACTTCAACTCGCTGAACTCATACCAGAGCGAGTGACCTCGTTACTGTTAGACGGTTTGGCTATTTTCTCGGAGCAAGAGCAACAGCGCTTTTTCCAGCATCATCTGATTTCACAAGAGCCGAAATGGAATGGTAGCCACCTAATGGCGATTTGGAGCAGGATACGCGATCAAGCGGTATTTTTTCCCTTCTACTCGCGCGTGTCCGCCTGCCGGTTGAAGAGTCCAAATAACGATCTCGATTTCATGCTCAGAACGTGTATCGGCTTTTTGGAAGCCGGCAATAACTATGATGTGGGATATCGAGCCGCGATCGCCTACGACCCGAGAGAGCCACTACTCCGAATTGACTTGCCTTGTCGTTTGCACGTAAAGGAACGTGATCTACTTGCGCCACATTTGCACAGGATTAAATCTGTAGCCTTGAGCGTAAAAGTCATCGTAGAGCCGCTTCCTGAAGACAGGTGGTTACAGGCTACACGCGAGTGGTTCTCAGATTCTCCCAGTCGAGTGATGAGAGCGGGAACGCTGCCACAGCACCCAGTCCGCCGATTCATTGATACGCTTGACGGCGCGGTTTTTGTTGCAGCCGGTGTTGGTAATGGGCTCAGAATTAGAACGGCTTATCTAGCACCGCGCCCGGAGGGGCTTTACGCTCCCTGTTCTCAGTCTGCAGCAGCAGGCTGGGTCGCAGATGCGCCGGAGTGTGGTGTCAACGCTTCAGTCAAATATGATCCAGCCCATATCGCTAGAGTTCTAGGCACTGAACTCTGGGATGCCTCATTTATTCCAAATGGCCATAGCTTACCGGCACCTGACTGCCATTGAGCGTTTCTGATGGGTGCGTGGTTCGCAACCAGGGACGCTTTGCTCCAGCAGCAAGAAACCGCTGCCGACAAAGGAGCCAGCGACGAGCTGTCCATCAAGTCATTGACGTGCAGTCATTTGGCGCTGCTGTACTCACATTTACATACAACGCCAGGTAATGTGTGACCCGCGCTAATATAGCGGTCTAAACAGAGCCCTCAAGCAAGCTCTGATCCTCGGCGTTACCGCACGTACTCTGACATGACTGGAAGCAGGCCCCGTTATATTCCTCTTCGTAGAGAGTCGCGGCAGCGCGGATACCTCACACCTTTCTATGGGTTCCGCACGTTAGCGACCATCCAAGATTTCTAGAAATCAAATCCGACTTCCAGTCCGTATCTCGCCTGCGCGCCCGGAGAAAAGAAAGACCCACCAAATTCTGGCGCTGGGATAACTTCTGCGAGAAATTCCTCGTCCAGAGCATTGTTTGCAAAAGCCGTTATTCGCCAATTATCGCTGCGCAAGGTGGCTCTTAGATTCAAGACTTCGTAACGCTCCCTTTGTGTATTAGCAAAGTTGCCCGTTCCCAGATTTTGCGAGGTCGGCACATCAAAGCCGAAATTCAAGAACAAAAATACATTCTGAGTCGGCACATCATTATTCTGCACAGTCGAAAACCACGTTGGGCCCACGACTCGATAGTCAGCGCGCAAGGTGAACTCCATGTCGCCTCCTAATGGAAATGACAATTGTGTCCCAAGGTTGGCCGTATAGTCAGACGTATAGGGTGACTTGCCGCCTTCAGTGCCGGGTCGTGCGCTGTTAGCTTTGATCTCACTATCATTTGCGTTTGCAGAGCCGAAGATTGTCCATCTATCAGTTGCTGCAAAACTGAAGGCCGCTTCTAACCCGTAGACCTCGGTTTCATCAATGTTCGACACCACTCGCAAAATTCCGAATGGGCCAGCAAAAAACTCATAGAATTGCATATCGTCGATATCAGTGTAGTAAGCGGCCGCGTCCAAGGTGAGGCGTCCGTCCATAAACAGCGCCTTTGTACCGATTTCAAACGCGCTAGACGTCTCTTTCTCAAACTGATCTGGAATATTCAGGTTTGAATCAATTAGCGGGCTATTAAATGTCCCTTCAATCGTGGCACGGCTTCCGGAGTTATTAAATCCTCCAGACTTAAACCCAATCCCCCAGTTAGCAAACACGGTAACTTGCTCTGAGGGTACCCAAGCAATACTCACCTTAGGCTGCACCTGAGAGAAAGTTTCCTCCTGATCCAGAATCGGCCCGGCATCGAGACCGACATTTAACGGCATGCCGCCACCTCTCAGGTACTGATTTCGTGCTTGCGGATCGACTTTATTGGTGACCTCTCTCTCTTCACGGTCGTACCGCAGCGCTAGAGACAACGTGAGGGCTTCACTCAGGTCAAATTCTGCTGAACCAAAGATCGCGTAAACGTCAGTGTCGAATCTGTCCCACGCCAATTGCTCGGTAGGGTTGATCGTGTCTGGGCCGTTAAGCTCGTTGCGCAACACACCCTGACCGCGATCGTAACCAATAGCGACAGAGACCTCTCTTTCCAGCGTCAAATAATAGCCCCCCAACGACCAATTAAATGCGCCGTCAGAGTCTGATGCCAACTCGAATTCGAGGCTTAAGTCTTCCTGGTCCCGCCGTTGATACTGAGTACCGTCACACGCTGCCACGCTGAACGCACCAAGTGTTGAAGCCTCGGGAACTGGGCCTAGAGCGAGAGGTGCGTTGAGGGTGTAACCCGCTGCGAATAGATCAGAAACACTGTCGCGACACTCCGGTGCCGGATTGAAAAACCCGAATGCGGCCACGGCGCCGTCAACGGTAAAGTCCTGTTCAACATCTGAATATAGGCCCCACGCCGTGAGCGTGCCCCAGCCCAAATCACTCTCCAATCTGGCTGACAATTCAGTGGTTTCTTGCCATGACTTCGACGGGATGTTTGATTCAAATAGCGGTGGACGATCATCGGGATCTTCACTAAAGCCCGGAGCCCCTAATGCGGCAGCCGCATTGGGCAGATTGAATACTGTGTTATACCTAATCGACCCCGCTTCAAGATCGGATAAGCGTGCCTTCAAATCTAAGGTGGAAGACTCACTCAGGTCGAAGATTAAACGTCCGCTGACGACATAAGTCTCAGAGGGGTCAATAGTAGCACCGTTAGCCTCCGGATAGGGGCCGACATTTCGATAGAAGCCATCGCTCTCGCCATAATCGAGCGAAATCAAGCCACCCACGCTGTCTGACAGAGGGCCTGATGCCGAGACAAATCCCGAAAAAGTACTGTCGTTGGCGCCAATTAACTCACCTCGGACACTGATTTCCTCGCCGGGCTTCCGAGTGGTCATTACCAACGCTCCAGCCGCTGCATTGCGTCCGTAGTAAGCACCCTGAGGTCCCTTGAGCACCTCAATCTGGGTTACGTCACCCTGATTCTGAGCGAGCACTGCCGTGTTAGTCTTCAAAATACCATCAACCACCAGCGCTACAGCACTCTCACCATCCCGCGCACCGTTGATGCCGCGAATATTCACCTGTGTATCACCTGGTTCTGCGGTGTTGGTTACCACGGTTACGCCGGGCGTGAGATTTACCAGGTCCTCGAGCGTCTCGACTCCCGCATCCTCGATCGTCGATTCAGTGAGCACATTCACGGTGGCAGGCACATTGCGAAGGTTTTCGGCGGTTCGCCGAGCTGTCACTACCACCGTTTCAAGCGGTTGAGTTTGAGCAAACGCCGCAGAAGGAGACCCTCCGGGTGCCGCTTCCAAGAGCACTAACGCCCCGAGAGTAAGGGGAAAGGCTACCAGATTGGGTTTGGGATATTTCAAGTGCATAGATAATGTCCATAGTTGCGGAGGAAGACCACGTTAAATCGATATTAATAGATTCGTCGCTATATTACTTAAGTCATGCGAATATATAATTTCGAAGCGGTTTTGGTGCTGTACCGAGGTGCAGCGGGTGAAGTCGTAAAAGACGTCTTTCGGAACGACGATTATTACGCTGAGATAAATTAAACATGTCTAAGCAAGTCAAAGTTGCGGCTGCTCATCTGGCGCCGGTATTCATGGATAGCGCCGCCAGTGCACAAAAAGCGGCTGAGTGGATAGTACTAGCGGGTCAGCAAAATATAGAGCTGCTCGTATTTCCTGAAGTGTTCTTGCCCGGATTCCCCTATTGGATTAACTGCTACCCACCGCTAATTCAGGCTGAACTCAACACTCGATATCAACAACAGTCTGTCGTGGCAGATGGTCCGGAGATGGCCGCAATTGCTGACGCGTCGCGTCAATCTGGCGTGACCGTAGTAATGGGCTTGAGCGAGCGACGTCAGGTGGGTCGAACTTGCCATAACAGCGCGGCCTTCTTCTCACCCGAAAGCGGATTAATCGGTATTCATCGCAAGCTACAACCGACATACGCGGAACGATATATTTGGGGACAAGGAGACGGCTCTGGCCTCATTGCCCCAGACACGCCAGTGGGTCGCATAAGTGCTTTATGCTGCTGGGAGCACACGATGAATCTCGCACGGCAATCAATGATAGAGATGCAGGCGGAAATTCACGCGGCATTATGGCCAAGCCTGTCAACAATGGCTGGCTTTGATGAGATTGCTAACTTGCAGATCGAGGCAATGATGCGCAATCACGCACTCAGTGGAGGCTGCTTTGTTATCTCAGCATCAAGTCCCGTGACGCAGACGATGCTTGATTTCATGGAAGCAGCGCTTGGGCCTCAAGACTTCCTGAAAGTTGGCGGCGGCTGGAGCACCGTGATTCACCCATTTACCGCCAGTCTGGTTGAACCGCACAGCGGGACAGAAGAAAAGCTGGTTGCCGTCACGGTCGACCTGGATGATATCGATAGCGCCAAACTATGGCTTGATGGAACAGGTCACTACGCTCGGCCAGAAATACTTAAGTTGGTGGTCGACCGTCGAGAAAAAAGTACCGTCGAGTACCTGTAGTGGGCGCGCCGCCAGCTGGTGTTGCTGAGGCGCATTGACAAGGCATCATTACTTTATTCGCAGGCCCCTCTTGAGTCAGCATCGCAGTCGATGCGGTAGGCGTGCTGATACTGTTAATTTCGCTCCGGGGAATGGTTAAAAGCTCACGCTTACGGCTCCTCCAGTACCAGTCCCAGCGCTGCCTTTCTCCGCCCTGGTCTTATTCTGGAGCTTGATGCGGCTATTCGGACTGAGACAGTATCGGGCTTGAAACGTCCTGCTCATCGCTAGCTTCGTATGCTCCGTACACGCACCGCGGAGTAGGTGCCGGAATTGAGTAACATGGTTTAGCCCGATAGGGCTTGAACATACGACCAATCGATTATGATTCGGGAGCGCCTCTACAGTGGTGAAGCCTCTGCCAAAAACCGGTGAGACCGTGCAGCGATGCGCGTCTCTACTAAGGACATACCCCATGTACCTCCGAGCCTTTTCATGCCGTCAGCACATTTTTCAGTCAGAGTTTTCAACATCAAAAAGTGTTCGCATCTTGGTAGGACTTGCTTGTTTGGTCGCGTTGATGTCATGTGAAAGCGAG
>MDTG01039398.1_pt1 | contig 12898 bp, 10 predicted proteins | sample 811421 | NCBI WGS metagenome assembly MDTG01 (sample SAMN05326645, study PRJNA326480) | marine metagenome | isolation source: seawater | place: Pacific Ocean: South East | collected 2011
CGGCGACTGGGGCGAGACCCACTCCGCGAGTCGGCTCGGCGACTACCAGTGTCGACGGCTCAACCTCCGGTACCGCGATCCCGAGACGAAGAAGACCCGCTTCGCCTACTCGCTCAACAACACCGTCGCCGCGAGCCCTCGCATCCTCATCCCCATCCTCGAGATGCACCAGCAGGCCGACGGCAGCGTGCTGGTCCCCGAACCGCTTCGTCCCTACATGGGCGGCACGGAACGGATCACCCCCTCGAGCTGATTCGGATTCAGGGCGGGCTCCCGTCGGATCGTCCCCCGGGTCCGAACACGACGCGGACCGGCCAGTGGTCCGAGATCGGACGTCCGGCGGTGGTGGTGGGACGATCGATCGTCGCCGACCGGACGGAGAGCCCCCGGGCGAAGACGTAGTCGATCCTCGAGCCGGATTCGACGAACTCGAATCCGTTCCAGGTGGCGTCTTCGACGCCTTCCGGATTCAAGCTCGACCAGCAGTCGATCAGGGGGGGATCGGTCGCGTCCCCACCGACGATCCGCAGGATCGGCGGTTCGTCCGGGCGAGCGTTGAAATCCCCGACGAGGACGACCGGCTCGTCGGGATCGCACCAGTCGAGGATCCGATCGACCAGCATCGCCGCCGACTCGAACCTCGCTTCCGGGCCGCGATGATCGAAGTGGGTGTTGAAGACCCACAACGGACTTCGCGGCTGCATCTCCTCCGGGCCCGGCACCGGCATAAGCCGTGCCCAGGTCACGATCCTCGGAAGGCTCGAATCCCAGGATCTCGTACCGGGAACGTCCGGCGTCTCGCTCAGCCAGAACGTCCCATTGGCTTCGGGATCGAGGCGCCACGCCGAAGCCCGCCAGAGGATCGGCACGGCTTCGCCACGACCTTCGATCGCCTCACGCGACCGGATCAACATTCCGAATCCCGGAAGTCCGGCGGCGATCCGCGCCGCCTGACCCGGCAGAACCTCCTGCAGTCCGATCACGTCCGCCTCGAATCCGGCCAGCGCCTGGACGACCGCCTCCGCGCGATTCGACCACGCATCGGGACCGTCGGCGGGATTGTCGTACCGCACGTTGAGGGTGACGACGGTCGTGGTACCGGCGTTCGGGAGCGATGACGTGGAGACGGAGGCGGGAGGCGGCGAGGACCGGCAGCCCGTGCCGCTCAGGAAGATCATCAGGGCGAGCGGCGTCGCGAGCGGGACACGCCACTTCGAGAAGCATCCCGCGAGCTGCGGGCCGGTCGGGTTCTGGGCCTGGTTCATGCGGGCATCAGACAGGAAAATGGGATCCCGGGCGCATTGAAGCGGGTTGACGAACGACGGCGATTCCGCCGACGATGCCCGGTCATGAGCCATCAGACCAGCCTCGCGTCGCCCGGACGGCCCGGTGGACCCGCCACCGCCCGGGATCTCGTCGACCTCGACGGACTGCTCGCCGCGTATCACGATCGGCGCCCCGATCCCGACGCCGCCGCGGAGCAGGTCTCCTTCGGCACGAGCGGGCACCGGGGATCCTCGCTGGACACGACCTTCAACGACGATCACATCGCCGCCATCACGCAGGCGATCGTGGAATTCCGTCGCGAGCACGGCATCGGCGGCCCCGTGCTCCTCGGCAAGGACACCCACGCCCTGAGCGGCCCCGCGGAACGCACCGCCGTCGAGGTGCTCTCGGCCAACGGCGTGCCGGTCCGGATCCAGGGCGGCGACGGCGTCACCGCGACCCCCGTCATCTCGCGGGCGATCCTCGCGTGGAATCGGTCGCGGACGCCCGAGGACACCGACCGAGCCGACGGGATCATCATCACGCCGAGCCACAATCCGCCCCGAGACGGCGGCTTCAAGTACAACCCGCCCGACGGCGGTCCCGCCGGAGGCGACATCACCGGCGGCGTGGAACGCCGTGCGAACGAGATCCTCCGGGGCGGATGCGCGGCGGTCGACCGCACGCCGAGCGGGGATCGCCCGCTCGCGTCGCTGGACCACGTCGAGCAGGTCGACTTCATCCGACCCTACGTCGAGGCGTTGGACGAGGTGGTCGATCTCGAGGTGATCCGGAATGCCGGGATCCGACTCGCGACGCACCCGCTCGGCGGCGCGTCGCTCCCCGTCTGGCCGGTGCTCGCCGAGATCCACGGGATCGACGTGACGATCGTGGACGACACCGTCGACCCTCGTTTCGCCTTCATGACGCTCGACAAGGATGGGCTCATCCGCATGGACTGCTCCAGTCCGCAGGCGATGGCCCCGCTGGTGGCCCGGATGTCCAATGGCGCGTACGACCTCGCCTTCGGCAACGACCCCGACAGCGACCGGCACGGCATCGTCTGCCGTTCGAGCGGGCTCATGAATCCGAATCGGTTCCTCGCCGTCTCGATCCGGCACCTCCTCGCGACTCGATCGGACTGGGATCCGTCGAGTCGAATCGGAAAGACCCTGGTCTCCAGCGTCCTCATCGACCGCGTGGTCGCCGACGCCGGGCGTTCGTTGTGCGAGGTCCCGGTGGGTTTCAAGTGGTTTGCACCGGGTCTCTTCGACGGCTCGATCTGCTTCGGCGGCGAGGAGAGCGCCGGAGCCTCCTTCCTCACCCGCGCCGGCGGACCCTGGACCACCGACAAGGACGGCATCGTCATGGACCTGCTGGCGGCGGAGATCCTCGCGACCACCGGACGCGATCCCGGGGAACACGAAGCCGAGATCGTCGCCCGGTTCGGCGAGTCGACCTACCGACGGATCTCCGCGCCGGCGGACGCGGAGACCCGGTCGGCCCTGAAGGCGCTCGACGCCTCCGCGGTCGCGGCGACCGAGCTCGCGGGCGACCCGATCTCCGCGGTCCTGACCCGCGCCCCCGGCAACGATGCCGCGATCGGCGGGCTCAAGGTGACCACCGATCACGGCTGGTTCGCGGCCCGGCCCTCCGGGACCGAACCGATCTCGAAGATCTACGCCGAAAGCCTCAAGGGTGCCGATCACGTGGAACGGATCCTCGAGGAGGCCCAGGCGATCGTCGCGGCCGCGACCTGATCCACCCCGCGGATACCGGGAGCCTCGAAACGGCGCTCCTTCCGGGTCCGAGGCAAGAATCCAGCCAGCCCGTCGTTCCTCACCGTCCACGCCGATTCGTTCCCTTCCCCGATCAAACCCCTTCCAATCGTCACTGGAGTCAACGATGCCCATCCACAATCGCATCCTCGCCACCCTCGGACTGTCCACGCTCCTGCTCTCGGGCCAGGCGATCGCCCAGCAAGGCGCGGACGACCGCTCCGGGCCGAAGGGCGACACGAGCGAACGGGCGGACGCCGATCGTGGCCGGCGCGGCGATGGAATGAGAGGCGCGCGAGGGAATCGGGACGCCAGCCCCGAGATGATCACGAACCGGATGATGCGGGCGGATGCCGACGCGGACGGACGCATCTCGAAGGCGGAGGCGTCGGATGCCAGCGGCAGCGGACGGTTCTTCGCGCAGGCGGACGACGACGGAGACGGTTACGTGACACGGATCGAGATCATGCAGTTCGCCGAGACCCGGCTCGGCAATCGAACGACGGCACGTGGAGGCGCGACGCGGTCGGATTCACAGGACGCCGCGAAGGGCGCGAAGCCCGTCGATCCCCGCGAGGCGTTCAACGAGGCCATGGGGGTGTCCGGCCGGGCCCTCCGCAGCCTCCGCCGGGCGAAGTTCGACACGATCTCGCTGGAGAACGACCTCAAGTCGGTCTGGAGACTCCAGGAGTCGCTCATGACCGCCAAGCAGCACAGCGGATCGGTGCCGATGAGCAATGCCGCGAAGGCGAAGTTCGGGAGTGACGAGAAGGCCTATCGAGCCGCCTTCCAGATCGACATGATCAAGGCCATGCTGGCGGCGCTCCAGATCGAACAGGCCGCCCTCGAGGGCGACGCCGCGGCGGCGAAGGCCGCGGTCAAGACGGTGGTCACGATCCGGTCGGACAGCCACGATCTCTTCGACAGCTGATGCCGGTCCCGGCCCCGGCTCGATTCGCCTTCGACGGCGACGATCTCGTTCGAACTCGTGGATGGCCCTCGATCCCCCCGCCGCCGGACCATCTCGCGAGCGCCCGCCGTCGAGACGGCCGTCGGAATTCGAAGGTCGTCCCAGGATGAAATCGCTTCGTGGAGGGAGGAACTCGTGCCGAGCGTCGTCATCCCGGCCTGCAACGAGGCGGCGGGGATCGAACGGACCCTTCGCAGCCTGCTGGTCGACGGGATTCCGGATCTGGAGATCGTCGTCGTCGTCAACGCCTCATCCGACCGGACGGCGGAGATCGCGTCCGACGTCGATCCGGGGGTGACCGTGATCGAGATCCCCACTCCGGGCAAGTCGAATGCGCTGAACGTCGGCGAGGACGCGGTCGGGACCTTCCCCCGCGTGTTCCTCGACGCGGACGTCCGCCTCGAGCCGGGCACGCTCACCGCGATCATCGAGGCCGCCTCCGAATCGCATCCGATCGTCGCCCCGGAGCTCGCTTACGACGAGGCCGGGTGCTCGCTCGCGGTGCGGCTCTACAACCGCACGGAACGATTCCACGACTACTTCGGTCGCGGCGCGCCGAACGCCAGCGGCTGCTACGCGGTCTCCGCGGCGGGACGAAGCCGGTGGGAGGCGTTTCCGGATGTCATCTCCGACGATGGATTCGTCGAGAACCACTTCGCACCCGGCGAATCCAGGACCGTCGTGGGTCATCGCGCCGTCGTGCGCCCGCCTCGCGACCTCTCCTCGCTCATCACGGTCCGAGCCAGGATTCGCCGGGGCATGATCCAACTCGCGCGTCGATTCCCCCGACTCGTGGGCAAGCACCCGTCCCAGGTCGGCGGTGTCCTGCGACGGATGCTCTGGCGGCCGTGGACCTGGGCATCGCTCCTCCTGTACTGCTTCGTGCGGGCCTGCGAACACCTGCTCGCCCGCCGCCAGATCGCACGCGGCGAGGAGGGCTGGGGCCGCGACGAGACCAGTCGGACCGCAGACTGAGTCGTCGCGACCGGGTCCGCCGCTCGCGGCGTTCGTCCCCGCTCCCGACCGATCCGGGCGGCGGTCGAATCGCCGATCGACCCCGGATCGGGGTGAAATGCGACGAATTACGTCCATGGCCGGGTCAGGATGCAGGCGTGGGTCGGAACCGGTCGATACCCGTATATCGAACGGGAGGATCGGACAGGTGCCCAGCGTCGTCATTCCAGCCCACAACGAGGAGACGGTCATCGAAAGGACGCTGCATGGCGTCCTCGCCGACCGGGTCGCCGACCTGCAGATCGTGGTGGTGGTCAACGCCAGCACCGATCGGACCGCCGAGATCGCGCGGAACGTCGACGAGTCGATCCAGGTGATCGAGACCGAGATCCCCGGAAAGTGCAACGCCCTGAATCTCGGCGAGACCGTGGTCGACACCTTCCCTCGAATGTTCCTCGACGCGGACATCGTACTTCTCCCCGGCGCGGTTCCGATTCTCCTCGGTGCCGTCGACGAGCATCGCGGGATCGTGTCGCCCCGCCCTCGATTCGATCTCTCCGGTCTCTCGCTCGGCATGCGACTGTTCTATCGAGCGCAGCGATTCAATCCCTATTTCGGTGAAGGTTCACCGAACGGCAGCGGCTGCTTCGTGGTCGGCGAGCGCGGGCGCGCGAGATGGGGTGGATTCCCCGAGATCATCGCCGACGACGGATTCGTACAGGGCCAGTTCGCGCCTTCGGAGCGGTTCACGATCCCTGCCGCGGAGGCCGTGGTCATGCCGCCCCGGACCCTTCGTGCGATGGTCACGGTCCGGGCACGAGTCCGACGCGGCAACTACGAACTCCGGCGTCGATTCCCTGATCTGATGACCAACCACGTCCCTCGAGGCGCGGGAATCGCGAGGAAGATGGCGGTCCGCCCCTGGGAGTGGCCGGCGATGCTCGTCTACGGCTACGTACGGATCGCCGAACGCGTGATCGCGCGTCGCCAGGCCGCGGCCGGGACGACCGGATGGGGTCGGGACGAGACGGCTCGGAACGCCGAGTGAATCGGATCAGCCGCCTCGACGCGGGGCCGGCGTCGCGGATCGCGATTCCGCGGTCGGAACGGCGGCGGGCAGCGACTTGATCTCCACCGACTTGAACTCGACCGGATGACTCTCGCCCTGGAGCGAGATCCATCCCCGATCAAGCATGATCTCGCCCTTCCGCATCCGCATCAGGTTGCGGGCATCGGCGTCGTTCGGATCGAGCTGCGGCCGCTGGTAGCGCATCACCTCGACCCCGTCGACGTAGTGGGTGATCGAATCGTTGCCGAGCACTTCGACTTCCGCGGTCACCCACCGGTCGCCGTGAAAGGTCGGGCTCCGCGAATTGGTGCAGTGACTGGTGTGGACCTTCCCGTCCATCTCGACGTTGGTGCCGGGCGTGCAGAGATTCGCGGTGGACCGGACCCCCGAACCGCTTCCCCCGAGCAGTTGGACCTCGACGGAGACGGGGAAGTCCTGGTCGGTGCGCATCGATTTCGGATCCTGGCAGTGGAGCATGATCCCGCTGTTTCGATACGCCCAGCCCGGCCCGCCCTCCACCTGGTCCCCGACGAAGCGATAGACGACGCGAATCCGGTAGCGTTCGAACGGGATCTCGTGGAAGAGATGGCCGAAGCGGCCCTCGAAGGAATCCCAGCCCGAGTAGTCCATGCGGATCACGCCGTCCTCGACCTTCACCGTCGAAGCGGGATCCACCCCCAGTTCCGATCCTCGCTCCTTGTAGATCCAGCCATCGAGATTCCGACCGTTGAACAACGGCCGCCATCCACGCTCGTCGGCGGTCGAGGGCTTCGCGACCTGCCGTTTCGCGGGCTTCGCGACGGGCGAGGGCGGCTCACCGACCTGCCCGACCGCGGTGGGCGTCGTGGAAAGGAGGAGAGCCGCGGCGAGACCGACGATCGACGAATTCGTTTTGGCGTTCATGGGTGTCATCCTAACCATCCAATCGCGGGTTTCGAGGTTCAATCGTTCGCGGCCGCCGGCGGCTCGTGCTCGGGGTTCGACCGCGGCATCACGGCATCGATGCCGAGTCGCCACCCGGCCAGCGCGGCCGCGAGCCGTCGCACGTCATCCGGTCGTTCGGCGGCGAGATCGACCGACTCTCCAGGATCCGCGGCGAGATCGAACAGTTCGAACCGTCCGTCCTCGAACCACTCGATCAACTTGAGATCGCCCGAGCGGATCGCCCCGCTCGGTGCCCCCCCCTGGTTGCCGTAGTGCGGATAGTGCCAGTGGAGGTCGCGCGGGACCGACCGCCGACCGGGTTCGTGCAGCAGTGCCCGGATCGATCGCCCGTCGAGCGGACGGTCCGCATCGGGTGCGACGCCGCAGAGATCGAGGATCGTCGGAAGCAGGTCGGAGCTGGTGACCGGCGTGTCGCAGACCGCCCCCGCCGCTCCACCGGGGGTGGTGACGATGCAGGGCTCGCGGATCCCGCCTTCGTAGAGCCATCCCTTGCCGGCGCGGAACGGAAGGTTCGAGGTCGGATGCCCTTCGCTCGTCGAGAGCCCGCCGTTGTCGCTGAAGAAGATCACCACCGTCTCCTCGGAGAGCCCGAGGCGATCCAGTCCGTCGAGGACGGTCCCGACCGCCCGGTCCATCGTCTCCACCATCGCGGCGTAGACCGCATGGTCCTGCACGAGGCGGACCTTGCGGGTCCGTTCCCGACCCCACCGCGGCGTCGTCTCCTCGAGGGCTTCCCGCCGCGACCGGTGCGTCTCGACGAGGGCCTCCGGTGCGAGCAGCGGCGTGTGGACGGAATAGAACGAGAGGACGGCGAGAAACGGTTTCCCGCCGCAGCCGGCCATGAAATCGACCGTCTCGCGAGCGAGACGATCCGGCAGGTGCTCTCCGCGCGGACCATCCTCGAGTCGAGGATTGCCGTAGGGCGAGAAGTACTTTCCGCCCCCGTACGGACCACCCCGGGTCCATCCGCCGCGATTGACGTCGAACCCCTGGTCCTCGGGCCAGCGACCCTCGGGACCGAGGTGCCACTTGCCGGCGAAGAAGGTGTGGTACCCGGCATCCCCGAGGCATTCCGCGATGGTTCGCTCCTCGAGTGGAAGTTCACGCCGGTAGTCGGCGGGAATCAGGCGAGCCCTCCGGCCTCCGCCGAACCAGTCGGTCGTCTTCGTCCGGGCCGGATGCCGGCCGGTCATGATGCTGCCGCGGGTCGGACTGCATACCGGAGCGGCGGCGTAGGCCTGCGTGAACCGGACACCCGAGTCCGCCAGACGATCGAGATTCGGAGTCCGGTAGAAGGTCGACGGATTGTTGGCCGCGATGTCGGCCCACCCGAGATCGTCCGCGACGATCAGGACGACGTTCGGTGGGCCGCTCGCCGAGGCGGCCGAACCGGACGTCGGCAGGAGGATCCCGCCGACGCCGAGTGCGAGTACCCAGAAGGACGAACGCGTGGACCGATCGGGAAGGGAGCGCATGCCACGAAGGTAACCGCTTCGACGGCCGCGGTTCCGATCCTCCATTCCGAGCGTCGCCGCGCGGATCGTCTCCGACCTCCGGATGGCGGTCGGCAAAAGGACATCGCCCCCAACCATTTTGGAGGTGGCCGGGGGCGATGAGGGAAAAGGTTCTTGAAGCAGCCCGAGGGCCGACGCCAGTGTACGACAAACGACCGGTGATCAAAGAAAAAACCGGCTGAATCAGGCCCCTGCGCTGGAACCGAGACCCTCGTGCGAAAAAACGGTCCGAGTCGGCCTTCCGATGGTCGAAAACGTTGATCTTCGGCCGGCGATCGCGGTTCGGCCCGTACGATGCCACCGTGTCCATCGAACGTCGAATCCTCGTTCCCGAGCTGATGGACGATCCGGATCTGGATCCGGTGGATCACGATCGGGCACTGCGAGGACTCGCTCGATTGAACCGGATCGCCTCCGCCGACCAGATCCTCTGGCATCGCCTGCGACCCCACCTCGAGAAGACACCCACCGATCGGCCGGTTCGCATCCTCGACGTCGCGACCGGAAGCGGCGATCTTCCGATTCGACTCGCGATCCGGGCTCGTCGCGCGTTTCCCGGCCGGAGGATCGACTGGATGGGATGCGACATCAGCGGCCATGCGTTGGAGGGTGCGAGTCGACGCGGCGAGCACTGCGGCGTCCCCTTCCAGACGCATCGTCTCGACATCACCCGCGATCCGCTCCCGGCCGCGGACTTTCTCATCTGCAGTCTCTTCCTCCACCACCTCGAGATACCGGCCGTCACGCGGCTGATCCGCAACATGGCGGAAGCGGCCTCGAGGGCGATCCTCGTGTCCGACCTCCGGCGGACTCGGTCGGGACTTCTCCTCGCGTGGCTGTCGGCGAGGTTGTTCAGTCGTTCCCCGATCGTCCACTTCGATGCGCCGACGTCGGTCCGAGCCGCGTTCACCATCGAGGAACTCGAGGCGGTCGCGCAGGACGCGGGACTGGAGGACGCCCGCGTGACGCCGGCGATCCCGGAGAGGATGCTGCTCGAGTGGATGCCCCCGGAGATGCGGTCATGACGTCGGACGTTGCGCCCGACATCGTGGTGATCGGATCCGGTCCGGCGGGAAGCACCGCGGCGTGCGTCCTCGCGGATCGCGGACATCGCATCGTCCTCGTCGATCAAGCGACGTTTCCCCGCCCGAAGGTCTGTGGCTGCTGTCTCGCCCCCGGTGGGCAGGGCGTCCTCCGATCGCTGGGCCTCGGAGATCTCGTCGAGGCGGGCGTTCCGCTGGAGACGACCGTGATCCACGGTGCGGGCCGATCCACGACCCTTCGGTTTCCCGGCTCGGTGACGCTTTCCCGTGAACGCCTCGATCCCGCGCTCGTCGAGTCGGCCCGCGGCCGAGGCGTTGAGTTCGTTCCAGGCACCCGCGCGACCGTGATGGAGGATGACTCGGTGTCGTTTCGACCTCGCAGCACGGCGGACGGGGAATCCCGGCGGATCCGACCGAAGGCGGTCGTGGTGGCGGACGGCCTCGGGGGGCGTTCCCTCGACGCCCGACCCGAATTCGCCTGGCGAATCGCCGCGAGAAACCGATTCGGGGTCGGCACGATCGTCGCGGACGTCGACGACGCCCCGCGTCGTGGCGAACTCCTGATGCTGACCGATCGCGTCGGCTATCTCGGCGTCGCGACGCTCGAGGACGGCCGGGTCGACCTCGCGGCGGCCCTCCACCCCGGACGCGCGCGGGCGGGTGACGGCCCCGCGGCGACCTGCGCGAAGATGCTCCGAGAGGCGGGACTTCCCGGGCTCGCGACCGAGGCGGCGGTCGCGAAATGGCGAGCCACGCCGAACCTCACCCGGACCCGGCGACGGGTCGCCTCGGGAAGCGTCTTCTGCATCGGGGACGCCGCCGGATACGTCGAACCCTTCACCGGAGAGGGCATGTCCTGGGGCATGGAGGCGGGGGTCGCGGTCGCATCGTTCGTCGAGGCCGCCATCCGTGGGGGCGACGCCCGTCCATGGAACCGGGCCCATCGCCGACTGCTCGCGACTCGACGCCGTCGATGCCGCGTCGTCTCGTTCGCGATTCGCCACCCTCGCGCGGCCATGCCGACGATGCGACTGCTCGGTCGGCTACCCCGGCTCGGCCGATCGCTCGCCGGCCTTGCGAGCGGCCAGCGGAACCCGAGCGTCGAACCGGGGGTGATCCGATGATCCCCTCGATTCGAATGGGTCCGATCGCGGTCGCGAACCCCCCTCGTCGACTGTCGTCCTCGCGATCGCTGGAGGTGGCTCGAACCCTCGCACCGCCCGAGGTCTCCGCCCCGATTCTCTCCCGGCTCCATGAACGTTCCGGGATCGACCATCGCAACTGCGCGATTCTCGAGGCCGATGGCGCTGTTCCCCTCTACGGCGTCGGTCCCGAAGGCGGCGAGCACGAGCCTCGGATCCCCGGCACCGCCGATCGAATGACCGCCTACGAGAAGCACGCCGGGCGGCTCGCCGTCGAGGCGGCATCCGCCGCCATCGACGAGGACCCGGCGGGCCCGGCGGGGATCACGCATCTCGTCACCGCCAGTTGCACCGGCTTCACCGCACCGGGCGTCGATCGGCGAATCATCGAAACCGTCGGCATTCCCGCGAACGTGCGACGCACCCACGTCGGCTTCATGGGTTGTCATGCCGCGGTCAACGCCCTCGCGGTGGCACGGGCCTTCGCGACCGAGGATCCGAGGCACCGGGTGCTGATGGTGTGCGTCGAGATCAGCTCGGTGCACTTCCACCACGATCCACGCCTCGATCGACTGATCTCGAACACCCTGTTCGCCGACGGCGCCGCGGCCGCGGTGATCGCCGCCGGCGACACCGGGCCCGAGATCTCGACCACCGCGGGCACGATCATCCCGGACACCGTCGACGCCATGGCGTGGCGGATCGGCGACCGTGGCTTCGAGATGACGCTGGGCGCCGAGGTCCCGGATCGTCTTCGCGAGAGTCTCCCGGCGTGGATCGAGGGCGTGCTCGCGACGCGAGACCTCTCGATCGACGCGATCGGCGGCTGGGCGATCCACCCCGGCGGCCCGAAGGTCATCGATGCGGTGCTGGAGTCGCTGGAGCTGCCCGAGTCCGCCGGTGCGACGAGCCGGTCGGTGCTGCGCGAACACGGCAACATGAGCAGCGTGACGCTGCTCTACATCCTCGATCGGCTCGCCCGCGGCGAGGTGCCGCGGCCGTGGGTGGGACTCGCCTTCGGTCCGGGGCTCGCCGGCGAATTCCTCCTGGTCCGCTGAGCGGCGGACGACGCCCCGGCCGGCCGCCTCCGGTATTCTCAGGCGGTGCTGGGCATCACCGACATCACGAAGCAGTTCCCCGCGGTCCGCGCCCTGGACGGGGTGAGCCTCGACGTCGAGGGTGGCGAGGTGCACGGCGTGATCGGCGAGAACGGCGCCGGCAAGAGCACCCTCATGAAGATCCTCGCCGGGATCCAGCCGCCGGACGATGGTTCGCTGGCCCTCGAGGGCCGTCCCTACCGCCCGCGAAACGTCAACGATGCGAGCCGGGCCGGCGTGGTGATGATCCACCAGGAACTGAATCTCGTCGAGGATCTCTCGGTGGCCGAGAACATCCTGCTCGGGCGCGAGCCCCGACGGCTCGGATTCGTCGACCTCGGCCGCATGCGGACCGAGGCGGCGAGACTGCTCGGGGAGATCGGCGCCGACATCGACCCGAGGTCGCGGGTCGGCGATCTTCCCGTCGCCCAGCAGCAGCTCGTGGAGATCGCGAAGGCGCTGTCGCAGGAGACCCGGGTCCTGATCCTGGACGAGCCCACCGCGGTGCTCTCGGAGCGAGAGACCACGCTGCTCTTCCGACTGGTGCGCCGACTCCGGGAACGCGGCGTGGCCGTCGTCTACATCTCTCACCTCCTCCCCGAGGTGCTCGATCTCTGCGATCGGATCACCGTGCTGCGCGACGGACGCGTGGTGGCGGAGACGACCCCGGCCGAATCCGACGCGGATCGCCTCGCCTCCTTGATGGTCGGCCGCGACCTCGTCGACGTCTACCCGCCACGCGACACGCCGGAATCCGCCGAACCGAGGATCTCGATCCGTGGTCTCAGCGTCCCGAACCACGCGAATGGCGTCGATCTCGATGCCGCCCCGGGCGAGATCGTCGGCCTCGCCGGACTGGTCGGAAGCGGTCGTACCGAGATCGCGGAAGCGATCGTCGGGCTCCGTCCCACCTCGGGCGGCACCGTGAGACTCGACGGCGAGGTCGTCCGGTTCCGTTCCGCCCGCCACGCGCTCGACCGAGGCGTCGCCTACGTGAGCGAGGACCGCAAGGGCCGCGGCATCCTGGTGGACCTCTCCTGCGTCGAGAACACCACCCTCCCGAATCTCGAGGCCTACGGCCGGGTGGTCCCGAACCGCCGCCGCGAACGACGGGCCACCG
>MDTG01242268.1_pt1 | contig 12897 bp, 15 predicted proteins | sample 811421 | NCBI WGS metagenome assembly MDTG01 (sample SAMN05326645, study PRJNA326480) | marine metagenome | isolation source: seawater | place: Pacific Ocean: South East | collected 2011
AAATCGTTTAATATTTTTTAAGAATGAATTGTTGGATTTAACATTTTCAAAGTAATCAAATCTATCTTTCCTTTCATCCAGGTTAATATAAAATCCATTTATCATTTTATATTAAATATATATGTTATATTTTAAATTTATAAAATACTTATTTAATATATAATAATTTAAATATTTAAGACATATCCTTTATATATTATGTATTGTATATTAGGAGATTGTAATAAAGAAAGGTGTCATCATTGTTTTCCTGTTAAGAATTGTAGTTATAATCATGAATGTTGTAAAAAACAAGGATTATTTGAAGAAATAAAAAATATAAATGATACAATAATATTAATAACGGGCAGTTGTGGTTTTATAGGTTTTCATTTAACTAAAAAATTATTAGAAATTGGTTATAACATTATTGGAATAGATAATTTAAATGATTTTATTTATGATTTTAATATTAAAAAAAATAATAAAGATATACTTTCAAAAAATAAAAATTATACTAATATTGAAGCAAATGTAGAAGATGAAAATTATATATTAAAATATAAACCTGATATAATAATACATTTAGCTGCATATGCAAATGTTCGTAAATCAACTGAATATCCTGAAAAATTTATTAGAAATAATGTCGAGGTTACTAGTATACTTTTAAAACAAATACACAATATGGAGATAAAACCATTGTTTATATATGCATCAAGTAGTAGTGTATATGGTAAAAATAAGAAACTTCCTTTTACAGAAACAGATGAATTAAATAATATTATAAGTCCATATGCATTTTCTAAAAAAATGTGCGAAGAATTAGTATCTGTTTATTGTAAAAATTATAATTTTAAAGCAATTGGATTTCGTTTTTTTACAGTATATGGTCCAGGAGGAAGACCTGATATGGCTATATATAATTTTATTACAAAAATCAAAAATAATCAATCTATTATAAGATATGGTACTGGAGATATGGAACGCGATTTTACATATGTTGATGATATTGTAAATGGAGTAATTAATAGTATAAAATTAAAAATATCTATGCAAAATGGTGAACATAAAATTTTTAATCTGGGTAACAATAAACCCATTAAATTAAATAAATTAATAAGTATTTGTGAAGAATTATTGGGAAAAAAAGCAATTATTATACAAAAAGACATTCCAATCGGTGATGTTCCTATTACATATGCAAATATAGATAAGGCAAAAAAAGAATTAGGATATAACCCAACCACTACTATTGAAGAAGGAATACTTAATATGATTAAGTATATGAAATTAATTACTTAAAAATAATAATATAATAATTAATATAACTAATAATGAATAATAATTATATTATTGAAGGCGCAAGACATAATTTAAATAAAAATTTTTTAAATGGTAGTTTAACATATCCTACTTTTCAGGAAGATTTAAATAATTTTAAAAATCTAATTATTAAATTAGAAAAAGATAAAGAAGGAGGATCTTTTGTTCATTTTGGAGATGGTGATTATTTTTTCTTAAAAAAACAGCCTGTCGGTAGTGCTACGCCAGGAAGACGAGCCCTATCTATTCCATATAATAAATTTAATATAACCCCTTTTAGAGAAGGATGGTTGAAAGCAGATTATCATTGTGTTGAATATTTAGAACCAGGCAACAAAGATAAATTACATGAATTATATCCAGGTCAAAAAACAATTCCTACAGAATTTTTATATGGATTAACTATGAATAAATGGTTTTTTCAACAATTTAAAGGTAAAATTGGATTGTTAGGAGCCGGTAACAAATTGGACATCATAAAAGAATTGATGAGTTATAAAGAATATCAAGAATACCTTGGATTGGAATATTTTAATGATTATATAAAAATACCTCAAAAGTTTGCTTGTGATAATTTAGATAATACAATTAATATGGTAAAAGAGCAGTTAGAAAATAGTAGTCCTGAAACATTTATTTATTTATATGGAGTAGGTCATGTTAAGTCTGGATTAATACATCACTTACCTAAAATAAAAAATGCAATATATTTAGATATAGGTGCAGGTATAGACGGTATCGCGGGAATATTAGATCCAGATAGACCTTATGCGTGTGATTGGATTAATTATAGAATGAAGAATTACAATTATGGAAATATAGATTTATTACAATATAATCAAAATCAAGATAAAAATATAATATATATATAAAAAATTTCCATTTTATATAAAAATATCTATTTTAATATTATTTATTTTTAATTATTGTTATTGATGGAATATCACCTATAGTTTTTATATCAAATTTATTCTTATATTTTTCTAATATTGGTTTAATTGGTGGTTTATTATATTTAATCATCCATTCTATATTATCACGATTTTCACTCCCTCCCTCCATTAGAATAATACCATCATCCTTTACTTTATTTACATAATTTTCAAACATATATTCATAAACATCTCCGTTGTTAGCAATATCAATATGTAATATATCAATAGATTTATCTTGATATTTTTTAAATACATTGTAAAAATCACCATAGTCAATAGTTACATTTTCATTTTGAGAGAATTGTTTCGTAATTTTATCTTTTATTGCGTGATTTCCATTAAATTCATCAAATATGTCATATGCATCAATAGAAGTTTTTGAAGAAGAAGAGTCTATAAATTTTGACAGAGAATATCCTTCTAGAATACCACATTCAACAATTTTTTGTGGATTGTTCATAAATGTAATAGTAGAAATAATGTCTCCAAAGTCGATCTTATTATTATAAGAAGAATTCATTTAAATATAATTAACATATTATATTTAAATGAATAAAAAAACTATTTTATTTTTTGGAGGTTCAGGTTCATTAGGTAATGAATTTATAACTAATTATGGGGAAACAAATAAAATTATTAATTTTTCTAGAGATGAATGTAAACACTGGAAAATGGAAATGAAATATAATAATATAACTAATATTATTGGAGATATAAGAAATAAAGATAGAGTTAAACAAAGTATTAAAAATGTAAATCCTCATATTATAATAATAGCATCAGCTTTAAAACATATAGATAGATGCGAGTATGCATCTACTGAATGTATAGCAACAAATATAACAGGAATTCAAAATATTTTGAATTCTATAAATGAATTAGATAATTTGTCTTGTGAAACAGTGGTTTTTATAAGTACGGATAAAGCGTGTAGTCCTGTAAATTTATATGGTATATGCAAAGCAGCATCAGAAAAAATAATGATTGAATGTGCGAAAAATAGTAATAGTATTAAATATGTAAATGTTCGTTATGGGAATGTTTTAAATTCTAGGGGGAGTATAATACCATTTTTGCATAATCAGGGTGAAGATAGTAAGATAAGTCATTTTACTTTAACAGATAATAGAATGACAAGATTTATAATGACTTTGAAAGAAAGTTGTAATTTGATAGAATACGCTATTTTACACGGTAATAATGGAGAAACAATAATACCAACAATTAAATCAATGTATATGAAAGATATATTTGAAATATTTTCAGACTTATACAAAAAACCTATAAAGATAGTAGGTTTAAGACCTGGTGAAAAATTATATGAATCATTAATTAATGGAACGCAACATTTATTAACATATATAAAAAATGATTATTATCATATCAGACCGCCATATAACAAAGAATTATTGAATACAGACCAGACAGATATAAACAGTAATTATAATTTATTAACAAAACAAGAATTGAACGAATTATTAATAAAATTACAACTTATAGATGTCCCAACAAATTAAAAATATCTACCGCAGATGACTAGTGGTTCAATAATTAATCTTGCTCTCGAGAAAGTAATAACTTAAAAAACAATGAAATTGGTTCTGCATATGAGTTGGGTTGTAAAATATTTAAAGATAATAAAATAAAATTAATCCTCTAGTTTTAAAAATACTTTTTTATTGTTTAATATAATATAAGGTAACTTTTTACCAGGATATGTTAGTGATCTAATCTTATTATATAATTCTATCTCTTTATTTATATATTCATTACTAATTTCTTGTTTAATATCCTTATAAGAATGATTTATAGAATTTTTATCTTTAATTAAACTTATTTTACAATTTTTGTTAATTATATTATTTAAATTTTTTTTAAATAAATTAAGTGCCAGTTCATTGCATTTTTTCATCAATGTGTATGATGTATCGTGTTCGTCTATTAAAACTTTTTGTGAATCTATGATAGGACCATCATCCAGTTTTTCAGTCATATAATGTATCGTAACTCCGTGATATTTTTCATTATTTTGAATTGTCCATGTGCAAGTATGTCTACCTTCATATTTTAATAAATAAGAATTATGTATATTAATTATTCCTCCCTTACTGTTAAACTTATCTATTACATCTTTTTTAATTACTCTCCAATATCCTAATGAAAAAATAATATCACAGGTTTCTACTACTTCATCAAAATTATCTATTATATTTAAATTTTTGAAATCAAAAAAATCTTTATCTTTAAACAAAAAGAAAAGAGAATCATGAGGTATAGTTATTATAATATATTTTATAAAATCTATATAATAATTTTTTTTGTCAACCAAAAAACCTATTTTCATTATAATTAATATAAATTTATTATTTAAGTAAAAATTATGAATTTATTTTCATATTAATTATTTCACTACAAGTATCTTTATTTGCTCTTTTTTTTATAAACTCTTCTATTTGTTCATTTTTTTCTGTAGTAGAAAATAATGCTTTATATAATCCATGTGGTCTTTTATAAGATATAATTTCATTCATTCTTGTATCACTAATTTTTTTATAAAAGGACATTGTAATTAAAATTCTAGTTGAATTTTCAGGGATATTGTCAATGATTTTATCAACACCATGATAAGCCTTTTCATTCGCAAGAAATACAATAGCTTTATTAAATAATGCTGGTACATTTTTTTGTATACTATGTAATGTATAGTTATCTGAATTCCATAATTGTAAATTTCCTCCATAATTTTCTTTCCAATCTTTTGATAAATATAAACATAATGTGATTACTTTTTCTCTTTTTGTTATTGGACAAATTTTGGCATCTAAATGAGGAATTGTTGTTTTTGATGAGTTTAGTTATAATAAATATCCTGGGGAAACATTGGCAGCGATTGAAGTTATTGGACTTAATCACAAATTTAAAAAAATACCCGGGGTTCCATTTAAAAGTTATTTTGTAAAAGAATAAAATATTTAATTTAAAAATTAAAATTAAATATTTTACCAGTATTTTAATTTAATGTATCCCATTCTTTAATACAATCTACTATATATTTAGTATCATCTTCTGTTAGCCACCAACCAACGGGAATACACATTACCTTTTCATAATATTCATCTAATATAGGTAATTTGCTTTTAAAATCGTTAACACAAGAATGTATATCATTTCTTCCATGGACTTGACTAACACAAATACTTTTATCAGTCATAAAATTAATAAAATCATCTCTATTTTTATCTTCAATCTTAAATGTGTATAACCAAAATGCGGAGTTAATATTACTGTCTATATTAAGAAGTGTGATTTTTTTAAGATTTTTTAATTCTTTATCATAATATTCTGCATTTTTTCTATGGATTTTTAAATTTTCAATAACAAATGGTAAATTAGATAATCCTATTGTTGCATTAACATCATTCATATGAAATTTAAAACCCCATTCTTTAATATCATCTTCTACTCTAAAATCTTTTTGATTATTTTTCCTTTCCCTGGAAATACCAAACCATCTTATTAATTTTCCTCTATCATATAATTCTTGTGTAGGCAGTATTAATAAACCACCATCAACAGTTGTTAAATGTTTTATTGCTTGAAAACTATGTATTACGATATTACCATGATTCCCTATTTTTTTCCCATCGTATTCGGCGCCAAATGCATGTGCGCCATCTTCAATTACTATAGGTCTGAATCCATATTTATTTTCGGCATAATCGCACACTTCTTTTAATTTGTTAAGATTTAATGGTGTTCCTCCCCAATGTACTATACATATGATTTTAGTTTTTTCTGAAAGTTTATTTTTTAAATCATCTAGATTAAGATTCATATTATTTGGATCAATATCAACCCATTTAATTTTTAAATTATTAGCTAAAATAGGCCAATTAGTAGCGGTACACGTCAAAGCAGTTGTCAATACTTCGTCACCATCTTCTAGACCTGGGAAATTTAACTCCTCGATAGGTTTCTTTAATAAGTGATATGCAAGATGTAAAGAACTAGTTCCACTATTTACTGTTAATAGATTTGAATTACCAATAAAATTACTTAATTCTTTTTCAAAATCAGTAACTTGAGAATATTGTGAAATCTTTCCAGATAATAAAACTTTTGTAACATCTTCACCAACAGTATTATTCATATATACTTTAAATAATGGATATTTAAAATTTTTCTGGTCCGCACGCTTACTCATTATAAATCAATTATTAAAATTATATTTAAATACATATTTATATATTTATATTTAAATACATATTTATATATTTATATATAATGAAAATACTCATAGTTTCTCCATATTATAATAATTCACATTTTATGGAAATTCAATTATTGTCATTCAAAAAATATTTAAAAAATTGTTCTTGGAAATTGTTAGTTTTAGATGATTCAAAAGAAAATACGATAAATGTATTAACAAATACGAAAGAAAATATAAAAGGAGAATGTTGTAAATATGAAGAAGTAGTGTATCATAAATTTCCACAAAACTTGCATACATATGGTAATAATTCTCAAAGACATATTGATGTTTTAAACTATATGATTCAAAATATTACACAAATATATAAAGAAGATTATGATTATATATTAAGTTTTGATGCTGATATGTGTTTTATAGAAGAGGTTGATGTAGAAAAAGAAGTTATGGGATATGATATTATAGGACCTAAGAGAACACAATGGTTATCTAATAAACAGGCATCAAATTCTCCTTACTATACACTATTTTGGGTTCATTGTTGTTATTTTAATTTAAAAACAATAAAAAATATTACAGATATGAAATTTGATACTATACCAAATACAACAACTGATACAGGTGCAATGATGGTAGAATTTTTATACAATAATCCTCAATATAAATTGAAATATCAACAATTCACAACCGGTTCTGAACGGATTAATGGTATATATAAATTTGAATTTCTCAATGATAATAAATATATTCATTATGGAACAGCAACCTTATGGATGATAGACATTAATAGATATAAAAATCTAACTTACAACCAAATTTTCGGTAAATTTAAAGAAATAGTAATAAATGGATTAACAACTGAACAGAAAAAAATAATAAAAAGGGAATATGAAGTTGGTGCCGCAAAAAAACAAGTGGAATATTGTATATCTTATATGAAAAATGTTGCTACAAAGAATGATCTTAAAAAATATAAGTTATTAGTTAATTAATTATTTGTATATAAATATAAAATATAATTTATTTATAATGAAAGATATAATAATAGATAGTTGGTTATTCTTTCCAACATTATACAAGGTCATTTCAAATGCTGATTATATTTCACCAAATACCCCAGTGCCCAAAGGCAAAAACCAAATTAATTTTGTTGAAAATTATAATTTTAAGTATAAACAAGAAATAACTGATGAAAAATACAATAATTGTTTTATTGTGTTTCCTCTTTTAAATATTGATACATTAGGCGATAATAGAAACAAAATATATAAACAATTATTAAAAATGTTTATTGAAAAAACAAATGCAAAAAAAATTATTATTATTGATGTGCACGATTTTCCATATTTACCAAAAAAAAATATATTAGATGAAATTAATTATGATTACATTTTAAAAAGAAATTATCATAAAAATATTGTTTATAATGATAAAGTAAAACCTTTTCATTTTGTAGATTGTTGTGGGAGTTTTGATTCTGTTTATTATTTAATAAATAATCAATTAGAATATAATAAAAATGAAATAGTCAAAAAAAACAATAAAATATGGTTTAGCGGAACATTATGGAATTGGCAAGATGATATATGGAATATGCATTGTAATAGACAAAAAATAATTAATGAAATAAAAAAATATAATATACTTGAAATTGTTCCAACACTACCACATAAACAATATTTGGAAAAAATAAATGAATATAAATATGCTTTAAATATTGGTGTTATGGTGAATGGGACAAGAATGTATGAAATTTTAGCTCAGAACATTATATTGTTCATATCAAATTGTGAAACAACTCCTGACCTAAAAAACCACGTTTTTCCATTTGAAGACGGCGATACTTTTTCAGAGTATAATTTTTTTTATTCTATTGACGATTTAATAAAGAAATATAATGAATTAGAGAATGATGATGAACTATATAAAAAAGTATTATCAAATCAAAAATATATTACTGAAAAATACTATAATTTTAAATATATAAATAAATTAATATATAAATATATTTTATAGTATTAGTTCATATGGACACAGAACAAGCCCTTATATATTGTAAAAATAACAACATAAAAGGTTGTTATGTCGAGTGTGGAGTGGCCGCCGGACGTCATCCTCGCATTGCCTGCAATACTATATTACATAATAATCTTGAAAAATGTAATATTTATATGTATGATACATATGAAGGATTGACCAAACCAGGGAAATATGATTATTCTACAAAAGATCCGTTACACCATTATTCAAATAAGCAAATTATGGATGAATGGCATAGTTTACAAACTGGACCCAATAGAGCAAATTGGTGTGCATGTCCATTAGAAGCCGTTAAAAAATATGTATATGCCACGAATTATCCAAGAGATAAATTATTTTTTATTAAAGGTGATGTTATGGAGACATTAAAAGACGAAACAACTCTTCCAAAGGAAAAAATAGCAATATTGAGGCTTGATACAGATTGGTATGAATCCAGTAAATATGAATTAGAACAATTATATCATAGAGTTGTTGATGGTGGTGTAATAATATTAGATGATTATTTTCAATGGGACGGGCAACGTAGGGCAACAGATGAGTTTTTAAAAGAAAAAAATATTAAAAAGATAATTAATAGAAACAATAGACAAACAGGATGGTTTATTAAATAAATTTTCTTGCCTATTTTTATTGATGATAAATATAATATCATCAATAAACAAACTTGATATTTATTAATAAATTTTCTTACTTATTTTTATTGATACAAAATACAATATCATCGTATCTATTTTTATTTCTTCGTAAATCATATATTTCTATATATTGTTTCAAATGTTCAGGTGTTGCTGATTTCAATGTTGAAATAAATTGCATTTGTTGAATATCTTCTATCATAAGTATTCCATTATTTTTCATTAAGGGTGAGTATAATTTTATAAATGCAACTTGATGTTCTAATGTGTGTGACCCATCATCTAACATAAAGTCAAATTTTATTTCTTTATCTAAAAATGTTTTTTTTACATATTCTTCTTCATATGCGTTATTTATACAATCTAATATAATTCTATTATTATTTTTGATTTCCGGAATTTTAACAACATCCTGAATATCACAACCATATATAGTCGCTTTTTTAAAATAATCATACCACAATTTTATACTACCCCCTTGAGCTATACCTATTTCTAGTACATTTTCTGCACTTTCTCTTATAGGTGATAATATTTTTTCATATAATGGCAAATAACTATGTACGCCATTTTTGTCTGTATATTGTCTCTGTAGATATTCTAAATTCATATATTTATATCAATACTATTTGTTTATATCAAAAAAATATTATTTATATATATAAAAATATATATATAAAAAATATTATTTATATATATAAAAATAATAAATTATTTTGTATATATGAATTTAAACTTATTTCAAGAAAATAAAGAGTATTTTGACCATATGATTTCTTTAGGTCAGGATTGTAGTGTTTCTGGTTCGTTAAGAACATTAGGATATAAACAAAATACATTTCCATTTGATTGGAATGTTACGTTTTTAAGCTTTGTTAAAAATGCATTTAATAAAAAACTAGAAAATTTTTTAGATTTTAAATATGTAAAATCGGGTAATGGTCATATGAAAAATCCCGATTCCACAATTTATTTTTATCATGATACTGAATATGATGAATTAATGAATAATTCAAAAAAAAAAGAAGAATTTGAAATAAAGTTTAAACGCCGCACTAATAGAATGATATCTCTTCTAAGTAAACCTAGTAAAATATTATTTATAATAAAAAATCATAAAGATACAATTAAAGATGTAATAGAATTACGGGATATTATAAAACAATCCTTTCCTATGATTCAATTTAAAATTTTATTGATTAATAACATTGATGAACATGAAAAAGCAGATAATATAATACATGTTAAAATAGACAGGAGTGGATTTTTAAAAGAACACGGCGAATTTGAAGATGTCTTTCAGCATAGCAATCAACAATATGCTTATTTAATTGTGAAAAATATAATTGAGAATAATTTTATATCAAATAAATATCCTCAACCAAGAAATAGGGATGAAGATATATAATTTTATGTTTTAAAATACCAAGACCAATATAATATATGGTCGTTGCCATAGCACCTAGCAGCTTGATTTTGACTATTGCTATTGTATAATTTTAAATTATGTTTATTCGCAAATTCTCCGACAGCTTTTTGCACTGGAGGATGATAGTAATCATCGCCTGAAAAAATCCCCTCGGTTTTCATTTTAGGATACCATAATTTTATATCTTCAGATACTTGTGGATAATTATGTCCGGCATCAATAAAAATTAAATCAAAATAATTATCATCAAATTTATTAACAATATCTGTCGTAAATCCCTTATGTATATGTACCCGATTTTCTTGTTTATATATTTCATTTAATCGAGTGTAAATTATTTCACCCTGATTTTTCATTAATTCATAAGACCCGTCTTTATTTTCTTCATAATTTATAAACGCATCCACGCCGTGGTATTCTTTAATATTTAAATGATTAAAAAAAACTGGGATTCCTTCACCTCTCAAGATACCTAACTCTGCTACCTTAATAGGTTTATTGTTAAAATGTGTTTTTATATCATTTATAATGTATTTAATACTCATATTATAAATTATTATTTTCAACAATCTTTAAGTTTCTATATTTATGTATATTATATTTTTATTATTCCAACCATTTTTTATTTTCTAACGTCCATTCTACCGTTTTACGTAAAGATTCTTCAAAATTTAATGGTAATGAAAATCCCATACTAAATAATTTATTCCCATCTAATCCATAACGTAAATCATGACCAGGGCGATCACTATGAAAATCAACCATTTCATAATCTAGCTCTTTATTCATAAATTTTGCGATATATTGAGCCATTTCTAAGTTACTTACTTCTTTTTCACCTGAAATATTATATTTTTCCCCAATATCTCCATTATTAATTAAAAATAAAATAGCGGCTGCTATATTTCTTCCATGAATATAAAATCGTGTTCCAGATGTTTTTTTATCAGGATAAGAATGAATATGTATTTTTTCATTATTAAGCATTTTTTTAATACATAATGGTATAAACTTTTCAACATGTTGTCTTTCACCAAAAGCATTCATTACATTAACAATCATTAAAGGTGTTTTGTATGTGTTTTCATAAGCAATACATATTTGTTCTGCTGCTGACTTTGAGGCCGAATATGGATTTGTTGGTTTATGTCTATCCCATTCTTTAAATAATGTATCGTTTAAAGCAGGTCCAAAAACCTCATCTGTACTAAAATAAAAAAATATTTCCAAGTTAGGTAATGTTCTTGAATATTCAAGCAAGTTTAATGTGCTGTTTATATTATTATCTAAAAATAATTTAGGATCTTTAATGCTATTATCAACATGTGTTTCTGCTGCCATATGAACTATATACTTTACATTTTTACCAATCTCTTTTTGTATTCCTTCGGGGATTGGATTAATTAAGTCATTAGTAAACACTTTAACTCTATCATCGTTTAAACATCCTGTATCTCTCAATCTTTCAAATCCATTACTAGCATATGATAACTTGTCTATAATTATTATATTCCAATCTGTATTTATATAAACGTGTTCAACAAAATGATGTCCTATAAATCCACAACCTCCTGTAATTAATATGGTTTTACTCATATAATATAATATATGCTATATATATTTAAATAAAAAATGTTACTATTTACATATGAAATGTTGTATATTTATGCCAACAACAATAAATATTGATACTAATTCATCTTTATATAAATCATCCCAATTAACAGAGAACGGTCTCCGTTATAAACAACATTTTGAGGGAATACAAAAAATATATCAATTTAACATAGATAAAAAAATTGATATTTATATTGCAGATAATAGTGATTTTTTTGACAAAGAAACCGAATTGAAAGAATATATAAGTAAAACATCAATAGTAATAATTAAAAATATTCCAAACAATTACGGATGTAAAAATAAAGGAGGCGGGTTAATTGAAAATTGGCTACACAATAAGCATATATTAAGTCGGTATGACTGGTTTATTCATTTTGAACCAAGACAATTATTACAAAGCAATCAATTTATAGATAGTTTTTTAGAAAATCCAATAAATTTATTTACTATGGGGACTAATATGAGACATTTCAATACCGGATTATTTTGTATAAAATGTAAAATATTATTTGATTTTATTAATGAATATACGCCAGAAAAATTAGTCAATAATAATTTAGGTATAGAGTATGCTATTTATAATTTTATTATAAATAATAATATTGATTATAAAACAATAGATAAAATGGACTTAATATGGTTTCCAACGAATGAACGACCTATTAACATGTAACTCTTAGTATTTTATTTAAATTTATTTAAATATAATATATTAAT
>MDTG01400328.1_pt1 | contig 12897 bp, 13 predicted proteins | sample 811421 | NCBI WGS metagenome assembly MDTG01 (sample SAMN05326645, study PRJNA326480) | marine metagenome | isolation source: seawater | place: Pacific Ocean: South East | collected 2011
GGCTGCCGAACAATATTTAGATAAGATTGAATTAATTTTAATTATGAGTGTTTATCCAGGTTTTGGAGGACAAAAATTTATAAATGAGGTTATTAAAAAAATTAAGGATTTAGATCAAATTAGAAAAGATCGTAAACTAAATTTTAAAATAGAAATCGATGGAGGAATAAATTTCGAAACATCTAAAATAGCAATTGATGCTGGAGTAGATATTCTAGTTTCTGGCACTACTGTATTTAAAGAAAATAATGGAGATTTAAAAAAAAATATTAAAACCTTAAAACAAATCTAAATGTTTATAAAAAGTGCTTTTTTAAACTTTGGCTCTATGTTCTTTCAAATATTTGATCAAATAAGAAAAATTTACTTAAACTCACCAATTTATAATAAAAAAATATCAAAAATTGATGACAAAGTTATTATATACAAGCCAAGCCAAAGTATTTTGAATTGCTTAATAAAGTTTGATAAAAAAAAACATAATATCGAAAATTTTTCTTTAAATTCTGTTTGGAAAGACAATGCAAATTTAGATCAAAAAAATTTCAAAAAACTTCACAGTTTTTTTTGGTTATTTACATTAGATTTAAAATCTTCAAAAAAAATTACTCAAAATATAATTTCTAATTGGATTGATGAAAATCAAAAATATAAACAAAATATATGGGATTTAGATATTCTATCAAAAAGAATTATTGCTTGGATTTCAAATTCTAAGTTAACTTATGAAAATTCTGAAACAGATTATAAATTACATTTTAATAGTCTAATAAAAAAACAAACTAATCATCTAATATATGAAATTAAAAGATCAGAAAGATTAGATGATAAAATAATTGGTAGCACGGCTATTATACTAGTTGGTCTATCTTATGGAGATACTTATTATCTTAAATTTGGAATTGATTTATTAAAACAATTTTTAAATTTTTCACTAGATTCTAATAACTTTCCTAAATCAAGAAATTTAAGACAATTAGTGCTTTATCTAAAATATTTAATTGTAATAAGAGAACTTTTAAAAGAATCACAAACAAATATACCTGACTTTTTAGATGAAGCTATTTTTTACCTTGGAAAATCTTACAATCTATTATGTTCAAATAATCAAAAAGGAATTTTATTTAATGGTAATTTTGTAGAATCCAATAAAGAATTTGATGAATATTTAAATTTTAACAAATATAAATTTAAAGATGATGTCAACGAATTAGGAGGTTATGTAGTTTTAAAAAATAAAAAAACTTCTTTAACGATTGATATTGGAAAGGCACCTGATAGAAAGTTTTCAAAAGATTATCAAGCTGGTTTATTTTCTTTTGAATTTGTTTATTCGGGGGAAAAAGTTATTACTAATTCTGGTTATTTTCAAGATTACAAACATCAACTTAATATTATATCTAAATCTACTGCCACTCACTCAACGATGATTTTAAATAATACTTCTGCAGTAAAATTTGAGAGGGATAAATATGGACATATGTTAGTAGCTAAAAACTTCAAGGTTTTTGATAAAGAAATTAGATCAGAAAAAATGTTTTGGTTTATAAAAGCCTCACATGATGCTTATTCAAAGTCTAACGGAGTAGTGCATGAGAGACAAATAAAATATTTTCATGAAAACTACAAGCTAGAAGGTTGCGATAAACTAATAAAAACTAAAAACTTTAAAACCAGCAATTTTGAATTAAGATTTCATTTTTTACCTGAAATAAAATTGACAAAATTACTAAACAACCAATCAATATTAGTTGAAAGCAATAACGCTGGCTGGAAATTTACCTGTAAAAACCATAAAATAGATATTGAAACTGGATTATATTTTGGAATAAAAAACAAGTACTTTGAAAATAAAAATATACTGGTATCTGGATCAACCACTCCTTTAGAACAAATTATTTCTTGGGAAATATCAAAAATATGAAAATTAAATCAGCATTAATTTCAGTATCAAATAAAGATAATCTTTTAATAATTTTAAGAGAACTTAAAAAGCATAAAGTAAAAATAATTAGTTCTGGCGGAACGTATCAACAAATTAAATTACTTGGATACAAATGTGTTGAAGTTTCAGATTTTACAGGATTTACAGAAATTTTGGATGGAAGAGTAAAAACCTTACATCCTAAGATACATGCAGGAATACTTTTTGAGAGAAATAAGAAATCTCATCGAAAAATAATAAAAAAATTAAATTTTGAAAGTATAGATTTAGTAATTACAAATTTTTATCCTTTTGGAAAAATAATTAATACTAAAAATCGTAAAAAAATAATCGATAATATAGATATAGGTGGCCCAACATTAGTAAGAGCTGCTGCAAAAAATTATAAGAATGTTGTTATTATTTCAAGAATCAATGACTACCAAAAGTTAATTGATGAATTAACTTTATTTAATGGATCTACCTCAATAAAATTTAGAGAAAAAATGTCTCAAATTGCTTTTGGTGAGACAGCAAGTTATGATACATCTATTTTTAATTATTTTAACAAAATTTCAAACGATAAAATTCCTGAAAAATTAATTATTAATAAAAATTTAATTCAGAAGTTAAGATATGGAGAAAATCCACATCAACTTGGTGCTATCTATGGAAACCAAGAAGAATTCAATTTAAAAAAATTACATGGCAAAGAGCTAAGCTATAACAATTATAATGATATTTTTTCATGCGTTGCATTATCGAAAACATTGCCGAAAAATAGAGGAACTATAATAGTTAAACACTCTAATCCTTCAGGTGCATCTGTCGAATCTAATCACTTAAAAAGTTATTTTTCTGCAATGAATTGCGATCCTGTAAGTGCTTTTGGTGGTATTGTAGCGTGTAATTATAAAATTAGTCACAAAATAGCAAAAGAAATAATAAAAAATTATTACGAAGTTGTTATCGGAAACGGATTTGATTTAAGAGCAATAAAATTGTTTAAAAAAAAAAAAAATCTTAGATTGATTGACATTTCAAAAATTAAAACTGAAAAAGATAATAGAATAATTTCAGGAATAAATTCTATTTTATTACAAACAAATGATGATGAAACTTTTACTAGAAATAATTTTAAAGTAGTTTCAAAAATCAAACCATCTAAAAAGTTAATGGAACAACTTATATTTTCATTAAATATTTGTCGTTCAGTAAAATCAAATGCAATAGTAATTTGTCAAAATAATAAAACAATAGGTATAGGATCTGGTCAACCAAGCAGGCTGGATAGCTGCAAAATTGCTATACAAAAAATGAAAAAATTTAAACAATATGATAATGAGAGTCCCATCGTGGCTGCCTCTGATGCTTTTTTTCCTTTTGTTGATGGTATTGAAACTTTAATTCAATCAGGAGTAAAAGCTATTATTCAGCCATTTGGTTCTGTAAGAGATAAAAAAATAATTAAGTTTGCAAATCAAACTGAGACAGTGTTAGTATTTTCAAAATCTAGACATTTTAAACACTAAGAAATTTTATCTATTTTTGCAGCTAAGATGAAGTCACTTTCATGCAAACCTTTGATTGCGTGAGTAAATATTTTAATATTTGCATATCCCCAACCAAACCAAATGTCAGGATGATGCCCTTCTTTCTCTGAAATCTCTCCCACTTTATTAATAAAATTTTGACTTTCTAAAAAATTTTTAAATTTAAACTGTTTAATTAAATAGTAAGTTTCATTTTTATCAGCTTTAACTTCCCACCCATCAACCATTTTTAAATATTTGTGAATTTCAGTTATATTAAAATTTGGTATTCCACCTTCACAAGGTACACATTTTTTATTCGCTAAATCAGACATAAACCTAATAAATAAATATTATTTAAAATTTATCAATGGGCATTTTGGAGCGGGCAATGGGACTTGAACCCACGACCTTCTCGTTGGCAACGAGACGCTCTACCACTGAGCTATGCCCGCATATTTAAAGATTTATAAATAGCGATTTTTTAAAGTTGAAGCAATATAAAACTTAAACCTTACTTGTTCTTAAGGCTGTCTAATTCGTTTAAGAAACTCATGTAATCTAGGTAATTTTTACTAATATTTACAGAACTTTTATAAATTGGTTTTTTTACCTGATAAAGACTTGCTGTCCTGATGGTCTTGCCAGTTTTATAGTAATTAAATATATCTTCTGACCAATCTAAACCACAAAAAGAAAATAATTTTTTTGTTTCCTCAGTTTTATTATTTATTAAATTTTCATAATCAATTTCATAAATAAAATTTCCATATTTACTTTTCCAATAATTTATTGTTTTTAAATATATATTAATATAATCAATAATATTTCTTTGATTATACGACCAATTCATTTCATCAATACCAAAAATATTCTTATAAACAGAAATACAAATATCTTTTAAATTCCTTTTAATATGAATAATTTTTGCATTAGGAAATATTAGTTTTATAAAACCAACCCAAAAAAAATTTGAAGGATTCTTATCTACAATAACATTATTGTCACTAGTTTTAATTTTATTAAAATTATCTCCAAGTAAATTTGATATTTCAATTAAATAATTTTTATCAAATTTACTGTTTTTATTTATTTTTAAAAAAAATTCTTTGCTAAATATATTATCCTCAAAAAAACTTGGTATAACTGAACTTTCACCTACACCTTCTACATCCTTTGAAGATGCGATTAATTGATGAAGTAAAGTTGTTCCTGATCTAGGCATACCAACAATACAAATGATTTTCCTATTGTACAATCTCTCATCATTAAAGCTTTTAATATTTATTATTTTATCAAATAACAGTTTTAAATTTTCAAACCTCTTTGAATATTTGAACATTAATTTTTTATCAACATTTTTGTTCATTTCATTGTTAGCCATATTTAAAAACTCTGATGCTTGATCATATTTTTTTTGATCTTCGTAAGACTTGGCTATAGAAAAAAGAAGTACTGATTTTTGTCTATTACTTTTAAAGTTTAAATTATTTATTTTGTTTAACATTATTTTTTGATGTTTTTTTTCTTGTTTATAATCAAAAATTTCACTAAGCAAAAAATCAGAGTCAATATTTTCTGGAAATGAACTACTGCACTCAAGTAAAGTTTTTTTTGACAAATTTTTATATTTCAAATCATCTGTCTCTTGAGATATTTCAAGATAAGTTTTACCAATCGAAAACAAGGCATTTGGAAATTTTGGATTGATTTTATAAACTTTTTCAAAGTACTCTAGTGCTTTAAACAAATTTTTTTGTAATTTCTTTAATTTTCCAAACTCAAACAAAGAATAAATATCATCAGATTTGATTTCTAATGCTTTTTCTAAAAAATGTTCTGCTTTTTTTAATTCATCCTGTTTAATCAAAATTCTTGCTAGGTTAGAATAATAACTTATTTCATTTGGATTTTTATCAATTGCATCTCGAAAATTTTTTATTGCTTTATAATTTTTGCCTAGATTTTCAAATGAAACACCTCTTAAATTGTAATAAGGGGCTATAGCGTTTCCACTTTTTATTAGCTTTTGTGTTCTAGAAACTACTTCATCAAATCTATTTGATTTAAATAATTTGTCTAATTCAAATAATTCTTTATTCATTTTTATTTTTTTATCTTATGATATATTTTTATATATGGATAAATTAAATAATCTACCAACCAAAATACCAGTTTTTCCCTTATCAAATTTTATTGTTTTCCCAGAAACAACTGTTCCTCTGAATATTTTTGAACCAAGGTATATACAAATGATAGATGATTCTATGTCATCAGATAGAATTATTGGAATGATCCAGCCAAAAAAAACCGGAGACTTAAAAAAACCTAATTTATTTAACGTTGGATGTGCTTGCAGGATTATAAGTTTTAATGAAACAGAAGATGGAAGATATATAGTTATTCTAAAAGGTATCAATAGATTTAAAAAAATTAAAGAGATTCATAATGATAAACTGTATAGGGAACTAACTGTAGATTATAATTTTTACAAAAATGACGAAAATACAAATAATAAAGAAAATTTTGAATTTTCTCAAATCAAACAAATTTTAGAAGAATTAAAAGTATTATTTGAAAAAAGAGGATATCAAATAAATTGGAAAGATCTTAATGGGCAAAGTGTTTATCAGACTTTATCTGCACTATCTATGGCCTCTCCGTTTTCTATTTTAGAAAAACAGATTTTACTTGAAACAAAAAATTTAGAAGAAAGAAAAAATAAATTTGAGCAGATACTAAAAACTTATGGTTCAGATTTTTCAAACATTAAAACCATACAGTAACTATAAATTACCGAAATTTGCATATTTTATACTTAAGTCTTTAATTTTTTTGTTTTTATTTATAAATGAAATTATATTACGTGAAATATTATGAGGGACTAAATTCTTATTAATTCTAAATAGTTCGTATATTAAATCAATCCCTAGTGAAAAAACCGAATTTAAACTTTTCGTTTTTTTTTCAAATTCTTTATAAATATTTTTATCTATAACTAAACCCAGGTTATTTTTTTCGTCAATAATTTCACTTAGTTTTATTATGTCTCTAATTATCATATTAAAACCTTGCCCTGCCAAAGGATGTATTGAATGCAATGAATCCCCAAAAAACAAAATATTATTAAAATAATATTTTTTGGGTAGTCTCAAATATAATTTAAAATTTTCAAATTTATATCGAGAAATTATTTTGTATCCAGGGTTAAACTCTAAAATTTTTTTATATATATTTTTTTCAGATATTTCGGTTTGTTTTTTATTTTCAATCGAGAAAACGACAGATGTTAATGATTTCGATAAAGGAAGATATGCTATTGGCCCATTTTCAGTAAAAACTTGTGTAGCAGTATTATTTTTAAGCTTTGAGTGCTTAATTATAGTTGTGAATGCTTTATTAAAATAATTTTTAATAATACCTTTTTTTAAAAACTTATTAGTTAAAATGTTCGAACTTTCACAATTTATAATTAAAGAAAAATTGTTTTTTTTTTTTAATTTAATTATCTTAGATTTGTTTTTTAAATATTTAAATTTAATATACTTATTTTTGCTTGTTTGAGATTTTATATGTAAATAAAAGTTGTCGTATTTAACCATATAAAAAAGAGGTTTTAAAGATTCATTAAATACAATTTTATCATTCTGTTTTCTATTTTGTATTAAAATTTTTATTTCATCGACTGGATTTGTTATTTTGTAAATATTTGGAAAAAAATCACTCAAATATTTTATATTATGATTAGTTATACCCAATGTTCTTGTTTTAAATTTAGAATTTGAAGATTTTAATGAATATATTTCAACGATAAAATTTTTCTTGGACAATATATTGGCCAATATCAAGCTAGTAAGATTATTTCCAATAAGACAAATTTTCATAAAATTTTTTAATTTTACCAGTAATAATTAAATGGTACAAATCAACTAATTTGATTCATTTATATGGAATTTGCAAATTTTTTAACAAAAACAAAAGAAATTTTAATTAAAAGGATTACTGAACTATTTGGTTTATTAATTATATTGATATCCTTATCACTATTGATTTCTCTAATTAGTTATTCTCCCAACGATCCTAATTTTGTAATAAATCTTAATAACCCAATTAAAAACTTGCTAGGCTTTAGAGGGAGTATTATTTCAGATTTTTTATTTCAATCTATAGGATTAATTGCCTATCTTGTACCAATTACTCTTTTTTTCTCAGGTTTAAATATTTTAATTAATAAAAAGCAAATCGTATTTATAGATAATTTGTTTTTCTCTATACTTTACATTTTCTCTGGCTGTCTTTTTTTTTCATATTTTAAAAATGAATCATTTTTTTTAACTGTAAATGGTAATGGTGGATTTGTAGGACTATTTATTAAAAATAATATTTTAATATCTATATTAGATATAAATAAAAATATTTCTTATTATGTTTTGGCCATACTCACAATATTTATATTTTTAAAAAGTATAAATTTTAAAATTTCACAAATTCTATCTTATATAAAATTTTTAAAAATGTTTTTTATTAATAAAAAAAAAATAGATTCTAGAGATGATATCAAAACACAGCAAGAAAATATAATTTCAGAAAATTCAATCGAAAACAATAGAGTTCAAGAAAGTTTACCTTTTGAAAATAAACTTAATGAAAATATAAGAAAATTTATTCTTCCTGATTTAAAATTTCTAAAATCACCTTCGAAAAATGAAAAAATTGCAAAAAAAAATGAGGATATTAATGAAGATTTTCTTGAAAAAGTATTAATGGATTTTGGTGTTGAAGGTAAAATTAAAAAAATAAACTATGGTCCAGTAGTAACTCTAAATGAGTTTGAACCAGCTGCTGGAGTTAAAGTTTCTAAAATAATTAATCTATCTGAAGACATTGCAAGAAATACAAGCTCAGAGTCTGCAAGAATTTCGATAATACCTGGAAGTAATACGATAGGTATTGAGTTGCCAAATATAACTAGAGAAAATGTATATCTTGGAGAGGTTGTAAAAGATCCTCAATTCAAAAAGAAAGATATCAAACTTCCAATAGCTTTAGGTAAAAGTATTTCAGGCAATCCAATAATTAGTGACCTTAGTACAATGCCACATCTTTTAATAGCTGGTACCACTGGATCTGGAAAATCTGTATGTATTAATACAATAATACTATCTTTATTATACAGACATACACCTGATAAATGTAAGTTTATTCTTATAGATCCAAAAATGCTAGAACTATCTACTTATGAAGGTATTCCAAATTTATTGTGCCCTGTTATCACTGAAGCAAAAAAGGCTGCTTCTGTTTTAGGATGGGTAGTTAAAGAAATGGAGAATAGATACAAACTAATGACAAAAGTTGGGGTAAGAAACATAGATGGATATAATTCTAAACATAAAACTTTTATGCCCTATATTGTTGTCATTGTTGATGAAATGTCTGATTTAATGTTGGTATCTGGAAAAGATATTGAAAATTATATTCAAAAACTTTCACAAATGGCTAGAGCGGCAGGAATCCATATAATTATGGCAACTCAAAGACCAAGTGTTGATGTAATCACAGGCACTATAAAAGCTAATTTTCCGACAAGAATTTCATTTCAAGTATCATCTAAAATTGACAGCAGAACGATACTTGGTGAACAAGGAGCTGAACAGCTTTTAGGAAAAGGCGATATGTTATTTATGTCATCAGCTAATAAAATTACAAGGATACACGCTCCATTTGTTACAGAAGATGAAATAGAAAAGGTAAATAATTTTTTAAGAGCTCAAGCGGAACCTGATTATGTTGAAGAAATACTTGAGTTTTCTGAAGAACTAAATGGTAATACAGATAATTTTGAAATAAATGATAAAGATGAATTATACCAAAGTGCTATACAGTTAGTTAAAAGTGAGGGAAAGGCTTCTACGTCTTTTCTACAAAGAAAACTTCAAATTGGATATAACAGAGCTGCAAGAATTATTGATATGATGGAAGAAAACGGAGTGGTAAGTAAAGCAAATCATGTAGGAAAAAGAGAAATTTTGAAATGAAAAAATTTTCAATTATTATTATATTCTTTTTATTTTTGCAGAATAATTTGAATGCTTCGAATATAGATAATATTGTAGAAAAATTAATTAAAATAGACAATATAAGTTTTAGTTTTATCCAAACTATAAATGGCAAAGATGAAAAGGGTGAGTGTATAATTCAGTATCCAAAAAAAATATTTTGTGAATATGATAAAAGAAATAATAAAATTCTAGTATCAAATGGCTCAAGTTTAGTAATTAAAAACAACAGACAGTATTACCGTTACCCAATTAAAAGCACCCCATTTGTATTTCTCCTAGATAAAAATTATTTAATAAATAAAATTAAATCATCAACTTTGGATGAAGTGGAAGATAAATATTTTTTTTTTCGAATTAATGAAAATAATAATAATATAAATGTTTTTTTTAGTAAAAAAAATTATGTTTTAGTTGGCTGGCAGGTTGAAGATATTTATCAAAATTTAGCTGTCACATATATTTTTAATACCTCAATTAATACATCAGTAGATGAAAAATTATTTAAACTCCCTCCTAATAATTAACTTAAATTTAAGTTAATTGTTTCTTTTTTAAAAATTTCTAAACCTCTATCTAAATAATTATTAAGTGCATGCTTGTGATCTAATGAGCATGTATGCACCCATACTTTTTGAGATTTAAGTTGAAAACATATTTTTACAGCTTCAGATAGCAAGTAACCCCCAAATTTTTTACCAATGTATTCTTCAAGTATTCCAAAATATGCAATCTCAGAACTTTTGGTTTTCAAATCTTGAATTATTTCAAAATATCCTACTAGTTCATTATTTAATTTTAGTACATAAGTGTTAATATTTTTATTCTCTAAATAAGAAATCCATTTCAAATTATCCCATATCAATCTATCGACCCATTTATGAGTTTTTCCAATGTTTTTATAAAAAAACTTATTTATTTCTATATCTGGAGGATTTACTTTTTCTAAAAGTAGTTTCTTATTTGGAGGGTCAACCTGATTTAAGCTTTTTAATGAACTTATCTTTAAATAATATCTATCTATTTGCAAGTTTAGTGAACCATTTTGCCAATTTTTTCTCCACCGAATAAATGGAAGTGAAGATGAGGAACTTCCTGACCACCAAATTCTCCAATATTTGCAAGAGCTCTATAGCCTTTTCCATTATTCATGGTTATTTCTAATTTTGTAGCTACTTTATTTACCCCTTTAATAAATCCTGCAATCTCCTGATCTGTTGCTTTCTTTGCAAAATCATCTAGATCAACAAATTTACCTTTTGGAATAACTAGTGCATGAATTTTCTTCTGGGGATTAATATCATAGAATGATAAAACATATTCATCTTCATAAATTTTTTTACAAGGTATTTCTCCTCTTATTATCTTTGCAAATATATTATTATCGTCGTAACTCATTTTTTTCTTTTATTTAACTCTTCCATTACTTCTTCAATTTTAACATTGTTTGCTTCTAGATATATTATTAAATGATAAAATACATCAGCAGCTTCATGAATTTTATTTGAATTTTTTTCCACCGCTCCAATTAATTCATTAATTTCCTCTAAAACTTTTGCTTTACTTAAAGATTTATCACTCAATAATTTATTAGTATAAGATCCATCTACAGGATTATTTTTTCTATCTCGTGCAAGCTTAAAAATGCTTTCTAATGTATCTAACATGCTAAATCCTAACTGGAATTCCCTTTGAGTTCAAATATTCTTTCGCTTCTTTAACAGAATATTTACCATAATGGAATATAGATGCAGCTAAAACTGCACTAGCGTTACCAAGTTTTATTCCATCAACTAAGTGATCTAAATTACCCACTCCACCTGATGCGATTACTGGAATATTTACTTGTGATGAAATCTTAGACATTAAATCAATATCATAGCCAACCTGAGTTCCATCTCTATCCATAGATGTTACTAATAATTCTCCAGCGCCACTGCCTTCCATTTTTTTTGAAAATTCTATTGCATCAATCCCTGTTTTATTTCTTCCACCATGAGTAAAAATTTCCCATCTATCTTCATTTTTCTTAGCATCTATTGCAACGACAATACATTGAGAGCCAAATTTTTTTGAACTATCTACAACAACTTCGTGATTCTGAACTGCGGCAGTATTTATAGAAACTTTATCTGCTCCACAGTTAAGTAATTTGTTAATATCATCAACACTTCTAATTCCTCCTCCAACTGTTAGAGGAACAAAACACTTCTTAGATGTTTTCTTAACTACATCATAGATCGTATCTCTATTTTCATTTGAAGCTGTAATATCTAAAAAACAAATTTCATCAGCACCGCCTTCACTATAAATTTTGGCTTGCTCAACTGGATCACCTGCATCTTTTAAATCGACAAAGTTAATACCCTTGACGACACGACCATTCTTAACGTCTAAACAAGGAATTATTCTGTTTTTAAGCATCTTCTTTTACCAATTCTTCTAATTTAATATCACCATCATAAATTGCTTTGCCAACTATTATACCTTCAACATTTTTTAAATTTTTTGCTTTTTTAATATCATCAATAGAGGAAACTCCGCCAGATATAACAATTGGACATTTAGAGTTATCTGCTACGTTTTGAGTTTCTTCAAAGTTTGGACTTTGCTTGGTACCATCTCGATTAATATCAGTATATATCAGCCTGCTAACACCATAATCATTTACTTCTTTTAAATAATTTAAGGTTAGTTGGTTTGAATTTTCCTTCCATCCAGATACCGATAAATATCCATCTTTTGCATCTAGACCTAAAGCAATTTTGTTTGGAAATTTTTGACATGCTTCCTTTAAGAAATTTTTATTTTTTATGGCTCCACTCCCTAAAATAACTTTCTCAACTCCAGCATCAGTGTATTTTTTAATACTTTCAAAGTTTCTAATACCACCGCCTACCTCGACTTTGAGATTATATTTGCTAACTATATCTTGAATAATATCTAAATTGATAGTATCTCCAGTTAATGCACCATCTAAATCAACAATGTGTAAATTTTTAAAGCCGTGATCTTTATATTTGCCAGCTTGTTCAACTGGGGACATCTCATATTCAGTTTTATTATCAAAGTCGCCTTTAACTAATCTCACGCATTTTTTATCTTTAATATCTATGGCTGGAAAAATTTTCATTTATTTTTTTTAAATTTCTCGTCTTTTTTTGGTTTTCTTAAAACTATACTATCCAAGTAAACTCTTTGATCTTGCAAACTTTCCCAATCAGAATTCCAATAACCAATGGTCTTATGTCTATATATACCCATTTTAACATAACCTCCTGTACAAGTATCAGCTAGAGTTTTAATATTTTTTAGGTCAGCAATAACTTTATTATCTTTATAAATTTTGAATCTACCTGTTTCATCTAACTTCCATAGAACATGA
>MDTG01134117.1_pt1 | contig 12896 bp, 3 predicted proteins | sample 811421 | NCBI WGS metagenome assembly MDTG01 (sample SAMN05326645, study PRJNA326480) | marine metagenome | isolation source: seawater | place: Pacific Ocean: South East | collected 2011
ACAGAGCGCTCTGAAATGGTTGTTAAAAGGGCCTCATTCAAGGTGTCTATTCTAATAATATCGTCGTCAAGAACTTTGAATAGCTTGTATGCCTCATCAGTATAAACGTTGGTCATCACAGGGATTACAGCATCAGGGTCTAAATGATCCCTCATGAAGTAGCCAGCTGTTCTTGATGATATTAGCCTATACTTTGAAAAGGCCATGCTTGAAGTCGTTATCTTGTACTTTCCAGTCGGGGAAAGCTCATCCGTTGAGGTCTCGACTTCAGTGATCACAACCCCAGGTATGCCCTCACATGCGTGCTCAAGGGTCTCAGTATCAGTGCTTTCTCCTATCACTTCATATAGCTGCTCCATGTTAACGACGTCTACGACATACGGCTTTCCTACCGTTGACATGACGAGCTTCTTACCTGTTGAGATGGGGGTGTCGCCCCACACCTCTGTGCCGTAAGCGATTATGGATGTTAGGCCAACTTCTACATGTGGGATTGATAGTTCTTTTACGCTGTGTAGCTCTTGTGTAGGGGCTATTGTAATCGGATTATCCACCGATTCATACATGCTGTACTTCATCCAGCGACGCTGGTACTTCCTACTGATATCCCTAAGTGATTTCGCATAATCGTTTTGCCAACACTGTAAAAGCTCGCCGCTTAGTACCTGGGTAACGGAAGACCAAACCGTCTCAAGCTGCTCTTTCCTGTCAACCATTTTCCAGAAGTCGGGAAGGTATTGGAATACGTAGTCAGTGTTAGGACGGTGACCCAAAAGCTGAGCTGTCTGCGACGCTGAAAATGTCACTCTAGAAAGGCGGCTTCGTCTTAATCCAGCTGCGCTTGTCCCAGTATCCGGTACAGAACTCACCTGTAGGCTGATGACATACAACCCTTCTTTATCGGCTACAAAGCCCGGTTCCGATAAGTCCGACCCCGTGCCTCCCGAAAAAAGAAAGCTTCCGACCTCAAGCTTATCAATGCCGGCTGATTCGATGGTTACTAGATCGGCCCTGAACAATTTTGGGTACACAAACCCGGTTTCCAGATCTTCACCTCCACTGATCAGGATATTATGCCCCTCGAACTCAGACGAGTTAAAGGCGTTAACAAGATCGGAAGCGGTAGTTAAAATCTCACCGTCCTCATCAGTTCTAAGAGATATGAGCAGCTCCCCTCTTAGATTGTCAAATTCCATCGAAAGCGGCTGGTTGCTAATGTCGGCATCTAGATAAACAGCAAGCGTATTAGCTCGGCTAGTAGGCTTTAGGTGCGTAATGCGAACCACGCCTTCGTAAGAGTCGTCGTAATCAGACGCAACTAACAGCGTGGCTGTGGCGGATTTAGATCCTTGTAAAGATGCGGTACTGCCTTCTGGCGCAACCTCAACCTCCCAATTGTATGATAACTGTGACCCTTCTGGGTCGTAACTATCAGCTCCGGTAAAGGTTTCAAGCGCGCCTATTGTTAAGAACTGTGGTCCAAACGCTGACGCTATTGGGATATCTACAGGTATCAGTACAGAAGAAGCTAGTCTGAGTGACCTGATCGCAAACAGAACATTTGTTTGCGCCTCTGTTGACCTTCCTGTGGCTTTTACAAGGACCGCATCACTGTAAGTTGATTTAGTCTTCTTGGCCTGAGCAGTAAATAGTATTGGTGCGTTCGTCTCACCAGATCCTATATCGTATGCATCTTTAGACGGTATCGCATAGACCGAAACACGCCCAAACTCCCCATTTATGGTGATGCGAACATTCGTACCATCCTCAAAGAAGACTCCGTTGTTAGACTTGTCTATGAGTTGATCTAAGCTCCCACCAATAATTGTTGGGAAGGGGTCCTCTGGTGAGTCAACATAGGCAATACCCTGGTGGCTAAATATTAGCCCAGCAGAGTACCCTTGCTGATTTAGGGCGCCAACAAATAGTCTGTTGCCAACATCAGAAAAGTCTACAGGTAGGTCGTCTGTTAATTGGATATCGAACTCAAAGCTGAAACTGGCCGGTATGCCCGAACCTTCGACCCCTAGCGCATCCACATACTCTAAAGCATCTTCAAACAGTATCGATGACTCAACGGTCCCCTGATAAGCGGAGTCAGTGTTTACACTGAAGACCAAACCGTCTCCGTCAACCATGACATTCGGGAACTGTACAAACCCAGAATCGAGGACCTCCCCGCCAACGAAGGACTCCCCTTCCCCATGAGATGGTGCTCTATATGTATAGTCTAAAATATCGAATCTGGTTGATGATGGTAATGGCATCTGCTTACCCCACCTTAGTTACTGATATTCTGCTGGAGTCGTCCATTATGTGGTCTTGCTTCGTTAGAGAAACAACGTCCTTATTTCTAACAACACTGATGTTCCTGTCCTTGTCGTGGACGATGAATCCCGCGTCCTGTGGGAACTTCAAGTAGGACACCCCAAGCCTAGATAGCTTTGAGGTTAGTGAATAGACTTCTAAAGGCCTGTTTGGATACAGAGATGACATGTGCTCAGATACCGTGTCTCTTACCGCCTTTTCAGACATCTTCCCTGCGTAGGAAATAGATAGAATTGGATAGGCAGGTAGGTAGTGCCTGACTAAGGGGTTGTTGCACAACACTCTTAGGCTCGGACTCAGCATATACGCCTGTATGGAATCTATTGATGGTGCATTGTCATATGAAATCGTAACGCCCGCACCAGCGATCTCGTAAGCTTCGCTAAAGTCAATTGCGTCTTCGTCCAGCACTACCGCTGTACACTTAACACTAACGTTCTCACCTACGCTGTAAGAGTAGTTATTGTTCTCAACACTCAGCGTATAACCTAGGCTAAGCATGTTTGATACGACCAGAGTTGAATCGTCAGGAACAACTCCCTCCGAGACATTAGGTGAAAAAGAGGTGAGCTTTATGTCCGCAGAAAACAATCCATCCGGATCTTGCACAAGCTCGGACGGGTAAACCCTTTGACGACCCCTTCTAAAAATCTCCACAAAAAGGGTCTCATATCCGAGAGCGCCCACACCCGCGTCTACAGGAAGGCTTGCTACACCGCCATCCTCATCTGTGATTATTAGTTTCGTTCTTGGTGAACCGTCGCTCGTCTCTGACGCTTTGATGTAAACTAGTTGACTAATCCTGTACTCGTCAATCAGGCTACCAGTAGGCGTGTTGTCTGTGTCAGAAGTCATCTTAAGGGTCTCTAAGATTCCAATGGTTCCCTGAGTAACTACCTCTACGTCATTACTTGAGAATATCATTATTCGATAATAATCTTCCTCAGTACCGTCACCGTCATTGTCACGACTCTCGATGTTAACGTCGGCCCGAAGAAGCCCGCCCATCTGCCTGTTTATGTCATTAATAATGGTGTTGATGTCTATTGGGTTCGGACCAGAGAACGTCACAGTTCTAATGGTATTGTTCACCTTGAAAGCCAAGGTCTTACCAGCAGCCATGATGTTTTCATGCTCTTCAGTAGACCCATTAAACTCAGCGCTTTTAAGCACTTTAGTTACGATGCGAATCCGGTCTCCAACACTAACTCCGTGCTTGAAGAAATCATCCGTCGTGACCAAAGCATTGGTGTCCGTAGCGAACACCTTTACGTCCGACCGATTGTCTACGTTCCTGTAGACTGGGGCAAACTCCGCAGGGCTTGGTCTAAGGAAGTGCTTTTCATTAGAGACAGGGTCCGTGTAGTGGAACACTGTGTCCTGTCGTACTTCGAAGAATGTGCGGTCTAAGAACCGAAGCTTAGCGGTTCCTATTGAAGGCTTACCTATTACAAAAGGTGTTTCAATAGTGTCGCCGGTTATAGTTTCAACCCTATCAAGTATGAGCTTGCTGTAATTACCGTCATCATCGATTACGATATCATCGATGTACCAGTGTCGTAACGGAGCATCAAGCTCCTGTAGTACGAGAACGTCGTACCTGATTACCCCGTAATCCTTAAAGTTGGCTCCTTCCCGAGTGAACACGCATCTAGCTTCAGTATCACCTTCTAAAGTATCAACGGTTTCGATACCCAGCGTGCCGCCGTCCCAGCTACCGATGTCTTCAGTAATTGGGTCGTCGTTAAGTCCTGCAAAGGACGAAGCAATAATATCAACAGGAGCCGCATAGGGAACTTTAACTCCAGCGGAGTCGTCTGAAAGGGTTATCTCTCTAACCCTTACTAACGGAAGTGTTACTTTCGCAGTCTGCTTTGAATATACCCTGTAGCTTAATCCTGACTCGGAGGTATTCGGCACCCTGTCTAGGATAAGCTTAGACAGGTTCCTATCGGTAATTGTGTACTCACCCATGCTTTCGCCGGAGTCTATCGATAAAAATATCTCCGTCGTAGTCGGGTCTGTGCTGAATTCTACGCCTCCTGCCAGCAACACATCGAAGGAGTTCTCAGTTGTTGACAAGTCGCTACCTTGTTGAAGTATGGAAAGCGGCCTGTTCAGAGACGTTGTTACAGACCTCATGACCCTAAATCTCAGATTCTCAAACCCGGCATCTAGAGAGCTTGGGAAAGAGCCGTCAACCTTAACACCTCCGCTTATACTGTTAATTATGCGTACGAAGCTCGGCTGTAGCTCGGCTGTTGGGGGCTCAATGATTTCCAGGACCAGATCACTAACGGATACTGGCGCAGAGCCGTATATGTTAGTAAGTTCCGCCTCTAACTCGGCGCTAAAAAAGTGTGACGGATCTATAAGCGGGTTAATCCTTCCGTCAGAAGCTGAGATAACAATATCGTCTGAAGGTCCGTTAGCGCTTGGCTGGTCAGGCTGTAATGTAATGACTGCTGTTGTAGCTTCATTACTTCTTGCGGGCCTAACATACACGTCTGTCATACCGCCTATGTGTACTTTGTCGTTTTCTACCTGGAAGTCTGCGCTTAGTTGACCAGGGAAAGGTACGCCCCCAGGAATCCCAGAGATCTGGAGCCTTGTATCTCCAAAGTCTGTTGGCGCTGCCTCGAACAGCTGCAAGACTTGGTGATCAAAAGCGCCCTCATCTTGGACAAGAGGAAGCACGTACTCCTCGTTATAACTCGCAGTTCCCATTGGATGGGGTATAAGAAACCCAGTAGTCCCTTTTAAGTTAGCTTTATTGGCGGAAGCTGTTTCCAGAAGAGTTAAGCCGCCTTCATCCGTAGTCTCAAAGCCATTGCCTATTGAGCCTTCCGATATGGGCAGAGACGTTTTGGTGAAAATTCCCGTGTTGCCGGGAGACTCATCATACCTCTCCTCAGGGTAAGCAGTCTGGTGAGGTTGAAGCCCGTCAACGTTAGCATCCTCTACGACATACTCAGCTGAAGTTAGCAGGGCTGACGGGGGACCGCCAATGCTCGGATGGTCCACATTGAATGGTTTGCCAAGCCTGATCCAAGCGGCTCGATAACGAGTTTCCTTATCCTCAGATCCAAGCTCCATACCAAGGGCATATGAGCTTGTTAGATCCGCCCAATTACCGTACGGAGGGCTATCATATACAAACCTTCTTCCGTCGTACCCTGAGGGACTTCGTGCGATTGTCTTATCAGAAGCTGCCTTGAGTGCCGGCGGGAACACAAAATCATCATATGAGATGCTTGATTTCCCTTGTGCATCTAGCGTTTCTATCGAGCCCCTGTATATGGTCCAAGAAACTTTGTAGGGAGAGTCATAGTAGTTGTACCCTATGAACACACTAAAACCGCTATCAGGTAACGTAACAGACCCATCAAGCTCCAGACTGATAACACCAGTCTGAAAGTCTATGGTCCCGCTAAAATTATCTAGTGCGTAGTTCGTTACATACGTAGGCTCTGCGAAATCACCGGTGTTGCTGAGCGTGTCGTTTATAACAAACGTCCCATCACCATCAGGCTCTAACACCCAGCGTAATTGATGGTCCTCCATTACCTCATCAACGGTATTAAACAGCTGGTCCTCGACCTCAATGATCATGCGGACCATGGCCCCAGAATCAGAACTCGTTCTTGTACCTATTAGGTGTTGGTGGGCAGTTCTTGTGAAATAGGAGTTGCTCGACTCTGATACTCTTGTCAGTTCTAAGGCTTCGTAACCTTGCTCTTCAAGCAACCCAAAAAACAGCAGGTCACCGTCATGAAGAAGTTTACTATCTGGCGAAACTCCTGCCACCTGCTTCATGGGTCCGAAGCCAGAGTTAAGTCCGCCGTTTATGTTTTCGTACTGTATTGTACCGTCACCATTGGAGTTGTTGTCCCAAGAACTTGGTTCAAAAACGGTTCTTGAACCATAACCGCCTTGAATAGACTCACCGTTACCCAATGATCCGGACTTCGTGCTCGTAAATACGACAGTGTCTTCGGTTCCGTCTTTAATAACAGCGTAATATGGGAAGTCTTCTTCGCTTTTTATCCTTCTACGGTTAGCATTCCTAACTAGTTGGCCGGCTAGTGCAGCAACAGACCTATTTGCAACTTCGCTAAACGCCGAAATCGTTATGCCATGAGCTGCATAGTCTATCTCTTGTCCGTCCGCAACGGTTCTAATCTCAGCAGACCAGCCCTGTTCTACGGGTATATTACCGTAGAGCATGGACCTGAAGACGGCCTTAGTCGGTCCTGATTTGTTAATAGAATCTTCCGGGTTCTTTTCGATGAGTCCATAGCCGCCCGTTCCAGGCTGGTAGTTGATAATTTTAGCGTCCTCAACAGCGGCAATTAAAGCGTCAATGAAATCATTAGGATGGAGTATGTCAGCAGCTGGGCCTATAGGGTCTGTGTTGCATATTACTCTAGCTACCGGTTCTTCAGCGTTAACTGTAAACCTGACATGTTCAGGTAGAGGATTGCCTGCGTAAGTGGCAGTATCTACGGTTATCTGGATCTCAGATCGGCTGTTTAGAGTTTCGCTCGGTTCGAAGGTGCTCGTAGAGGGGTTATACCATTGCTCCATGGCTGACACGCAGAGATACGTATCCGCAGCACCTGACTTGTCTGTGTCGAACGATAGTGTAAAGTTGCTAAGCGTATCAGGAGGGAAGTTATTACCGTAAATAAGATGTTCGCCCTCGTTTGTTTGGACGGAGCTGCCCCCTTCATCGACATTCTGAACACCAGTCACCCGCACTTCAGCATACGCTGAGGCTGAGAATCCAGCTAGTTGTCCTTCCTCAAGCGGGGTCCAGTCTAGACCCTCTACTCTAAGCCTCCACCTGTCAGGGAAGCTGACCCTCTTAACTCGTCCAAATCCCTGCCAAACTAGGTTGTCTTCTACATTAGTTAACTTCCCATCGAAGTTGTAAAACCGTCCGATACCGTAAACAGTACAAGCTACGTGATGACCAATCTGAACGCCACGCTCATCCCAGGGTTTCTGACTTGGGTGAAGTACCAAATCGCACTCGTGATAAACGTCAATCGCTTCTTCTGGGAGTGTGGTGTCCGGAATAGTCCCAGCTCCGTACATTCCTACGAGCTTTCCTTCTAAAGCTGCACCTGGATTGCGACCGCCTTCCTCGCTGGTTTCACCGCCATACGCCTCCTCGTAGTTTGACGTTGAAGTACTGTACTTGGGAGATCCGTAGTCTATTACCTTTGGGCTTTCATTTATTGCGCAGTAATTAATGCTGGGGTCAAACTCGAATACATCGACACCCTTATAGAGATAACGAGATTTGCTAATAAGGAATGAGTCTGTCCTGCCAACGCCGAGTTTGGTGGAGTTGAAGAATCTTGTAAGCGGAAAGGTCCGTATCTTTACTGGTACTGTCATACCAAGATCTGAGTCTTCGTTACGGTCGAACAACTCATTTGAAGATAAGAATAGGAAGTCCCTTCCCTTAATGACGGAACCAGGAACTTGAAAGCTTGCGAAATCGGTTTCTACAATGTCTGTAAACGGTAAATGGCTCCCTCGGACCCTATCAAAACCGTCAACCTCAACAGTCATATCAAAGTCTGAGCCCTGGAAAGACTCTTTATTTAGTCCCTGATCAAACCCCATTGTGTTAACGGAGCCTGCGTCCGCCGTTCCATCGATACTACTGGGTGTAGGATATATTTCGAAGTCATCTGTTTTTATGTAGATATCTCCAGTTGCGTCTTGAAATACGTCCACGATCTTCCTGACGCGACCAAGAATACGATTCTCAAAGTTGGTAGGCTCCCCGTCAGCAATACGCAAGAAGCTGGATTCCATAATCCGCTGCTCAGTTTGGTCGTCCCATCCGGATGCGGGTTGCGGTAACATCAACGTGTTTGTGAAAGGTAGGTTGATGGCGCCAAACCCCGAAATGATCTCATGGGTTTTCCAGTCTGACGTCATGTATGAAAGCGGTCCTGGAGACTCTGATAGGTCAACTACAACGTCTCCCTGCAAGACGTCTCTTTGCATCTCGGCTTCGCCAAAACCAACAACATCAATCGATACGATATCGCTAAAGTTGTTTAAAATGCTGGTCTCAATACCTCTTCTGGTATTTAGACTTCTTTCAGAGAGACTTCGCTCAGCTCTCTCCAAGAACTCCTCATTCGTCTCCGTAGAGATCCCGCCACTAAAAGCTATCTGGTTAGATACCCTTACGACATTTCTAAGACCTGTTGAGGTATTGATATCACCCGCATTGACATTGTATTCAATGGATGCCTCGCTGGATCTAACAGGAATGTCTATATAGTACTGAGCCCCTGATCTTTGGAACTCGGATATATTAGCTACAGTTGACACCTCCGGAATAAATACGAGACCGGAGGACGTACTAAAGGTGATTGTTGGATCTATACCGACGTTGTAGGGTGCCGAGAAGAACACACGCACTGCACCCCTGGCAAAGTCACCTAGAGAGCGAGTAGCAAAGACGTTAGCTAATAAAGCGTCCATCTCGTCATTTGATAGCGACTCAGCACTGGCCAGTGACTGCTGCGTTCTTAGAAACTCAATCTCCCTACGTATCGGCTCCATAAGCAGGATCATGGGACTGACAATGATGTCTCTAAGCGTTGAGCCAGGGCTATCAATGTCAAGGTCTGGGAACTCGTTCCTAATCCTCTGGACGATAAAAGATTCAATATCAGTGCTGATTGGGTCTGTGCCAAGCCTGCTGATGAGAGGGTCAATGACCTTTACAAACATCTGCGCGCCCTGACGGCTACTCAGCGTTGGGTCGAGGTCGAGCAATCTTTCGACCATGTATTCTTGTAGATTGTTAATAGCCATTCTATCCCCAAAAATCTTTACTAGTATCCCGAAGACCCTGTTCCAGAGGCGCTACCGCTTACGCTAACTCCGGTACTCGCAAGGGTACTTCGAGCTTGGTCAACTCCAAATTCCAAAGCTTCTCCAATCATCGTGGAGAACTGTGCTGACCTGCCTGAGAAGGTGTTAAGTCTTAGTGAAAGCTGCATAATCGTAGGGTCATCCGGATCAATAGTCACGTTTAAAACCTCAACATCACTCAAACGTTCGTCATCAGGAACACCTGCGATTGTCTGCCTGGCGGTCATCTGTATTCCGCACTGTATGACCCTGAAGGTGACTTGAGAGACAAGCGACGACGGATTTCTTGGACTGAAGTTCGTGCCAACAAAATTCTGAAGGTTGCCGCCATACGAAGGATTAAAAGGGTCCGAGCCTGGTGACGTAAGTAGCAGTTTGACAAACTGCTGTATTAGCTTCTGCAAACCGGTAACTGCTGATGGGTTAGCCCCGACATCGTACTCGAAATACGTAGTCCGATTGATGGTCTTTGACGTTGTGATTACGTCAACAGACTCTATCGATGAGGTGTTTCCCGAGGGCAAGCTACAAAGTATCTCGTGCTTACTAACAATTGTGAACGGTACGTCTTCGCTGTTTATCTTAACCTTCACAGCCTGACTAAAATCAGCACCTATCAAAGATAGTATGCCGGCGTAAAAACTCACAGGCGTCAGGTTGCCCACTTTTGTAGGGTCGGCAGGAGCCGAAGGATCTAAGAAGCCTTGGATGTCAACATCCTCTGACACAACCTCCGTATTCTCGTCGGTGGTCACATTGCGCTTCAAGACTATGCGGCTAACACCATTCTGTATGACTCTCCCTTCTCTATCCACCAGCCCTGTTTGAGACACTCCCTTGGGAAGTTGTGCGTATACAACGCGCCCATTCGGGTCCTTAATGAACTTTGCGGGGACACTGTTTACAAGAACTTCTGTGAGACCAGAGGTGGACTCAGTTTCAATTCTCAACACGGCGACAAAGTTGATCTGTGATAATTCCGCAGTATCTCTGATAAAAACAGACTGAAAGTCAATCATGTATGACCTCGTACTCTTCTTCTTCGTCCAGGTCTTCAATCTTCTCAAGTTTTAGAGCTTCTGCAATGACGCCGCCCTCGTGCTTGGGGAACTCCCCAACTACCTCGATCAAAAGCTCGTTAAGTTCAGATATGAGTGTGCTTTTCTGCGAATCCCCTACTTTTGCGCCAACTTCATCATTGACCTCTCCGATAAGATCGATTCGCTCTTTTATTATCTCAGCGAGAGAATAGCCGGTAAAGTAGTCATTTGTTCTAGCAGTAGACCTTAAGAAAGAGAGCGCATTCTCAATCTTAGCTGCCGTTGTGAGCTGCTTCATCTTGGCCACTTCAGAAGCAGCAGACTTCTCGCCCGATGCGTCGGGGGCTACAGAAGGTATTTGATCAGACAATGACATGTTTTAGCACCTTAGCTGTCGTCGAATTCTTCGTAGGTAACAGTACCCCCGCCTCTATGCGGCTCGTGATCTGTTGAGTCATTGGTATAGTCTACGAATAAGTTTCTGCCTTCTCCCCGCTCCCAAAGCTCAACACTTCCACCAAGCATGTCTGATACCTGCTCCATCTGGGACTCAAGAGACGATTGGTTAGACAGCGATATCGGTGTAGCTTGTGCAATCTGAGAGAAGCTGCATCTTAGTAACAACTCACTGAAAGCCGATATCCTATCATCACGCAAATGGCTCAATAGCCTGCCGGTTGTGTTCACGGTGTTAGCGTCGTAATTAAGGTAGAGGTTCCTAAGCTCACCAATATTATCCCGTAATGTTAATACTGCTTGATAGAAAGCATTTTGACCAGACCCGGAGTTTAAATAACTTAGCCCTTTTACTAAAAGCTCATTGCTGTTGCTAACTTCGGATATTTTGCGAGAGGCAATACTTACCTTCGATGATAATCGGCTGAAAGAACTCCAGCCCAATGAGTATATCTCCACATCCCTGTATGGGTAGTCATGCCCTGCTCCCGTGACTCGTATAGAGACAGAGTTGCCATCAATCGACTGCACATGCCCGATAGGCTTAGTAACGTCTCCAGAGAACTGCACTACCGCATCGCCTGGCTTTATTGTGTACCCCGGCTCAGTCACCACATTACTAATTGATATGTCTTCAGATAGTGAGAAAGAGGTTGTTAATGCGCTAGCTGTTCCAGAAAAACCAAGACCCTCAGATACGGTCGACAGTGTTACCAACGGGCTATCAGATGAAGAGGATATTTTTAGTGCGTCCCTTCTAACAACGCCCGACATACTGTACCCATCACTATCCAGCTCATCGTAAGTGTCAGAGCTTGGGGTTGCAGGTATGCCTGGATTCACCCTTACAGCGCCACTTGAAAGCAGCTCAACTATCTTAACGTGGCACCTCATAGACTCTGGCGACGTGACCTCAAGGTCATCACCAATAGCCAGACCTGAACTGTCGCCAACCATCTGGATGGTATCAAAGCTACCGCCCACAAAGGAAAACTGCGCATCGCTCATTAATACGCGTCTAGAAACAGACAGGTAAGCAGCAGAGCTGCCTTCTGAAATTGTCACTTCGGAAAGCAGGGTATCGCTTCCGAACGCTTGTCTATGCGAACTGTAAGTTAAACCTATAGCTTGATTTATGTTGATGGGCGTAGTCTGCCAAACCGGTGCAAAAAGGGAGGTATTTTCAACGAGTTCTGGAGCTGCTGGAAATGCAAGCCGAGCAGCACTCCCACCTCGCAGACCTTGTATGGTTAGAGCGCTTCCGGTTATTTGAACTCCGTGATCAAAACCAGCGTTTATTTCAGAGACTAAATCGGATGCTGAATTAACGTCGGCGTTGCTTATGGAAGTGTTAAGTAGTCCTGTGCCATCCCAAAGATAAAAGTTGTTCCATTCTTCGAACTCGCCACTTTGGGAATGACTCCCTGATTCAGCAATATATGACCTAAGCTCTTTGTAAGGGTTGTATTTGTATATGATGTGGACATCTTCAGAAAGGTCGAACTCTAAGTCGTACCTTGAGAGTACAATCTCGCCAGTCTCATAGTTAATAGACCCCCACTCCACCCCTTGCTGATCCAGCAGTGTTCCAGATACTCCATCATCTGTCAGTGAGTGTACCAACTTGGTTATGGTCTGTGAGTCAAAGTTTGCTTCTAAGAATTCCTCTGAAAGTCCTACGTAAGGTGTCAGTCCATAAGCCTCATCCGAGTACAGTTCTTTGAAGGCGTCAAAAACTTTCTCAGCTTGGTAATTCGAATTTTCTACTAATTTAGTCTGTAGGCTGTAAAAGGTTAAAGTTACGCTCCCAGGTATGACGCACGTTTTCAGGAAAGGTAGCGCGGCGTATAGACTTACTACCTCGCCAGAAGTAAAAGAGGGCACTTCTACGTCGGACGCAAGCACACCTGAAAAGCTTACTGAGCCTGTAAAATCATGAGAGCATAGCATCCTAGGGTGCCCAAATGGCTCATTTGACTTAGGTAAAAGACTCCCAGACTCTGATCTTAAAAAGCCTGTTGATGAGACGTTCGCCCTAAGCACAGGAACTTGGGACTTTTCCGCACCAACAACAACGTCAAGCTCTGAAGATCCATCAGAATAACGTACTGTTGACTCAGAAGAGTAGTCATCAGCGCTTGCATATGCTGATTCCTGTATAAT
>MDTG01220047.1_pt1 | contig 12896 bp, 11 predicted proteins | sample 811421 | NCBI WGS metagenome assembly MDTG01 (sample SAMN05326645, study PRJNA326480) | marine metagenome | isolation source: seawater | place: Pacific Ocean: South East | collected 2011
AGCTCTCGCAACATCCATTGATCAAGAGTGGGAAGGCGCCAAAATAAATTTGATGACTATGCATGCTGCTAAAGGTTTAGAATTTGAAGTTGTGTTTTTGCCAGGATGGGAGGAAGGCCTATTCCCCCACCAAAAGTCATTAGAGGAAAAGGGAGATTTTGCTTTAGAGGAAGAGAGGAGATTAGCCTACGTCGGCATAACAAGAGCTAAAAAAGAAGCTTATCTATCTTTCGCAATGAGAAGGGCATTTCATGGAGATTGGGTTGATACTTTACCCTCAAGATTTATTAACGAAATACCAGAAGAAAGTGTTGAAAAAAATGATACGAATTTTTCAGAGGCAGATGATTTTGAATTCAATCAAGATAATTCTATTGAATTTGAAAGTGAATATAGAAGTCCTGGATGGGATAGATACCGAAAAAATAAAATGTTAAAATGGAAAAAATAAAAAAATTAAAACAACACTTTAAAAAAGAATTGATCGACGGATACTTAATACCAAAAAATGATCAGTTCTTCGGAGAATACGTTTCAAAAAATAACGATAGATTGAATTACATTACTAATTTTTCTGGTTCGTATGGATTATGCTTAATACTAAAGAAAAATAATTATTTATTTGTTGATGGTAGGTATACTTTACAGGCAAAAAATCAAAGTGGAAAACTTTTTAAAGTAATTACTCTTCCAATAAAAAATGGATTTAAATTTTTAAGAAATAAAAAATTAGTGATTGGATACGATCCAAAATTATATACAAGTAAAACTTTAAAAATACTTTTTAAAAGAATAAATTGTGTATTCAAACCAATTATAAGAAATCTAGTTGATGAAATTTGGAAGAGAAAATTTAAAAAAAATAATAAAAAATTTTATAAGTTATCTGATAAATCTGTAGGCGAATCTTTTAAAAAAAAGATAGATAGAGTTGTAAAAAATTTAAAGGGAAAGAAAGCAGATTTTCAGCTCATCACTGCTAGTGAAAACAATGCCTGGCTATTAAATATAAGGGGGAAAGATAGTGAATACTCCCCAATCCCATCTTGTTACATTTTAATCGATAGTAAAAAGAAAATTAAATTTTTTTGCGATATAAAACAAGTCTCGTCATCATTTAAAAAAATTTTTAGACAAATTGAATTTTTAAGTATTAATAAAATTGGTGAAATTTTAAGAAATATACATAACAAAAGATTTATAATTGATAAAAATACCTGCTCAATTTATTTCAATAATATTATTAAAAAAAATAATAAAATTTTGAAATTTGATGATCCAATTTATAGCTTTAAAGCTATAAAAAATGATGTAGAGATAGATAACATAAAGCAAGCTCATTTATATGATGGTGTAGCACTTACTAAATACCTATTTTGGTTAAAAAAAAATTTTTATAAGAAAAAAATATCAGAGATAAGTGCATCAAGAAAATTATTGAATTTAAGAAAAAAAAGTCAAAAATTTAAATTTTTAAGTTTTCCTACAATTTCAAGTACTGGACCGAATGGAGCTATAATTCATTATAATCCCACAAACAAGACCAACAGAATTTTAAAAGCTGGAGATATATATTTGGTTGACTCTGGAGGACAATATAAATTCGGTACCACAGACGTTACTAGAACTATTTCATTAAAAAATTCAAACAGACGAGCTAAAAATATATTTACAAGAGTTTTGAAGGGACATATTGCTGTTGCGGATTTTAAAATAAAATCAAATACATCAGGTTCAATAATTGATAACGCAGCAAGAAAATATCTTAAAGAAGTAGGTTTAGATTATTCTCATGGAACAGGACACGGTGTTGGTCATTTTCTTAATGTTCATGAAGGCCCTCACGCAATATCCAAAAAAAATAAAGTAAAAATTCAAGAGGGTATGATTATTTCAAACGAGCCAGGATATTATGAAAAAAATAATTTTGGAATTAGGATTGAAAACCTTATTTATGTCAAAAAAAATAGAGGTAAAAAATTTTTCGAAAATTTGACATTAGCTCCAATTGATAAGGAGTTAATTGATATGTCAATTCTTAATCAAAAAGAAAAAAAATGGTTAAATAATTACCATAAGAAAGTTTTTAATAGCTTAAAAGGTAAGATGAATAATAATGAAATTTTAGAGCTTAAAAAAGCCTGTTCAGCTATTTAAAATTTGTTTCCATTCATTTTCACTTATAATTTTTATATTTAGTTTTCTTGCTTGATCAATTTTCTTTTTAGTTGGTTTTGAATTACCCACCACTAGAAAATCCAATTTTTTCGATATGGAACCTAATACTTTGCCTCCATTATTTTCTGCAATTAATTTAGCTTCTGATCTACTCATATTTTCAAACCCGCCAGTAAACATCAATTTTTTCTCAGAAAATTTTCCATCTTTATTATTTATTTCATAATTATCAATTTTTAGTTCGTTGATTAAATCTATTGTAATTTTTTTGTTTTTTTCTTTTGAAAAAAAACTCTCTACTGAATTTATCTGGGTAGTTCCAATACCATCTAGCTCTACTAAGCTGGTTAAAATCTTATCTTTTTTACTGCTTTCAAATAATTTTGAGAACTCTTTAATTGTTGTAAAGAAACCTGCTAAGATTTTTGCATTTTCTTGACCTATATGTCTGATCCCCAAAGAATAAATAAACTTTGACAAATTAATTTGCCGTGATTTGCTAATTGAAGCTTTTAGATTATTAATAGATAAAGTTCCCCAACCTTCGAGGCTCTTAATTTTCCCAAAATCTAAATTGAAAATATCTGATGGCTCTTGAACTATTCTTAGATCCCAAAATTGATCAATGACTCTTTTGCCTAATCCCTCAATATTTAAAGACTCTTTAGAAACTAGATGTTTTAGTTTTTCTCTAGCTGTATAGCTACAATCATACCCTCTAAAACATCTTCTAACTGCATCTTCTTTCTTCGTATTTTTGCTAACTTCTTTTTTTGTTACAGCTCCGCAGAGACATTTTTTTGGGAAAATAAATTTCTTACTTTTTTTATCTCTTTTTTCTACATAAACCGACACTACCTGAGGAATAACATCCCCAGCTCTTTGGATTTGTATTGTGTCTCCTACTCTTATATCTTTTCTTTGTATTTCATCCTCATTATGTAACGTAGCGTTAGACACGACTACTCCTCCAACTGTTACAGGTTCTACTTTGGCTACTGGGGTAATAGCTCCAGTTCTTCCAACTTGAATAACTATTTCCTTGATCTTTGTAATTGCCTTTTCAGCTGAAAATTTATAAGCGATTGCCCATCGAGGAGAATTTGAGGTATTACCTAATCGTTTTTGTAAGTTAAAATCATTGATCTTATAAACAAGACCATCAATATCATAATCCAAAGAAGATCTCAAATTATCTAAATCTTCATGTTGTTTTTCAATATCTTTTATTCCTTTGACTATTTTTGATAAAGGATTTATTAAAAAACCCCACCGTTTAATTTTTTCGAGAAATTCAGATTGGGTTGAAAAAAAATCTGTATTTATCTGCCCTGTTCCATATGCAAAATACCTTAAAGGTATTTTTGCAGTTTCATTAGAATTTTTTTGTCTCAATGATCCTCCAGCAGCATTTCTAGGGTTAGCAAAATTACTTTTTAAACTAATAAAATCTTTTTTACTGATGTATATTTCACACCTTATCTCTAGAAGCTGAGGAAAAGTTGATCCTTCTAATTTTCTTGGGATAGATTTAATAGTTTTTAGATTATTTAATATATCTTCGCCAGTTACACCATCACCTCTAGAAAGACCTTTTATAAGAGTACCCTTTTCATAAATTAAGGTCGCTGAAATTCCATCAATTTTTGGTTCTGAAAATAATTCAATAGTTTTATTTTTAAGATTAAGAAAATTGTCAATTTTTTTCAAAAAATCTCTCATATCATTTTCATCAAATGCATTTGAAAGTGATAACATTGGACTTAAATGTTTGATTTTTTTAAATTTATTTGATGGAGGGGTCCCAATAATTTTTTGAAGTAAGTTCAGTTCTTTTAAAAAATTATTTTGATTTTCTAACTCAACCAATTCTTTTTTTAAAATATCATACTCTCTATCCGAGATTTCCGGATTATCATTAGAAAAGTATAGCTTATTATGTTTTTTTAAAAGCTGAATTTTTTTTTTAAAAGATTTTATAATATCAAATTTATTTTTATTCATAAATTAGTTCAACTTAATTTTGTTAATTATCCTTTTAAGCACGCTATCCTTTTTGATTTTAGTCTTTTTACCCTTCGGTAGCTTATAATCTTTATTAAATATTTTATATGACTGGCTAAACCACTCACTGGAATTATAATTATAGCCTAAAATAGTTGCGTATTTTTTTGCTTCCTCCTCTAATCCTAAAAAATAATTAATTTCAACTAATCTATGCAAAGCTTCTTCCACAAAAATAGTTTTATCAAATTTTTGTATTATATTTTTCAATCTATTAAGCGCAGGTATCCACTTTTGAACGCTTATATAATATTTTGCTACATATAATTCCTTTGCTGCTAATTGATTTTGAGTAAGATCTTTTTTAAATTTAAGATCAATAGCGTATTCTGAGTCAGGATATTTTTTTAAAAAAAAATTGATTTTTTCCTCTGCTTGAATCAAAGGTAATAAATCTTTTTTTTCATCGTTGATTTGCTCGTAATAAATTATTGCTGTAAGATAGTGTGCGTAAATTATATTTTGATCTACAGGGTAAGTTCTTAGAAATCTATCTAAATTTTCAATGGCTTCATTGTAAAAATTAATTCCGTAAAGAGAATAGCTAGTCATTAGAGAAGACTTTGCAGCTAGCTCAGGTTTGATAAAATTAAGTTCTGCTTCAGAAAATTTTTTACTGGCGATGAAATAATCATTATTTTTAAATGCTACAAGTCCTTCTTTATAAATTTTATAAGGATCAACTCTTGCTGAGGGTTCGTAAACAGGCTCTTTCTTATTACAAGAAAAAATTAGTAAAGTGATTAAACTTATTAATAGAAATCTGGACATTAATAATTAATAACACATAAATTGAAAATTGTATGAGTTTATTAATACTTATGCGTTGACTGCTATTTTTGTTGATTGGTTTAAGCTAATTTTTTTAGAAATAATTATATCTTTATATTGAAATAGCTCGTATGATTTTTTTTTGCTAAAAATTTTTCTTAAAAAGTTATTAGTTAATTCATGACCACCTTGATAACAATTTACTTTACCCAAAACTCTATATCCAGATAATAAAAAGTCACCAGCTAAATCTAGAATTTTGTGATTAACAAATTCCTTTTTATTTCTTAGTCCTCCATTATTTAAAACTTTATCATTTTTAACGACTACAGCATTATCTAAAGATCCTCCTTGAGCCAGACCTAATTTTTTTATTTTTTCAATATCATCAAAAAGGCAGAATGTTCTTGATTGGTAGATATCTGTTAAGTCGTCGAATTGAAAATTTACGCAGTTTTTTTGATTTCCAATTATACTATTTTTATAGTTTAATTGGAAATTAACTTCCAAAGCAGTTTCTTTAGGCTCAATAGAAATCTTTCTTTTTCCATCTACCAACTCAATTTTATCTAAAATTTTTAAATATTTCCTTTTTGCATTTAACTTTTTGACCTCTTTTTTCTTGAGAATTTCCAAAAAATCTTTAGCCGAACCGTCCATTATTGGGACTTCGACGTTGTCAATTTCAATAACTGCATTATCTATCCCTATAATGTAAAGTGATGCCAACAAGTGTTCTACTGTAGAAACTTGTACACCAAATTCATTTTCTAACGTTGTACAAAGTTTTGCAGAAGTAACATTGCTAAAATTTGCCTTTATGAAGTTATTATTTTCTACATCAACTCTTTTAAAAATTATGCCTTGATTTTCCGCGCCTGGTAAGATCTTAATATTAGAGATTTTACCTGTATGTAAACCTTTTCCTGAAAAGTTTAATTGATCGCTTAGAGTTTGTTGATAAACTTCATTCATACAGGGCTTTATACATAATTTGACGCCTGTGCTTAAAACAACTAATGTTTCTGAAAATAACAATTATTAGCTAAAGATCTTGTGAAAAATTCTACCGATTGTTGACTTTTTTTCTTGAAGAATAGGTACAGCTTCTTTTTTCCACCCATATTGAACTATTTTTAGTGCAGACTCACAAAATTTTTCTGAGTCGTTTTTCTTAATTACTTTAATTATTGACCCTGGGGTTTTTGAAAATTTAGAAATAAAATCCTCTATAAAACAGCTAACGTTAAATTTTTCGTTTATATTTATAAACACCGGTATTTTAGTTTTATTTATGAAATTAGTAAAATTTACATTTTTAGAAAATATAATCTCAACCATCTCTTCTATTCTTGCATTAGCTATATCAAAAATAATTTTTTTTTTAATTTTCCTAAAGTTTTTACTTTTAAAAAATTTTTGATCGAGAATTTCATCTTTTTTTTTTTGGTTACAAAAATCTGGGGAAGTTAGGATGTTCATTACAACCGTCTTATCAAGTCCAATAATCTTAGAAATGTCGTTAAGAATAATGTTTGTTCCAAATTCAAAATTTTCAACATATTTTAATGCAGCATTTTCAAAAAAAAAAATTTTGGAATAATCTTGACCTAATTTGACTTTTGCAAATGTTTCACACTCTAAATTGTCATTTACTATAATTGACCCTTCAACGAAACTTTTCGATATAATCTTTTTTATTTTAAGATTACATTTATTGAAAAAATTATCTAAGTTTTTGTAATCATTATTATCAATTAAAAAAAAAGATAATTCTTGAGAATAGAAATTTCCGAAAAGTCCTATAGGTAAATTATTTAAAATAGAATTATCCAAAATGTATTTAGAATTGAAAATATGAAGGATATTTTTTTTATTTTCAATTTCGTTTATTTTGGATTTTAAAGAATTTAGAATATAAGTTACATCGTTTTTATTTAATTGTGATCCGTTTAATTTTTTAAAACCTGTTAAATTTATTATGGAGCAATTAAAATCATCAATGATTAAAATAACTTCTTTAAAAACTATATTGAATTTGTTCTCTGTTAAATAAATCTTTTCCTTTACTTTTGTTAAAATAGAATCTTGATTAGAAATCTTTTGATTTAAACTTCCCATCATTGGAATTGACTCTTTGTAAATTATTTCAGCTTTTTCCTCAGTGTTTTGATCGACTACAAAAAAGATAAATTCGAAACTGTTTATCTCTATAAAAAGTATCGGAGAATTTCCTTGCATAATCTATCTTAAGATGAGCTGTTCATTAATTCTATAATCAAAGGTTTTAAATTTTTTGAAGTTATCTAAATTTCTCACCTTAATAAAATTTTTTAAACTTTGGTCATAATTATCAATTGGGAGTTTAATCGTTTGTTTGCTTTTTGTCACTATGTCCCATCTTTTAGACTCAAAAAGATAAAACTTTTCTATTTCATGTATTGGAAAATTAATGCTTAATAAATCTTCATAAAAAATCCAAAAATTTTCTTTATCGCCGAAGATTACTGGTAAGTCCTCATACTTTTTTGTCTCAAAAAAATTTATAAGATCTCCTTTTTTTGTGAAATAATTTTTTTTTCTTTTATAAATTAAAATAGCTATAGGTTTTTTTTCAAATATTTTAATCTTAATTTTTTTTGGATATACTTTTTTTATTTCAAAACTATCAATAAAATCAATTTCATTTAATTTTTTTTCTAAATCTTTCTTTTTTAAAAAGAATAAATTTGTATCATATAAAAAAGATAATTTTTCTTTAATTTTTTCCTCTCCTACATGGAAATTATTTTCTATAACTAGTTCCTCAATATTTACTTTTGTATTAAATTTAAAATTATCCTGAATGCTATAAGTGCTTAAAACCAAAATAAATAACATTGAAATCAAAAGTCTTTTTTTCATCTATTAAGGCTTGCGTCTAATAAAATTGTTTCAACTAAGTCATTAAAATTTATATTATAATAACTTGCTATTTCAGGAACTAGAGATAATTTTGTCATTCCTGGTTGAGTATTGATCTCTAAAAGAAAAAATTTATTTTTGTAAAATTTAAAGTCAGATCTTGTAACACCTTTGCAACCTAAAGCTCTATGAGCACGCTTTGCTAAATTTAAAACTTCTAAATATCTAACTTTACTCAATCTTGCAGGCATAATGTGTTTTGTTTTCGCTGACTTGGTGTATTTAGCTTTGTAGTCATAAAAAGATCTTTTAGGGATTAATTCAATCGCACCTAAAGATTTGTTATTAATAATTGATGCTTGTATTTCTTGCCCTCCTATGTATTGCTCGCAAATTAATTGGTGATATTGCCCTAAAAGATAATTAATAGATTTTCTTAAATCTAAGAAACTTTTTACAATTTTTACTCCTAAGCTAGATCCCTCATTAATTGGTTTAATTACTATAGGAAATTTTAATTTTTTTTTACTTAAAACTTTTTTTAAAATTGAACTTCTATAATCTCCTTTATTAACGTAGAAATATTTTGGAGTAAGAATCTTATTTTTAGTAAAGATTTTTTTTGAAATAATTTTATTCATTGCGTTGTAAGAACTTATGACTCCTGAGTGAGTGTAAGGAATTCTTAAATACTCAAAATAACTTTGTGCTACACCATCTTCACCTTCTTTGCCATGCAAAGCATTAAAGATTACGTCAAACCTATTTTTACTAATTAAATTGTAATTCTTAAATTTTGGATCAAAAGTGGAAACTTTGTAATTTTTTTTTTTCAATGCTTTTACACATGCTCTACCACTTTCAAGACTCACGGATCTTTCACCAGAATTTCCCCCAAGCACCACTAAAACATTTCTAAATTTTTTTTTAATCACCAATTATTTTAATCTCCAATTCAAGATCTATACCAGTTTTCTCATTAACTTGCTGTTTTACTTTGTTTATTAATTTTTCTATATCTGCAGATTTAGCATTTCCGTTATTCACGAAAAAATTGCAATGCTTTTCTGATATTGAAGCATCCCCCTCTTTCAGTTTATCGCAACCAGTCTCTTTAATTATTTGCCAAGCTTTTTTATTTTCATCTAAATTTTTAAAAGTGCTCCCGCATGTTTTTATTTGACTTGGTTGAGCCATCTTTTTTTTTTGAATTAATTCTGTTTGGTACTTTTCAATAGCTTCTCTTGGTGTTTTTTTACCATTTAATTTAATTGATGTTATAATTAGTTTATTGGGAAGATCTGTTCCTCTATAAAAAAATTTTATATTTTTTTTATCAATCTCTTTTTCTTTACATTCTTCTGGATCAATCACTTTAATAGATACAAGTATTTTAGAAATATCTCTCTCGTAACAGCCGCTATTCATTTTTACTGACCCACCAATAGATCCAGGTATGCAAGATAAAAACTCTAGTCCACCAATTCCGTTTACTTTTGCAAAATCAGCGATTTTTCGATCAAGCGCACCAGCACCGACTTCAATTAAGTCATTCTTTCGTAATTCTATTTTTGAAAAATTTGAACCAAGTTTGATAACAACACCTTTAATTCCTTTGTCCCTAATAAGAGTATTCGAACCAGCGCCAATAATAGTCAAATTAAAGTTAGTTTTTTTGATATATTTTAAAAACTCTAATAATTGCCCAGTATTTTCAGGTTTAAATAAATATTCGGCAGGTCCTCCAAGATTAAACCAACTATAATTTGATAAATTAATATTTTTAGATATATTTTTACTAAACTTTTCTATCAAATCTAATTTTGGTTTCATAAGAAATATTTGAGATCCCGCATCCATTTTGATATAAGCCCAGCTCCCATACCAATGATAATTTCATCCTTGATTAAATTTTTTCTGAAAAACTTTACAAGTTCATTATGGTTTTTAATTAATATTACTTCAGTATTTGAAAGCTTAGAAATTAAATTACCAAATTTGACGATGTCAAATTTTGAATTTTTTTTCTCGCCAGCAGAATATATTGGGCAAAGTAAAACTACGTTTGATTTACTAAATGACAGTGCAAATTCTTTTTTTAGAGATAATACTCTTGAGTAACGATGAGGCTCAAATACTGAAATTATTTTTCTATTTTTATTAACATTTTTTACTCCGTCAAGTATAGATTTAATTTCCGTGGGGTGATGAGCGTAATCATCATAAAAATCATTTTTTCCCTTAAAAAATATTTTTGTCATTCTTCTTTGAACGCCAGAAAATTTTTTTAAAGATTTTTTTATTATATTTTGGTCTACTCCTAGACTTAAACATACAGCTATTGATGCAGCAGCGTTAAATACATTATGTTTGCCGAGTAACTTAAGGTGAACATTTTTAATTTTTTTATTCCTCTTTTTGATACTTTTATAGTTTATATCAAAAATAGTGTGATCTATCTTATATCTAATATTTGATATTTTATAATTAGCATGTTTACTTTCACCATAAGTCAAAATATTTTTATTTAAAATTCTTTTAGATATTTTTTTTATTCTTTTATCATCTATACAAATAATAGATTTGCCAGTCGGGGGGGTTTTTTCAATAAATTTTATAAATGATTTTTCTAAATTTTTAAAATTTTTATAGTAGTCAACATGTTCATAATCTAGGTTTGTTACAATAGAATAATTGATCGGAAGCTTTAGGAAACTACCATCAGATTCGTCAGCCTCTAAAATCGCCCATTCTCCTCTTCCAAATTTTGCATTACTTTTTAATGAGTTTATAACTCCTCCATTTATAATTGTCGGGTCAAGCTTTTGATCAGATAAAATTTTGGAAATTAATGATGTTGTAGTAGTTTTGCCATGAGATCCTGTTACTATAATATTTTTTTTAAGTGAAACCACATCAGCTAAAACATCTGCCCTTGTGTAAATTGGAACTTTTTTTTTTTCTAGCATGTTTGATCTCAATGTTGCTATCTTTTATCGCTGATGATTTAACTAGTATAGTCGCATTTTGAATGTTCTTTTTTGAATGTCCAATAAAAATTTTTATACCTGCTTTTGAGCAACTTAATGTATTTTTATTTTTAATTTGATCACTACCTTGTATTCTAAAACCCATATTTTTCATTATTTGCGCAAGACCACTCATCCCTATGCCGCCTATTCCAATAAAATGTAATATTTCTTTTTGACCTAAATTAATTTTTTTCATAAGTAATTTCTAATTTCTCTATCTATATTGTTATAGACATTTTTGTCAGAAAATTGTTTTTGATTTTGCCTAATATTAGACATTAACGATTTATTTTCATAAATTTCTTTAACAAGATTAAATAATCTTTCATTAAGATCTTTTTCCTCTATCAAATAAGAAAGTTTTTTTTTATGATAAAATAAAGCATTTTTTAATTGATGATTATCTGCTGAAGATGGAAGAGGTACTGATATGAAAGGAATATTTGCGTTTGTAAGTTCGGCTAACATTGAAGATCCAGATCTTGTAATTGCTAAATCTGTTTGAAAAAAATAATTTATTAAATTTTCACTGAAGTTAAATATCTCAAAATCTATTTTATTATTTTTATATAAGGAGCTTAGACTTTCGTTTTGGGCAGGCATGCATTGTTGAATAATTTTTAGATTGATGTCCTGATTTATACACTTTAAAAATATCTTAGGAAGTTTCTCAGCGAATACTTTTGCGGCCTGGCTCCCTCCTAGTATAAGAATATTGATTTTTCTATTTTTGTCTTTAATTGTAGACTTTGAGGAAAAATTAATTATATCCTTTTTAATTATATTACCTATTTCAACAATTTTATTCTGATATTTTTTTGAAATTCCCTCAAGTTCTTTGCAAGATACAAATATTTTTTCTGCAAATGGTAGTAAATACTTATTAGCTTTACCAATTATGAGATTGTTTTCATAAATAATGAATTTAATCCTTAAAATACTAGCTGCTATACATATTGGAAAAGATGCATAGCCTCCCATTCCAAAAATTATTGATGGTCTGTTTAATATTAAAAAAATTAATGATCTTAAGATAGAAATAAATAAAAAAATTAAAGAAATTACACTTAAAAAAATATTTTTTTTAAATACAGAATATGAAGGTAAAATAGTAATGTCAAAATGCTTAAACTTTTCTAAATATTTATATCCCCTTTTATCAGTTATCATTCTAATATAAAATTTTTTCTCTGCTAAATGAGTTGCTAAGCTACAGCCAGGAAATACATGACCTCCAGTTCCGCCTATCGCAATAATAACTTTTGATTTATCAGTCATTTATAAAAGATCTATTTTTTGTAAAATTTAAAATAACTCCTGCAAGTATAGCGCTACCTAAAAGTGAGGACCCTCCATAGCTTAAAAAAGGCAATGTCATACCTGTTGTAGGTATTAAGCTTGTGTTAACACCTACATGAATAAATGTTTGAAATATCAAAAGTGCAGAAAGACCGCAAAGAGAAATTTTAATCATCTGGTCTTCATGATTTAAACAATTTTTTATAATTCTAAAAGAAATATATAAAAATATTAGAATTATTAAAATCGAAATAACTGACCCGTACTCTTCTGAAATTATTGCTATTATATAATCTGTGTGAGCTTCAGGTACACTCTCTTTTAGTATCCCTTCTCCCATTCCTTGTCCTTTTAATCCTCCAAGTTTTATTGCATCTAGCGCGGAAGATGATTGAAATCTGTCTCCTTTACTCGGGTCTACAAAAGAGACAAGTCGATTAATAATATAGCCAAATTTTTCTGGCATAACTAAAAGCAACAAGCTAATTGAAATAAAAAAAATTGAAAAAAAAATAATTAAATAAATGATGCTCACACCAGAAATAAAGACCGTAGCTACCCAACTTCCTACTAGTAAAATAGATTGTCCAAGGTCCGGTTGATCAATCAAAAGAATAATCACTGAGACTAATAAAAAGAAACTAAATA
>MDTG01245529.1_pt1 | contig 12896 bp, 33 predicted proteins | sample 811421 | NCBI WGS metagenome assembly MDTG01 (sample SAMN05326645, study PRJNA326480) | marine metagenome | isolation source: seawater | place: Pacific Ocean: South East | collected 2011
TGGACAAGTTGAACTTCATATTGATGAGGGAATTAAACTTTAATTTAAGAAAGGAGAACGATTAAAATGAAAAATAGTGTAGTTACATGGCATGGGTGTGAAAATTACAGTATGAATTGTAGTATTGAAGATCTTGAAAAAAAGGGTTTTGAGTGTTCATCTTGGAATAATGATCTCGCACCTTCATACACAAATAAAAAAGGCAACATTCAAATTTTCTTTTTTGATCTTGATAGTGATGAGATGAAAGCAGAAAGTATGAAACATAAATTTTCAGTAATGAAACTTGATGAACATGGTGAATATCAAGTTCACATTGGAACGACTAATTCATTTGAGGAAATGCTTAAAATGGTTGAAGGCAATGAATAAACACTACATATTGTATAAAAGCTCTTATACACAACTCCAGGTTGTGTTTAAAAATAATGCTTGATTATATTAATTATAGGATTATAAAGGATAAAAAATAGAAAGGATAAATAATGGAACCAATAACAATAACAATTAAGAAAGCCGTTTCCATAATCAGGCAACATGGGAACATGGACGAAATAGAAGACTTTTTTAAAACATTAGGAAAGAAAAAAGTTTATAAATTAAAGGATCTAAAAGATTGGTTAGGATACTAGAAAGGATAAATATGAATATGAAACAATTAGAAAAAGAAATAATTAAAGTTATTGAAACTGAAAAAACCAGTTTAGATAAATTAGATACTCATACAACATTAGAAGTTCTAGATTATTCTTTTATTAACTTAAAAAAATTTGTTAAAAAATGTTTTAAGGAACATGTGGAGAAAGGATAAATATGACTTTAAAAGAATATAGAAAAAAATTATTAGAATTAGAGTTAAAACCAATTACTAATAGTAAAGACCTTAAAAAATTTAATAATAATAGAGATAAATTATTATGTGAATTTAAAGGTTGGAAAAATCAACAAGCGAGCAGAAAGGATAAATATGAAAGCTAAAGACTACAAGGGCATAGAAGACTATATAAAGAAAAGAAGTGAACAGAAGAAGCAACCATTGAAAGGTACTATTATTTGCCTTGCAAAGGGTTGTGATAATTATTTATACAAAAATCAAAGTCCATGCGATAGTAGATATTGCGTGGATTGTTTTTAGAAAGGATAAATATGAAACATTTAAAAATAGATACTGAAGAAGTAAGATTTTTAATTAATTCTTATGAAGATTGGTATAATACTTTTGATAAAGACGGCTATAAATATGTTATCGAACAATTAAATTTTGATAACAAATATTATGACGATATACTTTCATCACTTCATAATTTTGTTAAAGGTGGTGAATTTTACCCTATAAAAATAAAACAAGAAAGGAAACAATGAAACATTACAGCGTTGGAGTAGCAGACATTACTTTTTACTTAATGGACGAAGACGGAAATGTTAAAGAAGATAAACAAGGTAATGAAATAACTTATAGAATAAAAGATGGTATAAGATTTAAATCCATTGAATATTTAACAGAAGACTTAGATGTTGATATGCTAGAACAAGAAAGGAAAAAATAATATGTTAAAAGCAATATATTTCGCATTACATTTTGCAATGTTAATGCTAGGTACGGTTATAGCTATTCACATTGATTTGTGGTTAGGTTTAGCGATAGCAATTACATTTGGTGTAAAGTTTTTCTTTATGCTGCCAAATAATAAAGAAGGTTTTTAAATAGAAAGGATAAAAGAATGAAAGAAGATAAATTATGGGAATGGGACAGTATGATAAATTATTTATACGGTAAAGATGTGGTTGATGCCTACCCAGACGGGTGGAGTTGTATTAGCTGTGGTGCTGAATTTACTGAAAAAACAATAGATGTTGAGTGTCTTTATGTTATTCACAACAGAGAAGGAACAGAATGTTTAAAATGTGTAAATCAACAAGCTAAAGGTAGTCATGAACTAACAAAGGTGCGACAATATGGTGCTTGATATTATAGGATTTTATGTATATTTATAGGACAACCAACAAATAAACATTGCAAGTTTATTTGGCTTTGTGGCAGAACAACGCTTAAGCGGGTGTAATGCACAGGATCGGAGGGTTACGGGCTAGTGCCTGAAGACACCGAAACTGGTTGTGAGTACCGACCATCTATCAAAAAGATACTTGGACGCTTCGGGAAAGCTTGTGGGTGATCTACCAAGATAGTCCCACCAAGCAGGTTAAATAGGTGAGTACGCGAGTGCTGTATCGATATGGGTGAACCAAAAAAGTGACATTTATATGACCAATAAAGGTTCAACAAAACTCATAGGAGGTGCTATATGCGTCCTTACGCCAGATACCCCACCCGAAAGGGTGGGGATACAAAAATCTAAAGTTTCTTCTTAACAGATCCCATTTTCCAAGATTGCTGCGTTGATAGTTCTATAACAAGTCTATGACTTTCTCTTGCGCCAATAATATTATTTTCAAATAAACTTATTGAGAGAATATCAAATTGACCGTCTGGTGAATGAAACTCGCCTTGTGGTAACTTAACAACTACTCTCGCATCTTGACATGTGGGGGACTTTAAAAACCTGTCTAATTGTCTAGCTAATTCTTTCGCATTAATCATGTATTTGACATTTAAAGTTATTTGCCGTAAATGTCAAGAATGGGTGTACCGAAAAGATTAACAGAAATGCAGAGAAAATTTGCAAACCTTTTAGTATCAAATGAAGGCCGCAAATATGGCTATGAGTGCGCCATAGAAGCAGGCTACGAGAAGGATAGATCAAGGCAGACAGCTTATGAACTACAAAACCCTAAATTATATCCATTAGTTGTAAAATATATTGGTGAGATTAGAGAAGAATACCAGAAGAAATACGAAGTAACTTATGAAAAACATATAACAGAACTAGCAAAAATCAGGGAACAAGCATTAAAGAAGGGTGCATTCTCGGCAGCTAGTAACGCAGAAGTTGCAAGGGGTAAAGCTGCGGGTCTATATGTCGAACAGAAAATAATTCGAACTGGTAAATTAGACGACATGTCAAAAGAAGAAATGGAAGAAGAACTAAAAAAGATTATAGACGAATACTCACCTATCTTAGAAAATGTTACTGTTGATGATGTAAAGAAAAATATTGAGAAGAAAAGATTACCACGACTTAAGAAAGTTTCGTCAACTTCTTCACCCAAGAACGAGGTATCATAGTTCTATCACCGAAGGTAATAGTGCCGTCATCATCTTTATCATAGCTTGCAAAAATTTTAATTGATTTTTTATCTTTTGAATACAACCAACCTTCGTTAACTGGTGTCGCCAGTTTCATCTTATCAAATTCTTTGTCTGTAGCCCAACCACTATCGGACACGCAATCAATCCATTCGACACGATATTTTGGATAAGGTATGTCATTTGACCTGGTGCTAGTCATATTTAGTTTTCTTTTTTTAGGCATGAGGGGGTTATATCAGACCCCTATAGGTTTTCCATGAGAAATTATGTCAATATGGAGTTCAAAACACTCGCGCGGCCCCTATATACTTGATTACATATGACAATATACATGTAATCCTATGCTTTAAAACCATTGGTATTCCTTACTGATCACCAAAGAGCCAGATCACCTCTATTTTTAAACACGCTTTTGCAAATTTTAATATATCCAGAAACCTATAGGTTGGTGATGAACCGCATAAAACCTAGCTTTTCTATTTTTGCCCCCTGACACCTGATATTTAAACCCAGTATCAAGGGACATGATCAGTCCCCGTGCGTTTACGGGAGCTACTCCCAACGCAGCTAAACTAATCTCAGATCCATTGTCCCGCTACATGTACAGTCGCGAACCCGTTACAATGGATCAGAGATCAGCTCTAGGGCAAACCAAGCAGGATAATGCTAAAATCCCTAGAGATGATCCTCAAATGAGGGGGTTATCCCCCCTTATTTGAACCTTTTAAACCAGAAAGAGGGTCGTTCTTTTGTCCTAGTTCTTCTAATTTAACAATCTCGCCTTGTATATGCACTATCAGATCGCGTAGAACTGATATCTTTGCATAAATACTAGCCGTAGTGCTAACATCATTGAAAGACTTAGCCAATGTAAAAGCAAGATCGCTGTCCCTATTCTCTTTTTTGTTTTTATTTATATCTGTATTCATGTAATCCTTGTATCATTGACAATATAGGATTACAATATAATATTAATGAGTGCGACATTATTGTACAATTAAGGCAGATATCACTTTTAAGCCTCATTTTGATAAAATTTACTAACTCTAGCTAAAAACATATGCTGATACTTGATAAATTCCTTACCTTTTACTTGAAACTTTTGGAAATATTTATCTGGGGTACACATTAGAATGACCCCTTGCGTGATTTCTGTATTATAGACATGATTATGCGCCATAGCATAGGCCCCTAGTTGCATGAAATAATCTTCAATCCATTCTTTACGCTTTGGTTTATTCGATTGCTTAAAATCTACGATACTATCCTCGTAATCATACACCCCTACAAGGTCTGTAGCGCCTGCATATAGGCCTGGATAGTATAATGTAACCTCAGACCCCCATATTTCAGACATATCACATAAACCCTTGTCTATGATCATTTGCGCCATGTCGCCTGCTACTTGTCCCTCGTCAGTTAGATCCATGTGTCCTTTACCTAAAATATATCTCTCTAAATGCAAGTGCATGTTAGTCCCTCTGCTTGCAGCAGTATTCTTGACACGCTCGGCTTCTACCGCACCCACTTTCGCCTTCCATCTATTAATCGATTCTTGTTTTTCTTTTGACTGTGTTGCCTGTAAAATGGTCGTTACACTCGGCAGCTTTTTACCAGTTATCTCGTAGTGACGCTTACCTTCAATAGAAGTACGCATAGATGCAGGGTAATTAAATTGTTTATTCCATTTCATCGTCTCTCTTTTCTAAATGATTTACTATAAAAAGTATAATAACACTCGCCAGTAGTATTAAAAACATACCAAGCAAAAACATACCTAAACCATGAAAAAATGTCATTCTAAACTCATAGCTTGTTTATATTCTTCTAAACTTACAACCTTGTCATTCATTATCTCTAGCTTTGAAGAATAATGATCTATTATTTTTTGTATTTTATGTAATTTTACATGCGCATAAGGCCAAAGTAATCTTGCAACATAATAAGCCTCTCTATGTTGACAACGCCAACGCCATTGTTTTTTCCAACCAAGCGTATATTTAGTTTTATATCTCTTTGGATTTACTGTTCCAACTTTTAAAATTTCATGGATCCATTTTAAAATAGACTGGTCCGTCATGGATATCTCTAATCTTATGCTCCATGTCGGATACGCTCTTTTATTATGTGGTCTCTTTCGATCATATTGTTTGTAAGATACACAACCCTCGCCATCAAATAGGCCTGCGATATAAGCCAAGTTAGTATCACTCGGCATCAGGTTTCTCTATTCCACCATATATCCCCGCTCCTACATTAATTATGTCCGTTGCGCTGCAATGACTTAAGCAAAGGGTGATTATCAAAATACTCGTCAAATTCTTTATCATGAACTTCTCCTTTAGAATTGCAAATAACACATTGCATGACTGTGTCATTTGCAGGATTTTGTGTTTTTTTAACCTTAACAAATCCGTTACCCTTACAATTAGGACAGATTTTCTTTTGTGTCATCTTTCTTATTTACAGCTTTCTCTTGTTTTAATGATGCTAACATTGCAATAAGTTGTGCAACCTCACCGTATGGTCTTCTATACATGTAGGCTATTAGCTCTTTTCTTTGTTCCTCTGTTAACTTAAACATTATTTCTCCTTCATTTTACCGTTAAGTCTTTTTGCTTTTTCATTAGCTATACATTCTACAGTTTTAGATATGGATAACTTAGTGTCGGGCAATAATGACTTAGACAACTTCTCTAGAATAGAGTATGTTTCATGTGTTAGTGAAACATTTTTATATTTGTTTTTATTCATTTGTTTCCTTTCATATATTAATTGTGATAATATAGGAGATTAATTTAATAAGTCAATGACTAAATTCGTGCTGTTCATGTGGATCTGTAGTAGTGTAGCGCAACAATGTATACCAGGTGTATTACCGCAAACAGTTTTTGATACTTATAAAGAGTGTGCTGTGTTTGGCTATGATCATTCATCAAAAGTTTTAAACAACATGTCTGTTGAAGACATGGAAAAGTATAGAACCAGTATTATACTTCAATGTAGAGAAGACGCTACAACTTAATAACATATGCAACCATACAGGTCGCCTGATCCGTCATTCATGACATGAACATTAACTGGGTAATCGTAATAAGTTGTTAGGTGTAATCTTAATATATCGCAAAGATCAAAACAATCTACCTCACTCAAAAGTTCTACGCCTGCTACCATTTCCTTTGTTACCGCCACTAGATGATATAGTCCATCGCTTAATAATATTAGATCCATAAAGTTTGTATATGAGTTGATACCATTGTTTCTTATACTTCGGATTCTTCGTCTCGTTCCAAAGTCTTGCTGTTTCGTCTATTTTGTTTTGTGTAGTCATTCTTTTTGTTACCTGCATCTATTATTTTTTTAAGGCCATGACCGATTAACTTTACATCAACACCGTAGGGTCGCCATTGTTTTTTCATAATATTAAGTTCAAGCACAAAATTACCCCATTGTTTTTGCGTGATACCTTCAACATTAAGAGTTATTTTTTTCATTTTTTCTTCAATCGTTTCATCTCCATATACATATCTTGCAGATCCATCACCTTACAATCTTCTATAAAATTTTTCAACTCAACCCGCATGGTGTTTCGTTCTTGGTGCATCTTGATTTTATTTTTAAGTTGCACCTCATTTATTCTCCATTTAGTTTGATCTGTCATTTATATATAAGTTGTGCTAGATGATGTTGCCATGTTAGGTGTATTTGCACTCGACCACCTGTTATTCTGGATCCTAGAATCTACATAATTAACTTCTGAAGCAGAAGGCTGTCTCTCATGAAGATATACAACCTTTCGTAACAAATCTACTTCTACCTTTAATTTAGAGGTCTCTAAATCTTTAAGTTTTTCTTCTAGTTTAGAAACTTTTTCTTTTTGAACCGATACTTCATCTGTTTCTTGATGCCACCAACCCTCATATTTTTGTCTTTCTTTTGTCTCCTCAGCTAATTGTTTTTTTAGCTTTAGATATTCTTGTTTATATTTCATATTTCTCCTTTTATTGTTAATTTAAACAATGGGGCCTTTGCAGGCCCCATCATGTTATGCTCCAATAGTTCGAATAACTTTTATTTTATTATTCTTACTCAAGCCTTTATTATAAGCCTCGACTAGCTGTAAGTCCCAAGATTCTTGATTATTACAAGTTTTAAACATATCAACATTTTTTGACATTTGTTTAACACCAGTCATAACATTCCAAGATCCTGCTGAGTTAGGCGCAATCATATTTTGCGTTTTAACCCAAGCCATACAGAACTTACCATTAGATACTAGTAACGGAACTTTAGCTTTTATTTTTTTAAGTTGACTACCGTATTTCTCGGCAGCGTGTAAGTTTTTAATTTTAAACTTACCTTCTTTAAAAGCTTTGTTAGAGTTACCACCACCATGATACACAAAATTACCTGACAATAAATTTATACTGACAGAAAAATTTAAACTGTAATCATCAAAGAATTTTTTAACCTTTCGGTATTCTTGATGATTTTTATGATTCTTATGACTAAAACATTTCAAATAATCTCTGTTCTTCCAAGACTTTTGATTATTATTCATAAGAATTGTATCTTGTATACTAGCACCATCTGATATTATGTATAAAACAGGAATATCTAATAGGATACACGCTTTTACTCTATGCTGTCCCTCACATATTTCCCATTTTTCGTTAATAACGATAGGTTGCAACTGGCCATTCTTTTTGATAGACTCAGCTAGACGCTTTACATCACCGTCATCTGTGTCCCGATTATCTTCCAAAAATTTTAGTTTATCCCAATCTTTGGTTAATCGGACACTAGATAAAGTTTGCTGATCTTTATAGGTGTTAAACTTTACATCATGACCCAAAAATTTAGCCTTTGTTGATCCTATCATAAAAGGCGGCAAAGTTAGGTCTTTCGGTTTAACACTTATATTTAGCTTTCGCTTTTTCTTAGACATATATTCTCCTTTCTACACAGCTTAGTTTAGAAAGGCTTATGAAGTCGCCATGTGATACTTTCATAATTTCTTTTTTTATATCTGTATTCATGTAATTACATGTAATGCTTTTACATGTAATTGTCAATAGGATAATATATTATTTTAACTATTGTTTACGACCCTGACGATTGTATTTTTTATGTGATCTTTTAGCGTGTTTATTGAGTTTTTTTGCGTGTCTTCTAGGTCTTTTACGAGGCTTTGGTCTTGGTGTAAAGTTTATAAACTTACGCTTTGCCATGAGTTTTTAAGTATTCCTGCTCATCAGGGGTTAGTTGTATATATCTTATTTTTCCATTTATATATTGTTTGGTATCTGCACCACAATTTGTGCATCTATAAAACTCTGATACTATCGCCACTAATATAGAGTCTTCCTCACAATGATGACAATGCCCTGTGACTGTATCTATGTTATGAAAATTAAAAGTTAATTTTTTCACACTAGATCCGTTGCTTTGCCTAACACAGGCTTGTATTTTGTCTTACCCTCAGATTTATATGCGTGTAAAAAAGATGCACGCCTACCTTCAGGTATCCAAGAACAATGAATCCATCCAGAGTTGGGTTCACCTAGAGTATAAAACTCGAGGATGAGCTGATCTGGCTCGAGGTTTGCTTTTATCCAATCAAAAAGTTCAGCGTTGTCTGTGCCCATGCATTCGAAGTCTGCGGCTTCAGCTTTGGCATGCTGTGAATTTACAGAACTACCAATAGCAGTGCATAATTCTACGCTACGAAAGCCGCTTGTTACTTTAACCCTGCCAAAATGATCACGAACTGGTTGTAAAATATTTTCGCATAAAGCTTTTAATTTTTCTATTTGATCTGCATTAGGGTTATTATCAATATCCATACGGATAGCCGTGTCTGATTTGGTAAGCTCTTGCAAGCTAAAATTTCGTGAAAGATTCATTAATTTGCTAATGGATTTGTGCTTTTAACTTTTAACTCTTCTATTTGTGTTTGTAATAATTGTATTTCTTTTTCATTTACTAAAGTTTTTGTATGTGAGTGTTCAACTGGGTGTTCGTGTTCTTGTAGTTTATGTGAATGAGATGTATCAATATTTTCTAACGCACTAACTTTTTCCTCTAACACAGCTATCTCTGCTGACCAATCCTTACCACCAGATGATTCTTCTAGCGCATCTAATTTAGTTACAATCTCTCCATACTTAACAAAACCACCACCGATTGCAACTATGGCTGCAATCAAAGCTGCTATTCCTGCGAGTTGATCTTTAAGTTTGCCCATTTTTTAATATCTCCAATTCATTCAAAAGCCGTTGCTTCTTAAGATTTATCTCCTCAAGTTTTCTCGCTTTGATTTCAATCTTATCATTTTGAGTATAACTTGCAAGACTCTTATCAGAATAAATAAGTCTATTATCTATTATGTTTAATTGATCTATGTATATATCTTTTGGTTTATAAAACTGCGTATTTGCATACGCATTTAACGATGCTTGATCGCTTGCCATTATCTCTAATTTAATAATATTTTTTATTTGTAAATTTTTTGAAATACTTTTAATATCCTTGTCGACTTTCGCCATTATCTTTTCAACATTTATAAGCTTTGACTGTGACGTAACATTTGTTGTTTTTGTTTTCGACTGTACCTTTTCTTGTTTGGCAACTTCTTTTGTCTGAACAGAAGACTTCTTAGTAGTCTTGCTATCGGGTTTTTCTTCTTTAATTTTTTCTTCATTTGACTCTTCTACCATTTGTTCAGATTCTTCTTCAATAATTTCTTTCTCTTCTTTTACCTCTTCTTTTGGTGCAGCCATCATGCTTTTTGGCTCTTCTTCAATAACTTCTTCCATCATAGGTTTTTCCTCAGTCATTTCCTCTTCTTTCATAGGCATTTCTTTTTCTTGCGGTGGTGGCATTGGTAAAAAATTTGTAATTAACTCTTCTGTTTCTTCATATATCTCTTCTTCCGCAGGGTCAGACATGGTTAAAAAAGACGGTTTCATGTCTTTTTCCATTGGTATTTCATCCATCTCCATAGTCATCTCTTGTTCCATTGGCATATCTTCTATTATCATTAACATTGGTTCAAAAGACATATCCTCAAAACCCTCTGTCATAATTTCTTCCATGGGTGGTGGTTCACCAAAAAATGTTATCATTTCTTCGAACAATTCTTCTATTTCACCAAAAGAAAAATCTTCAAAAACCTCTTCTTGTAATTCTTCAAATATATCTCCTATCTCTTGCACTATATTGTCAGCTATAGTTGTGTCATCGTAAGTCATTGTGAGTTTAGCACCAAGCAAATTAGGGCCACCTCTTTGTGCCGTACCTGTGTTGTTATCTGTGCCACTCCAAGACCAATCAAACTTATTAGATCCGTGACCATTATAAATCACCTGATCATTATACTGACCACAACCTGCGGTCTGGCCACCTGATGAACTTGTTGGATAACCATTACAGTTTCCTTGAAACCCTGCTATGTTTGTTCTTGTTTGTGTTGTCGTGGATAAAATATTACCAGATGAGTCTTTTAAATTTATCGTAACCGTATGCGAGTCCGTTGCTCCACTCTTACCCTCACAGTTACCTGCTTGATTATCACAGTTTGCAACATCGATGTAGCTATCAAGAGTTACACCATTGTCTAACATCTGTTGAGTTATATTGTTATTTGTTAAATTAACATCAGTTACAGAAAGAGTCGATGTTCCAGTAACTTCAAAGTCACCACCAACACTATATTTGTATCCACAGTTAGCTTGAGATTCAGCACATGTTACATCAAACCCGTTCACCGTGGAACCGTTGGACACAGTCCCAGAACCACCGGGATTAATTTGATCTGTTGAATTAGATCCCCAGTCCACACCATCGTTTGCATTTGGAAGTAAGTTGCCTGTTGTAATTACATCAGCTTTTGCAACTGCATACAACATTAAAAGAAATATAATAAAAAGACCTACAAACCATCTCATTCTAATATAAGTTTTTTAATTGATAAAGATCCATCAATATTTGTTTCTAACTCTGCCATAGATTTTATACATTGATATTTTATGTTACCACCAACTTTTAAACCACGTTTTGCTAGACGAGCCCCTTTGAGACACTCAGACATTGAAGTCTGGATACGTGCTTCCTTAATCTCTCCGTTTATTATCATAAGTAAGGCTACTACCATTTCTGTCATTAGTGGCTTCCGTTTGCTCTAACTTTATCTTTTAATGCTTCTACATCAGATAATAGTTTTTCTAATTGTTTTTGGGTAAATTCTATGTTGACTTTGTTGGTCATGTTTTGCTCTTGATTTTTTTGTAATTTTTCTACGTCAGAAAAAAGTGCCTCTAGAAGCATGTATTGCTCTTGATCGGTCGGTAACTGCTCTGACTTCTTTAAGAGATCAGCCTGAAACAACTCTCTTGATGTTTCTAACGAGGTAAGTCTAGCTGTTAAATCTGACCATGCGAGCACGCCAATAATAACGCCCCCGATGATCGCCAACATGTTCTTAATTGGCATCGACAGGCTTGTGTTCTCATTGATTTTCATTATCTAACATTCTTTATGTTTTTAAGTTCTTGTTCTTTTAGTTTAGCTTCTTCTTTCGCTATCGCCTCAGCGATCTTTTTTTCTTTTGCTTTTCTATCATCCATACGTTTCACGTATGTTTTATAATCTGGTCTTTCATGATCGTACTTAGACCATAAAGCTTGTGCCTCTTTACCTATCTTACCATCTATTGGACATGGTGTGCCTGCTTGTATCATAGATTCAAACACTCTTTCATCCTGACATAATATAGCAACCGCAGCCACTTTCATACCAAAATCATTTAATATTCTTGCTAACTTTAATCTTTCACAATTCTTGTCTATTGTGTGTTTACCACCACTTAAACCTACACCAAATGTCTGCACCCCTGCTGATACTCCAACGGCACAAACGTCTTGCGTCATGGAGTTATAGGACGGTGCTGAAGCTGATGGTGGCGCTGACCTAATATTAGAATTTGTTGTATTAGTTGTTGTGCTATTGGAACTTGATCCAGACTGATATGTTGTAGTTGCCGTAGATGTGTACCCGCCTTCAATCGCTGTGTTAGATCCAGATGTGTTTGTTTGTGTTGATCCTGCATGTGCAGGGCCTCCACAAAAAGCTAAAAGAGTCAATAAAAGTATTAGAACTCCCGTAAAATAATAATTATTTTCTACGGTTTTAGTCCTCATCTTTTTTCTCAATCTTCGAATCTTTACATTTACAGCCTTCACAAGTACACACTCCGTATTCGTCTGCATGTAGATCGTTATCTTCGCCACAATGGCAAGGATGATGACACTTACTACAGAATTGTCCTAATGTCATTTTTTAAACCTATCCTTAATTCTTTTTATAGGTCTTAAAATCCATCTTCTTATAAATTTTTTAATCATGTTTTTTCTCCTCGATTTCATAGAAGAACTTATCAGTATCTTCTGTTTTCCACTTACCAGTATCTTCCACGTTCCACTCGTTGGTTTGTACCTTCCAATCAGGAATACTATCTTTCACTGTAAAAGATGGTAGATCCCATATACATCTGTTGTTTGGTTGTGCTGCATAGTTGCCATCATCTAATGCAATTATGTGTGCGCATTTGTGTTCATGCGGTACCTCTGAGTGTTCAGTGTCTAATATATTACTATCTGGGTGTGCAAAGTCAACGGTAAATAAATAA
>MDTG01261638.1_pt1 | contig 12896 bp, 14 predicted proteins | sample 811421 | NCBI WGS metagenome assembly MDTG01 (sample SAMN05326645, study PRJNA326480) | marine metagenome | isolation source: seawater | place: Pacific Ocean: South East | collected 2011
AATTTGATGAACGTCACTATTGTTGACTACCAATCGGGCAATATAAGCTCAGTCATTAACTCTTTTACAGAGGTCGCTAAAGGTGAAGTTAACCTAAAAGTAACTTCAGATATAAAAAAAATTAAATCCAGCGATAAGATTGTTTTACCAGGCCAAGGTTCTTTCAAAAGCTGTGTCGATTCTTTGAACAGCATTAATGGATTAATTGATACACTTAAAGAATTTGCAATAACAAATAAAAAGCCACTTCTAGGAATTTGTGTAGGTTTACAAATGTTTGCAGATGTAGGTTATGAAGAAGAAGAAACAAAAGGGCTAGGTTGGATTCCAGGGAAAGTTTCTAAAATTGACAATCAAAATGGAAAATTTAAACTCCCACATATAGGTTGGAATGAAATTGAAATTCAGAAAGAAAGTAAAATATTTAAAGATATAAAAAATAAATCTCATATGTATTTTGTACATAGTTATGAGTTTATTCCTGACGATAATTCAGTGATTTCAGCCACAACAGAATATTCATCAAAAATTGTTTGCTCAGTTGAAAGAGATAATTTATTCGGGACCCAATTTCACCCTGAAAAAAGTGATAAGACTGGATTAAAAATAATCGATAACTTTATAAAATTATAATGAAAATATTTCCAGCAATAGATATAAAAGATAAAAAATGCGTAAGGTTAATCAAAGGTGACTTTGAAAACAAAACTGAGTACGAAACTTCACCATTTGATCAAGCAGCAAAATATAAAGATCATGGCTTTAAAAACTTACACATCGTTGATTTGGATGGTGCTCTTACAGGTAAAACAGTTAATTTGGATACTATTAGAGAAATAGTAAATAAATGTGATTTTAAAATCGAGATAGGCGGCGGTGTAAGAAACTTAGAAAGTATAAAACAATATATCGATGCTGGAGCAGAGAAAGTGATTTTAGGCAGTGGCGCAATTAAAAATAAAGAGTTTTTAAAAGATGCATGTAACAAATTCAAAAATAAAATTGCGTTAGGATTAGATGCAAAGGATGGAAATCTTTCAGTATCAGGTTGGAAAGAAAATTTAAATATAAAAACTACAGATTTTTTAAAAGAAATAAATGATTTCGGAGTTAGCAGAATTATTTTTACAGACATTAATAGAGATGGAATGAAAACTAGTCCCAACTATGAAGAGACAGTTAAAATTGCCAAAATTGCTAATTGCCCAGTTGTTATTTCCGGTGGAGTATCATCTATTAACGATATTAAGAAAGCAAAAGATTTAAATAATAAAAAGATTGAAGGAATAATTGTTGGTAAAGCTATTTATGACGGTGATATAAAACTTGATGAGTTAGCTAAGGAGATTGATGCTCAAAAATAGAATTATACCTTGTCTAGATGTTAAAAACGGAAGAGTTGTTAAGGGCATTAACTTTGTTGAATTAAAAGATGCCGGAGATCCAGTTGAGCAAGCTAAGATTTATAGTGACGGTGGTGCAGATGAGATTTGTTTTTTAGATATTACTGCTTCAAATGAAAATAGAGAAACCATTATAGACATTGTAAGAAAAACTGCGAAAGAATGTTTTGTTCCTTTAACAGTGGGTGGTGGCGTTAGAAATATTCAAAATATTACAGATTTACTCTTAGCTGGAGCAGATAAAGTTTCTATTAATACTGCAGCCGTAAAGAATACTGATTTCGTTAAAGAAGCTTCTAAAAAATTTGGATCTCAATGCATTGTTGTAGCAATAGATGCTAAGAAAGCTTCAGATAAGAAATGGGAAGTTTTTACGCACGGTGGAAGAAATAAAACAGGTATTGATGCAGTGAAATTTGCTAAACAAGTCGAGATGAATGGAGCTGGAGAAATTCTGTTAACCTCAATGGATAAAGACGGGACAAAATCTGGTTATGATGTTGAGCTATTAAAAGCAATTACTAAAAGTACAAATATTCCTGTTATTGCTTCCGGAGGAGTTGGAACATTAGATCATTTTTACGATGGCATAGTAAAAGGCGGAGCAAGTGCAGTTTTAGCAGCTTCAATATTTCATTATGGTGAATATAAAATTAAAGATGCCAAAGAATATTTGAATTCTAAGAATGTATCTGTAAGATTGTAAAATGTTTGAAAACTTGGAGCAATTAATAAAAACGATCAGAGAAAGAAAAAACTCTTCTCCTGATAAGTCATATACAAATAAACTTCTTAACGATAAAAATCTTAGTGTTTCAAAAGTTAAAGAGGAAATTGGGGAATTAATCGATTCTGTTGAAAAAAATTCAAATAAAATTCATGAAGCAGCTGATGTAATTTACCATTTGATGGTTTACCTTGAGGCTAATAATATTAAGATCGAAGAGGTGATGAACGAACTAAAAAACAGACAAAAATGAATTACGATAAAAATAATATATTTGCCAAAATCCTTAGAGGAGAAATTCCTTGTAAAAAGGTTTATGAGAATGATCATGTATTGGCTTTTCACGATGTTAATCCACAAAAAAAAGTGCACGTACTTGTTATACCAAAAGGAGAGTACATTGATTTAGATGACTTCAATAACAAAGCTTCTGACAAAGAAATAGTTTCCCTTAATAAAGCTATTACTCATGTTGCTCATTTGATGGGAGCGAAAGATAAAGGCTACCGTACTCTAACAAATATTGGTAGCGATGGAGGTCAGGAAGTTCCCCATTTACACTTTCATATATTTTCAGGCGAAAAAATTGGCAAAATGGTAAATTAATGATCTCTAGAATTAAAAGATATTTTTTAGAAGTAAAGAATTTTTCAAATCCAATAGAATTGAAACTTCCAGAAAATTTTAAAATAATATTAGACGATAAAAGAGATTTCCACCTAAATAAGTTTTTTTACAAACAAATAGGGGTTGACCATTATTGGAGAGACAGGTTGCTTTGGTCTGATAAAGAGTGGTTTAAGTATGTTTCTAATAAAAACCTTGAAACTCATATTTTTAAAAAAGGCGATGAGTTAGTTGGCTATTATGAACAAGAGTATCATCCGAGTTCTAACGAAGTTGAATTAATTAACATGGGAGTTCTTAAAGATTTTAGAGGATTGAAACTTGGGTCTTATCTTTTAAATCACGCAATAGCTAGTGCATCTAGAAAAAATCCTATTAGAATGTGGGTTCACACATGTAGTCTAGATCACAAGTATGCTTTACAAAATTATATATCAAAAGGTTTTAAGATTTTTAAAGAGGAAGAGATAGATTTTGTTGCTTAATTTATATAAGGAATAGTAAAATTATTTTTTTTAATCTTTTCGTTAACACTTTCAATTTTTATCAAAAAAACTACCTCGTTATTGTATTGATCATTTATTGTCCACCCCATTAACCTAAAATCTTTTTTACTAAACATTATAATAATTTTGTAATTTAGATTGTCTTTATGAATTAATTGTATTTCATTTTTATTTTTTTGAATATCACCATTTTTTATTATCTCGACCAACTTTTCTTTGTCTAAAATATTTATAAATGGGGACTTCGAAATTGGATAAAAATATGATTTATTATATCTTTTTTGAAGGACAACCATTTTATTGTCATTAATAATTAATTCTTTTAATTTATCATCAAAATATTTACATTTTAATTTTTTAGGAAATAACAAAACACATTTTCCTTTTTCTATTAAGTCATTTGTTTTTTGAACAAACGAAAAACTAACAGAATTAGTTTGATTTAATTCATTTAAAATATTTTTTTTTTCGTTAGCTTCCAATTTTTGAAAATTTAAAAATAATATTAGAACTAGGAAAATACCCCTGATCAAAACTATAAAACCTCTCTTTTTCCTACGTGATTAGCTTTACTAACTATTCCCCTTTCTTCCATCATATCTATTATTCTAGCTGCTCTATTGTAACCAATTTGTAGTTTTCTTTGAAGAAAACTAGTAGAGGCCTTACCTTCAGTTTTAATAATATCTAATGCCTTAGAATATAGTTCGTCAGACTCATCATCTGATACATTCTCAGAGTCATCGATTTTGTCATCAGATGTAATTTCCTCAATGAAATCAGGTTCACCTTGAGCCCGAAGTATACTAGTAATCTTTTCTATTTCTTTTTCAGAAACATACGGCCCGTGTATTCTAATAACTCTATTGGCAGAAGACATAAAAAGCATATCTCCTTTTCCTAGCAATTGTTCAGCTCCTTGCTCTCCCAAAATAGTTCTGCTGTCTATTTTAGAACTTACTTGAAAAGAGATTCTTGTAGGAAAATTGGCTTTAATTGTTCCTGTAATAACATCAACGCTGGGTCTCTGAGTTGCCATTATAATGTGAATACCTGCTGCTCTTGCCATTTGAGATAGTTTTTGTATATAATTTTCGATTTCTTTTCCTGCCACTAACATTAAATCAGACATCTCATCAACTACGACAACAATATATGGCATTTTTAATTTATGCTTTGCATTGTATCCGTCTATATTTCTAACTCCTACTTTACTCATCAATTTGTATCGATTGTTCATTTCTTTGACTGTCCATCCCAATGCTGCAGTGGCCTTCTTAGCATCAGTTATTACAGGAGTTAACAAATGAGGAATACCCTCGTAGGACGATAATTCTAACATTTTAGGGTCAATCAGTATAAATTTACATAAATTAGGATCTAACTTATAAAGCAAAGATACTATTATAGTATTTATACAAACTGACTTACCAGAACCTGTAGTACCTGCAATCAAAAGATGTGGCATAGAAGTCAAGTCTCCTATAATTGGAACGCCAGAAATATTTTTACCCAAAGCTATTGGTAACTTAATTTCTTTTTTTTGAAATTTTTCATTTGAAATAATTTCTCTTAAAACTACATCGTCTCTATAACTATTAGGAATTTCAATACCTACAGTATTTTTTCCTGGAATGACTGAAACCCTCGTAGAGGTAGAACTTGTATTTCTAGCCAGATCATCAGATAAATTAACTATCTTTGAAACTTTAACTCCTGGTGCAGGTTCAAACTCATAAAGACTTACCACAGGACCGTTATTAATTTTTGTAATTTTTCCATTTATTCCAAAGTCTAAAAGGATTTTTTCCATAAACTCAACATCAGGTCTATCTTCTTTTGTTTTAAAAGTATCAACTTTTGAATTATTTTTTTCTAAAAGATCAATAGATGGTAGTTTAAAATTACTTTTATTTATATTTTCTCTCGTTGACTCTTTTTTTTCAAAAACAAATGCTCGTTGAGATCTTACTTCAACTTTTTCTAAATCATCTTTAATAATTTCTTTCTCTTGATATTCTAAAGAAGTATTTTCGTTTCTTTTGAACAAGTTTATTATAAAAGAAACAATTGCACTAAGTAGTTTTTTTACATTAATTTCAGCAGATAAAATAAAAAATACTGTCGTTAAAAAAAGTAAAGCAATTTTAACATAAAAGATTTCAAACAATGATGAGTAGTTTTCGAAAAAATTATAAATCAGTTGACCAATAAATCCTGCGTTCCCATTATCAACAAGCCAAAATGAACTGTTAAAAGTTATAAAAATAAAAGTACAGCCTAATATTAAATATAAGCTTACAAAAAAAACTTTGAATAATAACTTATTGAGCTCTTTTTTTAATAGTAAACTAAAACCCCAAGATAAAATAGTTGCTACAAATAAAAAAGACATTAGTCCAAAACTCTGCAACAAGAAATCAGAGATAATACTTCCGTAGATACCCAGATAGTTCTTAATATAAATATTATCCTCTGCATAAACAAAAGAAGGATCATTCGGCGAATATGAAGTGAAAGAAATGGTTAATAAGAGAGCAAACGCTATAAGAGCTATACCAGTCAGTTCAATAACCCTTTTTTTAAGGAAATTTGATATATTATTAAAAAAATTACTATTCATTTATCGAATCATTAAGTTTACTTTGTATCATTTTTATTTAATTGATAAAATTTTTAAAAATATGAAAAATCAAAAAATTTGCATAATTGGCGATGGTTTAGCAGGTTTAACTACTGCATTAGTATTAAAAAATTTAGATTTAGATATAGACTTATTTTATAAAAAAAAAAGTTTTAAAGTAAAAGAAGATACTCGAACAACAGCAATCTCACCTAGTAACTATCAGTTCATAAAAAAAGAATTAAATATTAAAAATACGAGTCATTTTTTAGGCTGTAAAAAAATAGAGCTGTTTTATGAAAAGGAAAAAAGAATTATCAATTTTCTAAACTTATCAGAAAAAGATAAAAGTTTAATGTATATATTTAAAAACCACAAATTTAGGGATATACTTATAACAAAAATTAAAAAAGAGAAAAAAATAAAATTTATTAATTCGAAGTCAATTGATTTAAATTCTGAAGGATCTTTCATAAAACATAACGGTAAAAAATTTTTTTATGATCTAATCATTTTGTGTACTGGAAAAAATTCAAATTTTTATGAAGAAATTAATATTAAAAGATCAATAACCAGAGACTACAAAGAAATTGCAATTACTGGACCCGTTACTCATAACTTAAATATTACAAATCCAAAACAATTTTTTTTAAAAGAAGGTCCCCTAGCTATTTTGCCGACTAAAAGAAATGAATTCTCATTTGTATGGAGCGTTGATAAAAAATTCTATAATAATAATTTGTCAATTCTTGAATTAAAAATTAAAAAAAAATTTAAAGAAATTATGAAGCTGGACTTAAGATCAAAACTTAAAAAGATAAATTCCTTTCCACTTCAACTGAATTTAAAAACAAATTATTTTAGGAGAAATATTTTGGTTCTTGGTGAAGGAATTCACACTATTCACCCAATAGCTGGACAGGGTTTTAATTTAGTAATTAGGGATATAATTAAACTGAATAATTTAATTAAAAAAAATAATACTTTGGGAATGCAAATTAAAGATTCATTTTTGTTAAAAAATTTTTACCAGGTGAGAAAACCAGAAAATTTATTATTTGGTTTGGGCGTAGATTTTACTAATAGTTTCTTTAAAGACAGAAAAATTTTTAACCCTCTAAAAGATTTATTTTTAGAGAATATAAAAAAAAGTGAAAGTGTAAGGAGATTAGCTAAAAAAGTTTCTGATACAGGTATTTTTGTTTGATTTATTGGACTGTTAAATTGTCTATTTTATTTTCGTGTAAGTAAAATTCTATAATATTTAAAAGTGTTTCTACTTTATCATTAATAGTCAATGTTTCTAAAAGTTTTTGTTTTTCCTCATTAGAAATTGGAGCTATCATGGCCAAAGTATTAATTTGTTGAATCTGTTCTAGGTTTGAAAATTCCAACCAGTTTAAAAGCAATCCGTTTTTTTTGAAAAAACTTTTTATTTTTTTGTATAATTCATTAATTTTAGATTGTTCTAAAAAATCTTTTTTATTTTCTTCTATATCTAAAAAATATTTTTCATATCCAACTTCAAACTCTCTGTAAAGTCTATTGCTTTTTATTTCTTCCTTGATTTCAAATCTCGTTAATCCACTTAAGTTAATCAAGATTCTGCCATCTTGGCTTTTCTGAAAGTCACTTATTTTTCCCAAGCATCCCACTTTATAAACTTCATTAGAATTTTTCTTTGCTTGAACCATGCCCATTAACTTATTATTATCCATACAATCATTTACCAAGTCCAAATATCTTTTTTCAAAAATATTTAATGGCAAATTAGTTTTAGGAAAATAAATTACACCACTCAAAGGAAAAATTGGAATTTTATTTGGAAAATTTAATTTCATATTTTCATTATACTGTAAAATCAATTTAACTGTAGTAACATTTTATTAAGTTGACCTTATTTAAATAATTGTATTATACTGGTTTAATTGCGGGTATAGCTCAGTGGTAGAGCGTCTCGTTGCCAACGAGAAGGTCGAGGGTTCGAATCCCTTTGCCCGCTCCAAAATATAATGAATGATTTAGCAAATAAAAAGTGTGTTCCGTGTGAAGGTGGGATTCCGCCTTTTGATATAAAAGAAATTCATAAGTACTTAAAAAAAATAGATGGATGGGATGTAAAAAGTAATAAAGAAAAAAATTTTTATTTAATAAAAGAATTTTCTTTTAAAAACTTTTTAGAAAGCCAAAAATTTGTTAACGATGTCGGCAGTATTGCCGAACAAGAAGGTCATCATCCAGACATATCTTTTGGTTGGGGTTATGCAAAGATTAAAATCTTTACACATTCTATTAAAGGCCTGGCAGAAAGTGACTTTATATTAGCTGCTAAAATAGATAATATTTAATCAATGATTAAAGTGGCGAGTGCCGGTAAAAATCATTTTAATTTTAGCTTTATTTGCTGTTTTAATTACATCATTATCTTTTATAGATCCGCCTGGTTGAACAATAATTTTAACACCAGATTTAATTAAATTTTTTATACCGTCGGAGAAAGGAAAAAAAGCATCAGATGCTGCAATAGAATTTTTAATTTCTTTGGATTTAAATTTTTTTGCTTTTTGAGTGGCTATTTTGCAGCTGTCTAATCTACTCGGTTGTCCAGCTCCAATACCAATAGTTGTAAATTTATTTGTTAAAACAATAGCGTTTGATTTAACAAATTTGCAAACATTAAAAGCAAACTCTATTTCTGCTAATTCTTTTTTTGATGGTTTTTTATTTGTCACAAATTTTAAATCTTTTTTATTGAAAATTGTTTTGTCTTTATCTTGAATCAAGAAAGATTTCCCAAAAGATTTTATTACAGTGTTGTTTTTTTGATTGTACTTTGAAATATCTATTATTCTTAAGTTTCGTTTTCTGTTAAGAATTTTTAAAGCTTCTTTATCAAAACCTTTTGCGAGTATTACTTCTAAAAAGTTTCTACTAATTTCCCTTGCTATGATTTTATTAACCTTATAATTACAAGCTATAACTCCTCCAAATGCACTGATAGGATCACACGAAAAAGCATTTTTAAACGAAATTAGAGCTGATTGATTTGTTGAAACTCCACATGGATTAGCGTGCTTAATAATGACAGTAGTTGGTTTTTTTTTTACAGAATAAAGGATATCTAGTGAGGCAAAAACATCATTGTAATTGTTGTAGCTAAGTTCTTTACCATTTAGTTGTTTTAGACCTAATTCTTTATCATTATAATCACTAACGTATATCGAGCTTTTTTGATGTGGGTTTTCACCGTATCTAAGTTGAGTAAGTTTTTTTCCAAAAATAGTTTTCCTTTCTGGAAAATTAATATTTAAATTATTGTTAAACCAATTAGCTATCATAGAATCGTAATATGCTGTTAAACCAAATGCTTCTCCAGACATTAATTCTCTAAACTTTAATGTAGTGCTTCCATTATTTTTTATGATTTCGGATATAAGTTTTGGATAATGATTTTTATTTGTTATTATAGTCACATTTCTAAAATTTTTAGCCGCAGATCTAACCATCGTTGGACCGCCTATATCGATATTTTCAATTACTTCTTTATTGCTTTTTAATTTCCTAACTATTTTTTGAAAAGGATAAAAATTAACAACTATTAAATCAATTGAAGGGAATTTTTTTTTATTCATCTCAACTTTATGTTTTTTATTGGATCTATCATGTAATATTCCTGCATGAATTTTAGGATGCAAGGTCTTTACTCGTCCGTCTAACATTTCATCAAAGCCAGTATATTTTGAGACTTCTGTACATTTATATCCAAGTTTTTTTATTGTCTTGTAAGTTCCTCCTGAACTAATAATTTTTATATTATATCTTTCTAGTGTCTTTAAAATATCTTCTAAATTAGATTTATCCGAGACAGAAACTAGTGCAGTTTTAATTTTTTGTAGCATATTCATTTATCTTTTTTAATATTCCAATTAATAATTGTGTCTTCCGCATTTGTTTTACCTGATATTGTGATGCAAAAATTATTTAGTATTTTATTTCTACCAAAAAACAAACTTTTTTCTAAAGTGATTTTATTTCCTACAGAAGAAAAAAACAAAGGTTTATTTTTTTTAACCTGTATTAAAATACTGTCTCCACTTATTGTTTGAACAGCCGATATATCAGGATAAAGATGAAATCTAATGCTAAAATCAATATTTGTGTTACCCTTTTTCTTTATTAATTCATCTACACCCTCCAAATTTCCATCTTTTTTAAGTTTAATTTTTCTTTTGTGAACATATCCAAACTTTTTTTCGTAAGCGTCATGAGTGGCTTGAGAGGATGTTTCGCCTTCTTTAACTTCATGAGTAATATCGTAAACTTTAAAACTATTTTTTATAGAAGTACCGAAAGCTTCATTAATTAATTTATTTTTTTCAAACTCTACTACAGAGTAATCGTTTAAACACAAAGTAGATTGAGCAGAAGTTAATCTACTGAGAAACTCTCCTTTCTTTGAAATTAATGATCCAAAACCACAATTAGTTATAATTTTATGGCTATCCGATGAATATTCAAAAGATAAAGGACCAGATTGGTAATAACTTGAAAATCGCTTTGGTGGAGGACTGCCTACATCGAAAAAAATAAAATTTTTTTTATTCTTAATTTTTTTTATACCACCTATTAAATCTGCCTTGTTTTCCTCTTTGTAATTTAGAGTTTTTAAATAATTAAAATACTCCTCCAGACTTATTTCTATAGAACCATTAAAAAGTGGAATTTCATTATTGTTTTCAGCGATAGATACTAAACATTTTATATTTTTTTCAATTATTTCGTCCAGATATTCAGGTACATATTGCTGTGCATCTTTAGTACATTCTTTAATTAAGATTAAATATTTTGAAAACTCTAGTAAGTTATTTGGATTTCTATTAATTGGAAAACCGTCTTTATCAAAATAATTTTCAATTATTCTTTTTAGTTCTTTAAGGTTTAGTTCAAAATTTTCAAAATAATCTTTAAAAACCAACCCTGAAAGCATAATCGCCGTTAGTATTTTAATTTTTTTTAAAGAATCATCTTCAAACTTATAATTTTTTTTTAAATGATTAACTTGATTTATAATTGACTGTAGAAAATAGTTTTTAAAATTTTCATCTTTATTACTAAGAAGTATTTCAGAATTTAAAATCCAACTCGTTACCCTTGTACTTAATATCGTACTATCCCATATTAGATTTTTGTACTTATCGTTTTTGTAAATCCATATTGTAATTATTTTTTGTATAATTTTAGCATCATTTTTCCTATCTATTAAATTTAACCACAAAAAATTATTTAAGTTTTTTGTATCCTTAATAGAACTTTGATCTTTCCAAAACATTTCCTGATCTATATTTGAAACTTTGAAACTAAAATTTTTGTGATTTGTAAACGATGAAAGCAAAAAAGGGTTTGGATAAAAATAGAATTTTTCAGGTTTTTTTGTTTGAAGTGATTTATTATAATAATTTGAAGTAAAATATAATTTTTTTATAAATTTTAAGACAGATATTTTTATTGCTAAAAAGTAAAGATAAGCACTTTTTAAATTAAGCATTTTATTTTGATCTTAGAAGCTCTATATTTTTTTTTAAATCTCCACCATTTTCTTTAAATATTGTTGATCCGGACACAAGAACATCAACGCCTGCATCTTTTGCTTTTTGAGAATTATTAAAATTTATACCACCGTCAATTTCAATTTCTAAATTAAGTTTTTTTTCTACAGCAATTTTTTTAATTATTTTTACTTTTTCCAAAACTTCAGGCATAAACTTTTGTCCACCAAAACCTGGCTCAACACTCATTATTAAAACTAAATCTACTTTATCTAAATAATTTTCAATTAATCCTATTTCAGATTTTGGCTTAAGTGAAATACCTACTTTTTTCCCCTTGTCCCTAATGAGTTTAATTGTTTTATCAATATTATTTGTTGCTTCAGGATGAAATGTAATAATATCAGACCCTGCGTTAGCAAAATCTTGAATAAAATTATCTACCGGAGAAATCATCAAATGAACATCAAATATTTTTTTTGTTAAAGGACGAAGTTTTTTAATTACGTCCGGTCCTATTGTTAAGTTAGGAACAAAATGACCATCCATCACATCAATGTGAATATAATCTGCTCCAGATTTTTCTAGTGAAATAACCTCTGCTCCTAATTTACTAAAATCGGCTGAGAGGATTGAAGGTGAAATTTTTACCTTGTTGACCATATGTTTATTTATATTTTAATTTTTAATCTTGTCAAAAAAATAAATTGTTAATTAAAAAGCTGATAAAGTTGTCTAGAAAAATCACTTTCTAAAGGAAAAGCTAACATACCCCAAACATCATAGCCTAATAAGTAAGGCATAGCATAAAATCTAAATAAATAAAAAAACCAAGCAACATAAAGTGCAATAAAACCTCCAAATAAAAAACTTGGCGTAATAGGCTTAAATAATTTAATTATTGGATTTGTGTATTTTACAAACACCTTCATGAAGAAAAAAGAAGAGTCCTCTCTTTGAAAAATATTCATGAACGCTCGTCCAATTAAGGTCCACATAATCATTCCCATTATATAGTCTAGAACTATTGCCCAAGTTGGTATCATCGTTCGACAATATCATTATTTAAGTAAAAAAAAAGGGGCGAAAAATTCGCCCCTTTTAATTTTTAAATTTATTAACTAACTAGTGTTGTTTACCTAGTATCGCTTTACCTGTAGGTATTCTAGTTTCGTCTACCATTCTTTGAGTAGCTGCATCTGGTTCTTTAGTCATTAAACTAACAATAACCATTACAACTAAACAAATTGGTGCTCCAATCAATCCGAATCTTAAGTGATCGATACCTAAGAATGGTTCATTTACACCACCGAAAATTGGAACTGAGAATTTAGGATATACCCACAATAAGTAGAATAATCCTGAAAGTATTCCAGCCATAATTCCGGCAATTGCACCTTGTCTAGTAGCTCTCTTCCACCATACACCAAGTACAAGTGGGAAGAATAGACCTGACATTGCAAA